>Ga0209690_1001086_pt1 | contig 15034 bp, 13 predicted proteins | sample GraSoiAngelo_150_FD_186164 | JGI IMG/M metagenome (GOLD analysis project Ga0209690, IMG submission 186164) | Grasslands soil microbial communities from the Angelo Coastal Reserve, California, USA - 14_1009_09_40cm (SPAdes) (version 2) | ecosystem: Environmental > Terrestrial > Soil > Grasslands ...
CAGCAGCGTAGTGGCGGGAATGACGACAGCGCCGACTTTCATTGCCGCCAGCATCGTCTCCCACAGCGGGACGACGTTGCCGAGCATTAGCAAGATGCGTTCGCCACGCTTGACACCGAGTACGTGCAAACCGTTGGCGATGCGATTGGAGCGTTCGGAGAGTTCGGCGAAGGTGACGGTGGCTGCGCCATCACCGATGATTTTCAGAGCAGGGTGGCTTGCACTTGCGCCGCGTGCCAGCTCAGCGTCGAACCAATCGAGCGCATAGTTAAAATGGGTGAGCTGGGGCCAGCGGAATTCCGTATGTGCGGTCTTGTAGTCGGTCCGATGCGCGAACAGAAAGTCACGCGCAGCCTTAAACGCTTCGGCGCCCATCGCAACGTCTCCTTTTCAGAAGATTCACCACAAACATCTCACATGGATCGTCGGTATTCTGCGGTGATCATCACTCTTGCATCGTATTTATCACGGCAGCCCTTTCTTCTTACCCGCATTACATGGAAACAGGAGTATTTACCGCACTCGGTTCCTTACTCTTGCTGGTTTGTCGTCCTCACTAATCGACGGTTCGCACAGCTCGTCACCGCAGTCTCACCGGCGCCTTGGACTCCAAATTCACTCCGCGGCTGGTTTGGCGTTGTTATGTTTAGGATCGCTGTTACAGGGATGGCGGTAGTGATCATTTTGAGACTTTTGTATGCGCGCAGCATCAACCAATCGCTCCGCCAACCGCTGACCGTTGCGACGAGACATTTGTCAGAGAGTCTTCTACTTCTTTCTAGCCATCCAGTGGAACGCCAAAGCTGGCACGAGAAAGAAAAATACAAGCACGACGCGCAGATTGACGAAAAACATTAGCACCAGTCTTCCAAGTGCCTTTTCGTCCACTTTAAAGACGTGAGTCGCCCACGCTGCCCAAGTGTCCCAAAAAGTATACGTAACGATAAAATAGAAAATGGCGAATAGGACGCCGATGATAAATGCGCGGAAGAAGAAGTTCCGAAAGAAAATGATTTTTTCGTGTTCCATCGCTCGAGGTTTTGTTAAATGGAATCCACCCAAGGTCTGGCTACTGCTCAATTTGTCAATTTCACCGCCACAAACCGAAATGGCTGAGATGGAATGATCTTTTCGACCAAGGCATCTTGTCATGTCGAGCGAACTCGAATGAGTTGAGACATCTCTCATTGTTGGCGGTTAGAGATTCCTCAACTCGGCTCGGAATGACAAATAATCAAGCGTGGCCGCTACAACTTGTAGAGCGAGACTCGATCCGCCGCCATAGCGAGTTTGGCGCGCAGGAGACTGTCGGGCCGACGAATCTTTTCCAGCGTGATTTGTTACGCCGTTCCGCAAACTCCGTGATGCGTCACACCGTCGCATTCACGACTTAACGATTTAACGCGGCGAAACCAAACGATTGGCTCTTTTAAAGCGTGCAAAGCCAACAGGATTGCCTCAAAAAGAGGCATGACTATCACAAAAAACCTCGGAATGCTTCTCCTCGCAATCTACCTTATTATTGTCGGAATTACGGTACTCGTTCATATCGTCATCCCTGTCGTGGTGACCGGAATTTTGGCGCTCGCAGCCGGCATTTTAATTCTCATCGGCAGATAGCGCAGTGGTCCACAAGCGCGCGTTGCGCCATTGTTTCCTTGCAAAAAGCTGGCGCCGCAACGCATCACAGGATGCCAACGGCGCGCGAGATGAGCAATACGACAATGCTTAGCGAAACGAAGATTTGGCACATCGTAAGAACTTTCGCCCAGCGCGCCAGCAGTGGAGCGTCGGTCGGACCAAACGTGGAGCTCTGGGTGAATGCAATAAAAAGATAATCGACGAACCCCGGACGCCAGCCTCCTACGTTGAATCGTCCGCGCTCGATTTTTTCAATCTGCATTTGGGGGAAAACGAAACTGTGGCTGCCAAATTCACGCCGCCGGTCACGCACCGTCGGTCCGCCGCCATCGAGCCGCCAATACCAAAGCGCAAAGACAAGAACGTTCGTGAGCCAAAGTTCCGCGCCCGAGAGCAAGAGAGAAAGCGGCGCTTCTCTGTGAGTCGGCAATGCTGTAACCAGCAAGGTGACCGATCCAACCAACGCGAGCGTGGTGATCGCGCTAATAACAATGCCGAGCGCATGGTTCAACGAATGGCGTCCCATGCGATGCGTGACGACCGTCGGAACTATTAGCACCGCGATCAAGGCTGGCAGCAGCCAGATCGGACCAACGATGACCCAGGGTGGCAAAGCCAAATAAATTCCACCGATGGCAAGGAACGCAAGAAGCGCCTGCCAGCGCGGTTCTGGCGCATCGACGTGCTCTGCGGAGCCACTCATTACGTTGGGTTATAGCCAGGATTCAGCGCGGCGCGAGCGCTCGCTCACGTCGCGCAAGGTTTTGATTGACCGGCACGCCATTCCCGCGCTGATGTGAGCGCATGTTCAACCGCCAAAGATTGTGCAAACGGAAAACTAAATTCTTGAATCCAACACGAACCATTACGGCATCGTATCAACAGGCGGTCTCACGCTGATATGAGCTCATGTTAAAGCGCGCTTTGAAATGGATTGGCGCGATTGTCGCGGTCCTCGCGATCGTCGTCTCCGTATTCCTGATCAACCTCATTTGGTTTCGACCATGGAGCCTGAATTTGTTCTACGATAAAGTTTTCGCGGAAGTTCTTTTCGACCACCCGGAGTTGCTCTCCATGCTCGGTTTGGTCGAGCAGTTCGGCATCACCAGTCATAATGGAAAGCTGGACGACGAATCGCCGGAACATCAGGAACGCGAATTCGACAGGTGGAAGGGCGATCTGACGCAACTGCGCCAGTATCCGCTGGATCATCAATTGTCGTCACAAAAGCTTTCCACACATGTGTTGGACTGGTTTATCGAGCTGCAAGTCGAGGGTGAAAAGTGGCAATGGCATAATTATCCGGTTAATCAACTCTTCGGCGTGCAGAACCAATTCCCATCTTTCATGGCGAACATGCACCGGCTGCTGAACCGGAAAGATTGCGAGTATTACCTGATGCGGCTGGATGCCTTGCCAAAAAAATTCGACCAGCTTCTCGACAATCTCAAAGTCCGCGAAGAAAAGCAAATCCTGCCACCTCGTTTCGTCGTCGAGGAAGTGCTTAAGGAAATGACCGATTTCATTGGCACGCCGGCGTCAGAAAATATTCTTGCCACATCATTCAAAACACGTGCAGCTAAAATCGACAAGGTAACCGGCGCGCAGCGCGCCGATTTTCAAGCGCGTGTGGAAACAGCCATAACCGCCAGGGTTTATCCGGCTTACCAAAAACTGATCGACTATTTTCAAAAGATTTTGCCGAAAACGACGACGGATGACGGCGTCTGGAAATTGCCGGATGGCGATGCTTACTACGCCTATTGTCTGCGCCAAAATACGACGACCACGCTTAGGCCGGATGAAATCCACGAGCTTGGCCTGCGCGAAGTAGCGCGGATCGAAGGAGAGATGCGTGCAATTCTCGACGCGAACGGCTTTGCGGGCCAGCCGATCGGTGAATCGATGGACAAGCTGGCGAAAGATCCGCGGTTTCTCTTTCCCAACAATGATAAAGGCCGTGCCGATGCTTTGGCGGAATATACCCGGTTGATCAAGCAGGCAACGGAGCGCTCGTCAAAGCAATTATTTCTGACAACTCCGCACGCAAAGATCGAGGTTCGGCGCGTGCCAGAATTCAAGGAAGCGACGGCGCCGGGCGCCTATTACGACTTTGCGGCGATGGATGGCACACGGCCAGGGATCTTCTTCGCGAACCTGCGCGACATGAATGAAGTGCCTAAGTGGAGCATGCCCACGCTGGCATACCACGAAGGCGTGCCGGGGCATCATTGGCAAATTTCAACAGTAGAAGAACTCAAAGGCCTTCCGCAATTTAGAAAGATCATTCCGTTCACTGCCTACATAGAAGGCTGGGCCCTTTACTGCGAATGGCTGGCGAAACAAGCTGGATGGTACGACAAAGATCCATTCGGGGACTTGGGGCGCTTGCGTGATGAACTCTTCCGCGCGGTCCGGCTCGTTGTTGATACTGGTATTCACGCCAAGCGCTGGACACGCGAGCAAGCCATCGCTTACATGCGCGAGAAGACCGGCATGGGCGAGAAAGAAGTGCGATCCGAGATCGAACGCTACATTGTGGCGCCGGGACAGGCATGCGCTTACAAACTCGGCATGTTAAAGATTCAGGAATTGAGGGCCCGGGCTAAGAAAGGGCTGGGAGAAAAATTCGACCAGCGTGAGTTTAACGAGGCTGTCCTCAAGAATGGAGCGCTACCGCTCGAAATTCTCGAGGAACAAGTAAACGACTATATTCGCCAAAAGAAAAGCGCGTAGACAAGACTCGTAAGAACTGAACCGCGGATTGCGCGGATGTCAGAGATTAGGAAAAGCAGTTCGGGATCCTGCAAGTAGGATTCAGATCGACGTGGCATTTTTTATCTGCGATATCAGCCTTATCCGCCCCTAACGATAGTTACTATGCGAAGAATCCTCATTACGCTTGCGATTCTTATTCTCTTCGTCATCGGGTTGTCGGCGCTGTGGATTTTCCGCGGACGCCAAGTCTCATTGTTCATCGATCGGTTCCGGACGATCGAAATTTCTTCGGCGCGGATCAGCGCAATCGCCTACGAAGGCAGTGGGAGCGGCGGCGTTCTTATTGCTAATGACCTCAAATTAAGTCTCAACCATCCGACTCCAAACCTGTCTCCGAGCATCGGCACGACAAAAGATAATCAGTTTGCCTTGGCGAGTGGTGGGAAGGTTTTTGCTTTTGGCCCCTTGACTTCCGCGGGGGAAAATACTGGCGATCGCCTCGCAACTGCACCGCCCGCAGGCGACGATGCTTCCATTGTAGTTCGTCGAAGCGTTCTCAACTGGCCGACGCCGTTTGATTTCAATTTCATGACCGGTCAGTCGCCTTCATGGAAACGACACATTTATTACCAGCTGCATTGGAAAAAGTCTTCCGGACCGAAACTGGAAATGCTTTGGCGTTACGAGCAGTACTTCTATCCGGGTAATGGCTGGGCAAGCGGCTTCATGACGCGTGAAGGTTCGACCGGCCTGATTCGCGTCGAAATCCAGCCCTGAACTGGCGCAAAGAAAAGCGTTGTAAAGATAACGTCGAACTCCACTTCTTTTCTCTACCGGTTACGAAAGTCAATCGTACCGGTTGAGCGAACGCCTTGCCTACCTAAAGGGCGGCTTTTATCAGCGCCTGCGAGGTGGCCTTATAGGATTCCATCCCTGGATATCGACTCGACGATCTGATACTTTTCGAAACCGAACAAGAACTTTTTTGCGCTCTTATTCAATTCTGCTACGAGAGACCTCCGCGGTCACCGCAGACGGCTACAACGAACCGGTCATCGAGAACGATGCCGTAAATCTTTTCTCGACGCGCTCGACGATCGCGCCCTATCATTTGGAGCAGGCTTCGTCCGTTGCTTCAGAAGAAATTCAGCAAGCGGCAAATCTCGCGGATAAGTGATTTTGAAATTGAAGTCGTCGTTCACTACGAGAACAACTTTGCGACCGAGTTCCTCGACCGCAGAAACTTCGTCGGTCACAGAAACATTTTCTGCATAGACAGCGCGATAAGCTTGTTCGAGTAACGCACGCTCGAAAATCTGCGGCGTTTGCATCGCATAAAGTTGATGCCGATCTACTGAGCCGGTAACCAGAAGATCGGCGCCGGCGCGTTTGATGGTATCTTTGACTGGCTCAGCCAAGGCGGCGGCGCCATGAGTCTGGCATTGTTCGAAGACACGCTCGATTTGGTCTGCTGTAATCAGCGGCCGCGCCGCGTCATGCGCGGCGACATATTTTGCGTCGGTACTGAGGCGACTCAGACCAGCGCGAACGGAATCTTGTCGATGTTCGCCGCCAGCGATGATTGAGCGGACCTTTTCGAAATTTTCATCGCGGACGACCTCTTTGACCTCACCATGTCGATCTTCGCGAGCGACGACAATGATTTCGCTGACGGAAGCAGTGCGCTCGAATGCATCGATTGAATGCGCGATCACCGGTTTGCCGGCGATCGTCGCAAATAATTTATCGAAACCCATGCGGCGGCTGCCGCCGGCCGCGACGATGATGGCGCTAAGCATAGTTAAAAGGTTAAAACGGTTACAAAAGTTACAAAGTTAAAGCGAAAACTTTGGTGCCATGACCATTTTTTAACCTTTGTAACCTTGTAACTCTTTTAACTACTTAACTGTTTTTGCACTTCCGCGCTCAGAGTCTTGCCATCGGCGCGACCGGCCACTTTCGCTTGCAACGCTTTCATAACCACCCCCATCTGCGCCTTTGTCGCGCCGACTTCGGCAATTGTCTCACGCACAACTTTTGTCAGCTCATCGCCGCTCATCGCTTGCGGTAAATACGCGTTCAAGATCGACAATTCCTCTTTCTCCTTGTTCGCCAATTCAGCGCGGCCGCCTTTTTCGAAACTCTCGATTGAATCCTGGCGTTGCTTGACTTGCTTGCGAATGACCTGAGCGGCTTCGGCATCACTTAGTTCGGCTTCCACCCCCGATTTTGCGATCGCGGCATATTTCAAGGCCGATTTGAGCATGCGCAAGACGCCGAGTTTCGTCGCGTCCCTGGCACGCATTGCATCCTTCAGATCAGAATCGATGCGCTTTTGAATGCTCATACCGACAAACTATGGCAGCGCGAACAAGACCGGCAACCTTGTTTTAGTGCGGTTCACCACGTCTGACGTCGGCGTTACCAAAGAACGCCGAGAGAGCGCGCGTGCCGAGCGCTTTCCAGATTTTGATCACCTCGTAGACAATCACGGTGGTGAAGCTCACCGCCATCCAGACGCAGGGCGCTTCGATGGGTAAGTCGGACCACGCACCGATCTTCAGGCCGATCATCGCCTCGTCGCGATATCGCCACCAGCCGTAGGGCAGAGCAAGCGTCACTTCCCAGAGCAGGCTGATCAGGAGCAGGAGAAAGAAGGTGAAACTGAATGCGCGCCAATTGATGAGGCCCCGAGCGGTTTTGAAAAATCCGGCCGAGGGAATAAGCGAAACACACGTAAGATAGATGAAGTACCAGGGGAACCCCGCAGGCGCGCCGGCGAACAATTTTCGATAAACGACTGCGCCCGCGATTAAGACGAGGCCGAGGATCACGGAGGCGAAATGAAAATGCACCATGCGCGGCATCCCTTTGGTCGCAGCTTCATAATCCGGCACGTTGTAAGCCGCCATCCAGTATTCGTCGCACCAGATATAACTCAGGAGCACGAGCATGAAACCGGTGAGATAGAAGACGAACTCTTCTATCGGTATCGAGCCGCCGCGCGCGGGGATGTCAATGCCGAGAGTGGCGGGCTTGTTTGGGAAGACGAAGAAAGCGTTACCGAAGAGCACATCGAGGACAAAGCCGAGCGGCGCCAGGATGGCTATCGTACGCCAAAAGGCCGCGCGCGGAAACTTTAGATCGGGTCGGCAGGTAAACCACCACGCCAGCGCTGCGATCGGAATGGTGAAGAGGAGCAGACTCCAGGTGTAACCGAGCGGTGTCGGATTGGCAGAGCTCGGCTGTAAGACGACGGGATGCGCCACGGCGCGTAGCGTCAATATTGCCGCGATGATCAGGAGCGCCGCGATTGCGAAGACCACCTGAGCTGGCTGTCGCGATTCACGGGTGTCCATCGGAAGAACGGCTAACGAGTCGAGATTACGCGCAAGGAAAGAAATGCGGAACTCGAAAGTTCAGCGCGATTGCCTTCGGATCTTGCAGCGAAACTCCGGGCGAGTGCGCCGCACAACCGATCCCCTAGCCGGCGCGCAGTTTCTCAGCGCAGGCTCGCACAGATGCGGAATCGCTGACGCTCATCACGTCCGCGCCATTGTGTGTTCGTCGCAACAAACCAGCAAGCACGGCGCCCGGCCCTAACTCCATGAAAAAATCGCAGCCAAGCTCGGCAAGTCGCTCTATGCAGTCGAGCCAACGCACTGTGCCCGTGACCTGATCTTGCAGAGTGCGGCGAATTTCCTCAGGCGTCGTCACCTCGTCGCCGGTGACATTGCTGATTACCGCAAAGCGCGGTGTTTTCATCGGTACTTCGGCGAGGACTTCGCCTAGCTTCCGATAAGCCATTTCCATTAAGCGCGAATGATATGCACCAGCGACGTTGAGTAACGTCGCTCGACGAATCCCATGCTCCTTCGCCATGCCAATGGCAGTTTCGACTTTGGCGCGCTCACCGGAAATTACGATCTGGCCGGGAGCGTTGATATTTGCAACATCTACATCGGCGTCGGCGGCCAGGGCGCGGACCGCATTTTCATCCGCGCCGATCATCGCCGCCATCGCGCCTGACGTGACGGCGCAGGCTTCATCCATCAATTGCCCACGTTTCTGCACAAGTTGTAGTCCTGTCGCAAAATCGAATGTGCCCGCCGCCGCATGCGCGGTCATTTCGCCTAACGACAGGCCCGCCGCTCCTTCGACCGGAAGATCGCCCGCCAATTCACGTAATGCCACGAGACAGGCAAGTCCATGAACATAAAGGGCAGGCTGGCAGTTTGAAGTTTTGGTCAACTCTTCAATCGGGCCGCTCCACGCAATTTCGCTTAGGTTCTGTCCAAGAATTTCATCCGCCTGCCGAAACAAATCCGCTGCAACAGGGAATTGCTCCGCCAAATCGCGTCCCATCCCGATGCTTTGCGCACCTTGCCCGGCAAAGAGCAGCGCGATTTTTTTCATTCGATTTTCATCTTCGTTGCCCAGTTCGCGCGATTCAAACGCGAAACGGTAGGGACGGATCGCTGAGCCGTCCGTCTTCGGCGCGTCCGGCGGTCGCGCCCTACCACCTTACACTCTCTGCGCTCCCAGATGACGCGTGCGCCGAAATTGCTTGCGCGCGCTGGTTCACGCGCCAGCGTAAATGTGGTTGTTAATCGTATGCCATTTACAACGCGCGAGATTGAATCACCCGATCCGGTGACGCGGGTCGCTGCGGCGGACGCGAAGCTGCACCACGCCGATGACGACATCGGCGAGAAGATGGTATTGAACATGGGGCCGTCGCATCCTGCCACGCATGGCGTGTTGCGGCTCGTGCTCGAACTCGACGGCGAAATTATTACCAAAGCGACGCCAGACATCGGCTTTTTGCATCGCGGTGACGAAAAAATCGCGGAGAACATGCAATACAACCAATTCGTGCCGTACACCGATCGGCTCGATTACCTCGCCCCGCTTTCAAACAACGTCGCATATGCCCTCGCCGTCGAAAAGCTTATGAGCTGGGAAATCCCGCCGCGCGGGAAAGCGCTTCGAACGATTTGCTGCGAGACCTCCCGTATCTCGTCACATTTGATGGGCATCGGTGCAATGGCGCTCGATTTGGGCGCGATGACAGTCTTCCTCTACACGTTCACTGAGCGTGAGAAACTTTATAATCTTTTCGAATTATTGACGGGTGCGCGTTTCACCACCTCCTACACACGTGTGGGCGGACAGATTCGCGATCTTCCCGAGAATTTCATCCCGCAGTTAAGAAAGTTTCTCGACGAATTTATTCCGAGCCTCGATGAATGCGATCAATTGCTCACGCGCAATCGCATCTTTGTCGATCGAACGAAGGACATCGCCGTCATTACAAAAAACCGTGCGATTGCCTACGCGCTTTCCGGACCGAATTTGCGGGGCAGTGGGATCGAACACGATTTGCGCCGCAAACATCCGTATCTCGATTACGAAAATTACGATTTCGACGTCGTGATTGGCAGCGCGGGAGATTGTTACGATCGCTATTTGGTGCGGATCGAGGAAATGCGGCAGAGCGTGCGGATCTTGCGCCAGGTGAGTGATCAATTGCCGAGCGGACCGATCAACGTGGTGGATTGGAAAAACATGACGCCACCAAAATCGCGGGTCATGACGAAGATGGAAGAGCTGATCCATCATTTCATCGTGGTAACGGAAGGACTCGATGCGCCGCCGGGCGAAATTTATTTCGCAGCGGAAAATCCCAAAGGCGAGCTGGGCTTTTACATCAATAGCAAGGGCGGCGGCGTGCCGTATCGGCTGAAAATTCGCGCGCCGTCGTTTGTCAACCTCAGCATCCTGCCCGAGCTTCTGCCCGGTTGCATGGTAAGCGACGTGCCCGCCGTGTTGGGCAGTCTGGACTTCGTCATGGGCGAATGCGACAGATGAACATGTCGATCTTTAAATCAGTGCCGCGAATCGCGGTCGCACTGCTGCTAGCAGTGAGTCTGGTAGGTTTGAGCGCGTGCACTTCGGGCAAACGAATCACCAAGGCGAACGTCGATGAAGTGGCCGAGGGGATGTCGAAAAAACAGGTCGAATCGATCCTGGGTCCCCCAACTTCCATCAACAACGAGGATTTCATTATCATGAAAAAAACGACGTACGTTTACCAGCAAGGCAAAGACACGGTAACGATCGTTTTTAAGGACGACAAAGTGCAGTCGAAGGACAGCACGCTGTCCTATTAATACCGCCACTTCCCATGGACTCGACGAGCGCACACGTTCCCGCCGAGTTGCAGCGGAAAATGGATGAAGCGATCGCGCGTTATCCAGAGGATCACCGGCGCAGCGCGGCGATGTCACTGCTGCATTTGTGGCAGGAACACTTCGGATTCATCACCGACGAAGGAGTGAAATGGATAGCGACAAAACTCGGGCTGCAGCCGATTAACATCCTCGAGCTGGTCACGTTTTATCCGATGTTTCGCCAGAAGCCCGCGGGCAAAACGCACATCCGTGTCTGCCGCACACTCAGTTGCGCGATGGCAGGCAGTTATCAGTTAATGAAAAATTTATGTGTGGCGACTGGAATTGAACGCCGGCGCCCCAGCCATGGAATGCACAATCCCATCTCGGTGAGTGCCGATGGAAATTACAGCATCGAGTTTGTCGAATGTCTGGCGAGCTGCGGCACCGCGCCAGTGTGCATGATCAGCGAAGAGCTGCGCGAAAACATCGATCCAAATTCTGTAGCCGACCTTGTCCGCAATCGGCTATCCGCGATCGGCAATCCGCGATTGCATCCACCTCATCCGCTCGAACATCGCCTCATTTTTAAAAATATCGGACGCGAAGACTGGACGACAGATATCGATTGTTACGTGCGTGATGGCGGTTACGAACAACTGAAACAAGCGCTGACGATGTCGCGCAGCGAAATTGTCGATAGAGTCAAGAACTCCGGGCTGCGGGGTCGCGGGGGCGCCGGGTTCCCTTGCGGCGTGAAGTGGAGCTTCATCAAGCCCGATGAGAAAAAGCCGGTCTATTTGATCTGCAACGCGGATGAATCCGAGCCAGGCACGTTCAAGGACCGCTACATCATCCACGAGGACCCGCATCAACTGCTCGAAGGAATCCTGATCTCGTGTTTCGCACTGAATGCGAGGACCGCCTATATTTATATAAGAGGCGAATTTCCGGAGGGCGCGAAGATCCTCGAACGCGCCATCGAAGAAGCACGCGAACATAATTTCCTTGGGCGTAACATCCTCGGCTCCGGATTCAATGTAGAGGTTTACATCCATCGCGGCGCGGGTGCTTATATTTGTGGCGAAGAAACCGGCCTGATCGAATCACTGGAGGGCAAACGGGGTTATCCCCGGATCAAACCACCGTATTTCCCGGCCGTTCTTGGTCTCTACATGTGCCCGACAATCGTGAATAACGTCGAGACGCTTTGCCACGTGAAACACATTATCGCCATGGGTGGCGCTAAGTATGCGCGACTGGGACGGCCGAACAACACCGGGACCCGAATTGTCTGCGTGAGCGGCGACGTGCAGCGACCGGCCTATTTTGAAATCGAAGTAGGCGCAGTGACTATGGGTCAGCTGATCTACGAGATGGCCGGCGGGTTGAAACCTGGGCGAAAACTGAAGGCGGTTATTCCGGGCGGAAGCTCCGCCAAAGTTTTACGAGCGGATGAGCGGTTTAAGATCAAGCAAAAGCAATTCGACGGGTCGATCATCGAAAGCGAGATGTCGCTCGATGAAATCCCGATGGATTTTGATTCCCTGGCCGCGGCGGGTTCGATGGCTGGTTCCGGCGGGGTAATCGTGCTCGACGATTCTCGCGACATGGTTTGGACGCTCAATAACATCAACGAGTTCTATGCGCACGAGAGCTGTGGCCAATGCACGCCCTGCCGGGAAGGCTCACTGTGGATGCAAAAAATTACAGACCGCATGTTACTCGGCGGTGGGGTAACGGAAGATCCAAAAACGCTCAAAAGTATCGGAGACAATATTGCCGGCCGCACAATTTGCGCGTTTGGGGAAGCATGCGCATGGCCAACGCAGAGTTTCGTCCAAAAATTTCCCGAAGAATTCGCCGCGCGCGCGCAGAAGCCTGTTCCACCGCCGCTTCCACCTGAATACACGCCGGAAGAATTAATCGAGGAGGAGTTGATCCTGACAATTCCAATGGCGCACGATCCCGGCTGGGAAAAAGCCGGCGCGAAAGGAACGATCTAAACATGAATCTGGAAGCCAGGAGACCAGGAATAAAATTAGGAAATACGGAGCTGACAGATCGCATCATTGCGGCGGCAATCCGCGTTCATAAAGAACTAGGGCTGGGCTTTCTCGAAATTATATATGCGGAGGCGCTGGCAATCGAACTCGCAAGCACACGCATATCTTTCGAGCGACAAAAGCTCTTACCGATTTTTTACCGTGAGCATCTCATTGGAGAACATCGTCTCGATCTCGTTGTTGAAGGAACAGTTATCATTGAACTGAAAGCAATCTCGGCGTTGGAGGATATTCACTACGCAATTGTTCGCTCGTACCTAAAAGCAGCGGATCTCAGTGATGGCTTGTTGCTAAATTTCGCAAGTGCTCGCCTGACGGTAAAACGCGTCGGACGTGAGTATCATCCCAAACTCCAAAACGAAGACATGCATCTTTAGTTTCCTGGCTTCCTGGTTTCCAGATTTATTTATGCCCAACGATGCTCAAGCTCCAATGTTCAACGTCCAGATTGATGGCGTATGGCATCAGTTCCCGAAAGGCACGCGCGTCATCGAGGCGTGTGAGCAGGCCGGCAGCTATGTGCCGCGTTACTGTTATCACAAGAAACTGAGCTCGCCGGGAAATTGCCGAATGTGCTTGATCGAAATGGGACTGCCAAAACTCGGTCCGGATCGCAAACCGGAACTCGGTGCCGATGGCAAACCAGCGATCAACTGGATGGCACGCCCGCAAATTTCCTGTGCTCAGGACGTCGCCGAAGGAATGGGCGTGCGCACGAATTCTCCGCTGGTCAAGGAATGCCAGCAAGGCGTGATGGAATTTCTTCTCATTAATCACCCGCTGGATTGCCCGATTTGCGACCAGGCTGGCGAATGCCGTTTACAGGAATTCAGCGTCGATTACGGCACCAGCCAGTCGCGGTTCCTCGAGAACAAAGTAAAGAAACCGAAGAACGTCGTGCTGGGACCGCGCGTTACGCTCGATGACGAACGCTGCATTCTCTGTTCGCGCTGCATTCGTTTCTGCCAGGAAATCGCGAAGGACGATGTGCTCGGCTTCGTCGACCGCGGCAGTTACACAGTCTTGACGGCGCATCCAGGCAAGCGGCTGGAAAATAACTATTCCCTTAATACGGTCGATATTTGTCCGGTCGGCGCGCTCACTTCGACCGATTTTCGTTTTAAGATGCGCGTCTGGTTTTTGAAGGAAACCAAAAGTATCTGCACAAGCTGCGCGACCGGCTGCAACACAATCATTGGCACACGCGAAGATGTCATCTATCGGCAGACGCCGCGCGAGAATGACGCGGTCAACTCCTGCTGGATGTGCGATTATGGCCGACTCAATTTCGATTATCTGCAATCGGAGCGCCGATTACTCGAACCGCAGATACTCTCTGGTGAAAAACTTGTCGCAGCCGATTGGCAAACCGCGATCGCACAGGCAGCGCTCGAGTTAAAACAGTTTTCCGGCTCTGAAATTGCAATTATCGCTTCTGGCCGGATGACCAATGAAGAACTTTGGCTGACGCTGCAACTTGCCAAAACACTCAACGTTCCGTCGATCGAAATCGTGCCGCGCACAGGCCCCGGCGATGACATTCTCCTAAGCGAAGATCGCAATCCCAACATGAACGGCGCCCGATTGCTTGGCGTAACTTCGGAGCCAGGCGCGAAACTGCCGGCGATCGCGGATGGCGTGAAATCCGGGCGCGTGACGGGATTGATCACCCTCGGCGAAAATCCAATGCGATTGGGAATTTCGGCCGAACAGCTCGAAACTCTCTCGACTTTTGTCGTGATGGATATCCTGTCAAACGCTGCGACCGAATATGCAACGGTCGTGCTACCTTCGTTTGCCTTCGCCGAAAAACGCGGCTCGATGATCAATGGCGAAGGCCGTTTGCAACGCCTCAACCGAGCAGTCCGAGCACCGGGTGCGGCGCGTGACGATTGGAAAATCTTGCGCGACCTGACCCAGGCATGTTCCGGTCAGAACAGCAGTTATTCGATTGAAGATGTTTTCCGGCAGATGGCCGAAGCTGTTCCGCGATTAACGGGACTGAGTCTTAGCAAAATCGGCGACCTAGGCGTGCAAGTTATGGAAGCGCACGAATCCCCTGCGCCGCCGGTCGACCTCGCAGCCAAAAACATCGAGGAAGCAGAATCTCAAAGACCTCCGGGCCGTTAGCGCCGGAAGTTCGACATGGCTTATTTCATCGTTACGTCCCTGCTCAAAATCGTGGGGATTCTTTTTCTCGTGATTCTGCCGATGGTTTCCTACAGCGTTTACGCGGAGCGCCGCGTCAGCGCGTTCATTCAGGATCGACGGGGGCCGAATCGCGTCGGACCCGCAGGTCTTTTTCAACCAATCGCCGACATGTTCAAATTGCTGTTGAAAGAAGATTTCACTCCGCGGACCGTAAACACACTCTATTACTGGCTCGCGCCGTGTCTGGCGATGATGCCGGCGATTATCTCCATCGCTGTTGTTCCT
>Ga0209690_1001093_pt1 | contig 15008 bp, 11 predicted proteins | sample GraSoiAngelo_150_FD_186164 | JGI IMG/M metagenome (GOLD analysis project Ga0209690, IMG submission 186164) | Grasslands soil microbial communities from the Angelo Coastal Reserve, California, USA - 14_1009_09_40cm (SPAdes) (version 2) | ecosystem: Environmental > Terrestrial > Soil > Grasslands ...
GCTCCCCAAGGTTTTCGACACGGTACTGACGGCGGTCGGCGCGGCGGGCGGCTCGCTGTGGATCGCGGAAGGCGACGTGCTGCGCTGCAAGCTCGCGCTGGGTGCCGCGAGCCAGAAGCTGATCGGGACCACGATGCCGATCGGCACCGGCTTCGTCGGCGACGTGGCTCGGAAGCAGCGCACCACGATCGTCAGGGACGCGATGCTGGACGCGCGCTTCCAGCAGCGGGTGGACCGCTCGAGTACTCTGATCACGACGACCCTGATGGCCACCCCGATGCTGACGAAGGGCATCACGGTCGGCGCGATCCAGGTCGTCAACAAGGTCAGGGGCGACGGCATCTTCGATGACCGCGACCGGGAGATCCTGGAGGGGCTGGCGGCGAGCGCGGCGGTGGCGCTCCGCAACGCCCAGCTCCACGCGGCCGAGAAGCGCGCCCGCGACCTCGCCGTGCTGCTCGAGATCAGCCGCGAGATCACCTCGACGCTCGACCTCGACCACGTGTTGCAGTCCGTGGTGAACCTCGCTTCCCGCGCGCTCACCTTCGATCAGGGGGCGGTCGGGCTGCTCGAGAAGCAGCGGTGCGAGATCCGCGCCATCGCGGGCCACGAGCAGGTGGACGAGAAGGGTGAGCAGGCCAAGCGGCTGGCGCGCCGCGCTGCGTGGGTCGTGGAGCGGGGCGAGACCTTTTACCTGCCGGATCGTACGCGCCCGGCGTCCGACGGCGAGCGCGGTTACGTGGCCGCGTTCGGCGCCGAGCTCGAGGCCGAGGATCTGGCCAGCGGGCTGTACCTGCCGCTGAAGGACGAGGAAGGCATGCTGGGGGTGCTCTTGTTCGAGGCGAAGCGCCCCGGCTTTGCGAGCGAGACCCAGCGCGAGCTGGCGGAGATCCTCGCCAACCAGACGACCGTGGCGCTGCGCAATGCCCAGCTCTACAACCAGGTGCCGCTGGTCGACGCCCTCGGGGCGCTCGCCGCCAAGAAGCGCGCGCTCATGCAGCTGCCGCGGCGCCGCCGTCAGATCTACGCCGGCGCCGTGGTGGCCGCCGTCGCGGGGTTCACGCTGATCCGCTGGCCACTGCGCGTCGACGGAGCGAACCCGACGTTCCGCGCGTCCGCCTACGTCGAGGCGCGGACGCTGGTGCCGGGGATCGTGGAACGCGTGCTGGTGCACGAAGGGACCGAGGTGGGCCGCGGGGCTCCGATCCTGCAGCTGCGCGACGCCGAGTTGCGGGCGGAGCGCGAGGCGGCGGCGGCGGAGGCGGCCGCTGCCGAGCGGTCGGCGGCAGTGGCGGCGAGCCGCGGCAATCCGGCGGAGGAGCGGCTGCAGCGCACCCGGGCCCAGGCTTTCCGCCGGGAGGTGGCCCTGCTCGACGACGAGGTCGGCTCTACCACAGTGCGCGCGCCGGTCAGCGGCATGGTGCTCACGCCGCGACCCGAGGAGCGCCTGGGCGCCCGGCTCGAAGCCGGGGACCTGGCGGTGACGCTCGGGCGCACGGACACGCTCGAGCTCGAGTTCGGCGTGGCGCAGCGCGACATCGCTCGCGTTGCCGCGGGCCAGACCGTCCGGCTGCGCGTCGACGCGCTCCCCCAGCGCACCTTCGAAGGCCGCGTCAGTTTTCTCGGCGAGCTGCCGGTCGACTCGCTGCCGGACGTCCGCTTTCCCGTGCGGGCCAAGGTCCCCAATCCCGACGGGCTGCTGCGGCCGGGAATGGCGGCGCACGTCAAGGTGCTGACACGGTCCACGTCGGTCGCCGGCCGCGCGCTGCGCGGGCCGGTGCGGTGGTTGCGGCTCGTGTGGTGGCGGATGTGGGCGTGAGTCGCGTCGGCCGCGCTGGGCTTGCCGCCTGCGCCGGCGGGTTGCTCGCCGCCGGGTGCGGCGGGTCGGCGCGATCGGACAGTCCCGACGCCGCCCGCCCGCCGGCTCCCCTCGTGGCGATCGAGAGTTCCACGGTGGACGTGCCCCTGTCGCTGCCCGCCCAGCTCTACGTTGAGCACGACGCACTCGTGTACGCGCGCACCACGGGTATCGTCGAATCGGTGTACGTGGAGCTGGGCGCGCCGGTCGACCAGGGACAGCTCCTGGCGCAGCTCGAGCACACCGATCAGGAGATCGCGCTGGCGCAGTCCGACCACGCCTACCAGGCCGCCCTCCGGGAAGTGGGGCGCGCGCGCGAGCTGATGAAGGTGCGGGCCATCACGACCGCCGACTCCGAGCAGGCCGAGCTCACTTATCAACGGGCGGACCTCGCGCAGCGGCAGGCCCGACGCAACTACGAGCTGACCCGGATCGCGGCGCCGTTTGGCGGCGTCGTGACCGCCCGCACGGTGAGACCGGGCCGCCTCGTGACGCTGGGCGACTCGCTGTTTCGTGTCTCCGCCCTCGGCCCGCTGCGGGTGTCCGTCCGCGTGCCGGAGGGCCCGAGCGCCGGACTCACGCCGGGGGCGCGGGCGGAGGTGGTGGGGCAGGACGGCGCCGTGGCCCGCGCCACGGTCGTCCGGGCTTCCCCCGCGATTGACGCGGCGAGCGGAACGCGCGAGGTGCTGGTGGAGCTCGCCCCGGGAGCGCCGTTGCGGCCGGGGGCGAGCGTCACCGTGCGGGTCGGCGCCGAGCGGCGCCGGATCATCGCCATTCCGCCGGGGGCGCTGGCCGAGCAGGGCTATGTGCTCGTGTGGGAGAACGGGCGCACCGTGCTGCGCGCCGTCACGCTGGGCGCCCGGCTCGCCGACGGTCGCCTGGAGGTCGTGAGCGGCCTCGCCACCGGCGAGCAGATCGTGAGTCGCGGCCGGTGAACCGTCCGCTCCTGCGCTCCGATCTCGTCGTGGTGGAGCAGAGCTACCGCGGCGAGCGGAGCTACATCGTCAAGAACCCCGCGACCCATAAGTACTTCCGCTTCCGGCCGCTCGAGATGATGGTGATGGAGCAGTTCGACGGGGAGCGCACGCCGGCCGAGGTGGCCGCCGCGCTGGCCGCCCAGGGCCCGCCGTTCCCGGTCGCGGCGGTCGAGAGCTTCGCGCGCAAGCTCGCCCACATGGACCTGTTGGCGCGCTCGACGGCCGAGCGCTCCGTGCTGCAGATGGAGCGGCTGCGCGCCGAGCGGCAGCGGCGCATCCGCCGCACGCACTACCAGGGGAGCCTGCTCCGCATGCGCTGGTCGGTCGGCGACCCGGACCGGCTGTTCGACCGGTGGACGCCGCGGCTGCGGTTCTTCTTCTCGCGCCCGTTCCTCGCCCTGTCCGTCGCCCTGTTCGTCGTGTACTGCGTGATCGCGGTGGCGAAGTGGTCGGATCTGTCGCGCGGCATGGCGGCGCTCTACACGCCCAGCACGTACACCATCGGGACCGTCGTGCTCTTCTGGAGCGCCCTGATGGTGGTCGTGTGCGTGCACGAGCTGGGGCACGGCTTCACGTGCAAGTACTTCGGGGGGCAGGTGCACGAGCTGGGGGCCATGCTGATCTACTTCCAGCCCGCGTTCTACTGTAACGTCAACGACGCGTGGACCTTTCCGGACCTGCGCGCGCGGCTGTGGGTGACGGCCGCCGGCTCGTGGATCCAGCTCGTGCTCGCGGCGCTCGCGGCGATCGTGTGGTGGCTCGCCCAACCGGGGACGCTGATCTCGCAGCTGGCGCTGTTCCTGGTGGTGATCGGGGGCGTCACGACTGTCGTGGCCAACGCCAACCCCTTGATCCCGCTCGACGGCTATTACGCGCTCAGTGACTACCTCGGAATTCCCAACCTGCGGGCCCGGGCGTTGGGCTACATGGCGTGGCTCGTCAAGCGGCACGTCCTGAGACTCACGGTCCCGCCCCCGCCGGCGGACGCTCACGAGCGGCGCGTCTTCGCGACCTACGGCACGCTCGCGCTGCTCTACTCGACTGGCCTGCTGCTGTTTCTCGTCGCAGCGATTTTCGGATGGGTGGGCCGGACGTGGGGGACGGTCGGTACCCTGGCCTTCGCCGTCGCTGCGCGGGCGGCTGCGCGCCGCGGCACGATCCGTTGCGGCGTCGCTGCGGGAGCATCGGGCCCAGTGGATGTCGCCGCCACGGCGCCGGTGGCTTGCCGGCGGGGCCCTCGCGGCCCTGCTGCTCGGCGTCGTGGTGCCGTGGCCCATCACGGTCGGCGGCGCCTTCACCGCCGCCGCTCCGCTGGAGCTCGACCTCAAGGCACCGGAGGGTGCCGTCGTCGTGCAGGCCCGCGCCGCCGAGGGGACCCGCGTGGCGGCGGGAGCGCCCGTCCTCGTGTTCCGCGACCCCGACCTCGAGCGGCGCGCCATCGGCGTCCGCCGCCTCGCCGACTCCCTGGCCGCGCTGGAAGGCGCGGCGCGGGCGGTCGGCCGCACGGACGAGGCGCGGCGGCTCGAGGCCGAGCGTGCGGAACAGGAGGCGCGAGCGGCGAGCCTCGAGGTGCGGCGCCAGGCGCTCACGCTCCGCTCCCCGGTAACCGCCGTGGTCCTGACGCCGCGCCTGCAGGAACTGGTGGGCCGCCGCTTCCCGAGCGGTGCCGTGGCCGTACGACTGGGGACGCCCGACTCCGTCGAGCTGCGGGTCGTGCTGGAGCGTGCCGGCGCCACACTCGTGCGGCCGGGGCAGCCGGTCGCCGTGATCGCCTATGCCGACGTCAGCCACACCCTCCAGGGCCGGGTGGCCAGCGTGGCGGCGGCCGCCGCCGGACAGGCTGGGGACGGCCAGCTCGAGGCCCGCGTGCTGGTGCCGCGCACGGCGGGCGCGTGGCGGGCCGGGGCGACGGGCGAAGCCAAGATCACCCTCCGCCGCTCGAATCTCATCGGCGCCTTGGTCTGGGCCGTACGCAAGCGCGTCCGCAGCGATCTTTTGCTCTGATGAACCCGACGATCCCCGGCGCCGTCGCGCTCTGGGCGATGCTGGGCGCCGCGCTGCCCAGACCCTCCCGCGCGCAGGAGTGGCTCCCGCCGGCCGACCGGCAGCTCGCGCGCGACCACGGACTCAGCGGGCCACACCCCGGAGGCCGCCCGGGCCATGGCGCAGCGCCTCCGGGCCGCGGGCTTTCCCGCCACCGACGTTCAGGTCCTCATCGGCCCCGATGCGCGGCACGGCAACCTGGTCGCGCGCTACCGTGGCAGCGGCAAGGGCGGGCGTCCGATCCTGGTGATGGCGCACCTCGACGTCGTGCCGGCGCGCCGGGAGGACTGGTCGGGGGACCCGTTCGCGTTCACGGAGAAGGACGGCTGGTTCTACGGGCGCGGCTCGACCGACAACAAGGCGGGCGCCGCGATGCTCGTGGCGGACTTCATCCGGCTGAAGCGGGAAGGGTTCGTTCCCGACCGCGATCTCGTGCTCATGCTGGAGGGCGACGAGGAGACGGCGGGGAGCTGCGTCCAGTGGCTCATCGCGCAGCACCGCGACCTCATCGACGCGGAGTTCGCCCTCAATACGGACGCGGGCGGCGGCGTGCTGCGCAACGGCAAGCCGGTCTCGTTCACGGTGCAGGCGAGCGAGAAGGTGTACGCGACGTACCTGCTCGAGGCGCGCGACAAGGGCGGTCACAGCTCCTTGCCGCGGCCCGCCGACAACCCGATCTATCACGTCGCGGCCGCGCTGGTGCGGCTGTCGCAATACCAGTTCCCGGTACGGCTGAACGAGATCTCACGCGCGTTCTTCGAGCGCTCGGCGCAGCTCGAGACGGGGCAGCTCGCGGTCGACATGCGGGCCGTGCTGCGGAGTCCCCCCGACCGCGCGGCGCTTGCCCGGCTCTCGGCCGCGCCCTTCTACAACTCGAAGCTCCGCACGACCTGCGTGGCGACGATGCTCGATGCAGGACACGCCGAGAACGCGCTACCGCAGGCGGCGCGGGCGACGGTGAACTGCCGCATCCTCCCAGACCAGCCGCCGGGCGAGGTCGCGGCCGTCCTGGGGCGGATCGTGACGGACGATCGGATCGCCATCACCACGACCTACACGCCGATTCCCAGCCCGCCCTCGCCGCTGCGGCCGGAAATCCTACGACCCATCGAGCGGCTGGCGGCCGTCCAGTGGCCCGGCGTGCCCGTCGTGCCGGTGATGGAAGCGGGTGCGTCTGACGGCCTGTTCCTCCGCAACGCCGGCATCCCGACGTACGGCGTGTCGGCCGTGTTCGAGGATCCGGACGACATCCGCGCTCACGGGAAGGACGAGCGCGTCAGCGCGCAGAGCTTCTACGACGCGACCGTGTACTGGTATCGGATGATGCAGGCGCTCACGTCCGGCGGATCGCCCTGAGAGGGGATAGCTTTCCCGGCGGCACGGGGGCGGATTGGGCCTGGTGGTCTGAGCGGTCTTCAAAACCGTCTGGGGCTCGCAAGGGCCTCGGTGGGTTCGATTCCCACACGCTCCCGCCAAGGGCCGGCCCAGCCACCTCACCCGGCGCCCGCGACCGACCTGTCGAAGTGCGGTTTTTCGACCGCGCGGTAGAACGTGAGGATGGCCGCCTGGTCGAACAGCGCCGCGGCGAGCCCCGGCAGTGAGCCGGCCAAGAGCGCCAGGCCGTAGACTTGCAGATAGCCGACGGTGTACATGGGGTTCTTGAAGAAGCGGTACGGTCCCGCGATGCTCGGGGTGGTCCGATTGGCAGGCCCGAAGAAGTTCGACCAATAGTAAGCCCGGCCACCGAGCGTGGCCGCGGCCCAGGCTTTGGTGAGCACGCCGACGAGCACGAGCACCGCACCCGCCGCGATGACGAAGCCGCGGGGCGACCCGATCGCCAGCGTGTTCCGACTCACGACGCACAGCACTACGAAACTCACCGCATCGCTGCTCATGAGGATCGCCGCCGCCCGGCGGAAGCGCCGGAATCCTTCCTCGGGGCCGTAGCGCCGCGTGAAGTAGCCCGTGCGCTCCTGACGTCTCAGGGCAAGCCCGACGTAAAGCACGTAAGCGAGCCGGCTCGCCAGGTGATAGGCGAGGGCGAGCGCGGTCCACACGGGCACGGACATGGCGAGAGAAGTTAACCCGCCTACGGCTCACCGCCTCGGTGGCGGACACGTATCTTACAGCCTCTGATCTCCGCCCACGTCATCGTCAATCCCGCCGCGGGGCGCGGTGCCGGGGAGCGCGCGCTGGACCCTGTGGCACGGGCCTTTCGCCAGCAAGGGTGGGCCGTCGAAGTGACGCGGACCGGGGGCCCCGGAGAGGGCGCCGCGCTCGCCGCGGCCGCCGTCCGCAGCGGGGCGCAGCGCGTCGTGGCGGTGGGCGGTGACGGCACCGTCCACGAGGTGGCGAACGGCCTGCTGCGCTCGGGCGGCGCGGTCCCGCTCGGCGTGGTCCCGCTTGGCACCGGTAACGACTTCGCCAAGCTCGTCGGAGTCCACGGCTGCGCACCCGTCACCGCCGTGGGGCGGCTCGTCACGGCGGATGCCAGGGTGTTCGACGTGGGGCGGGTCGGCGACGAGCGCTTCGTCAACAGCCTGGGCCTGGGCTTCGGACCCGCCGTCGTGCGGGCGCGCAACGCGATGCCGGGACTCCGGGGCTTCCTGTCGTATTTCGTGCCGGTGCTGCGCGCCTACGGCGGGTTCCGCCCGCCGCTCGTCGAGATCCGCTCGGCCGAGTTCCGGGAGCGGGGGTATGTGATGATGGTCGAGGTCTGTAACGGGACGACCGCCGGCGGGGACTACCGGTTCGCGCCCGATGCCGACCCCGCGGACGGCCGGCTCGACGTGTGCCTGGTGCGCCGTGTGGGGCTGCCGCGGTTTCTGCTCGCAATCCCGCGGGTCATGCGCGGCACCCACGGCCGCATGCGCGAGGTGGCCTTGTTCCGCACGCGCCGCCTCATCGTACGATCCCCGGAGGCGCCGCTGCTGTTGCACCTCGACGGCGAGCTGCGCGAGCCGGGAACGAACGAAGTGACCGTGGCAGTTGAGCCGCGCAAACTCAAGGTGCTGGTGGCGCGATGAGACAGGCGGTCAGGCGGTCAGGCGGTCAGGCGGTCAGGGGCCTCGCCTTGCTGACGCTCGTTCTATCCGCCTATCCGTCTAACCGCCTATCCGCCCAGGTTCCCACTGACACCGTCACTCCCCCCGCAGACACGTCCCATCGCTTGAAGCCATTCGCGGCCGCGTGGCGCTCGCTCCTGATACCCGGTTGGGGCCAGGCGGCGCTGGGGCGCGACGTCGCGGGCGCGGTGCTGGCGTCCTGGGAGGGCGTGACGATCATGATGACCGTCAAAGCGCGGCAGGAGCTACACTACCTCGAGCAGTCGGGCTCGGGGAACGTGCAGGCCAAGCGCCAGCAGGTCCAGGATTGGCTCGTCCTGTGGATCTTCAATCACCTGTTCGCGGGCGCCGAGGCGTTCGTGTCGGGCCACCTCCAGGACTTCCCCAAGGAGCTGCACGTCCAACCCCTCCCCGGCGGGATCGGAGTCAGCATCCCGATTCCGTGAAGGTCCGCATCTCTATCCCGTCTTTCGTGACGATCGCGTACCGGTAGCCGTCGAGAAATGCGCCGGGGTTGAGGTAGGCTCGCCCGTCCGGCAGCTGCTCGCACGCCGGCCGGTGCGTATGCGCGAGCACGACGAGGTCGAGGTCGGGGCGGCGCTCGAGCATCGTCTTCGCGTACGCGCTCTGGGCGCGCGCCGCGCGGTCCAGCACCGCCCGGTCGCGCGTGTGGTCGGCGAGCTTGCCCGACAGCTGGTCCGCGATCCAGAACCCGACGCTCGGGTGGAGCGCCCGGAAGACGCCGATCGTGATCGGATGGCGCGTGACGCGGTGCATCAGTGTCGCGCTCCAGTGCTGCTCGCTGAGCCCGTCGCCGTGCGCCACGAAGGCCCGCCGCCCCGCCAGCTCCAGCTCCGCCTCGCCGGCGTGGAACGCGATGCCCAGGTCTTTGATGAGGAAGTCGCCGCCCCAACGGTCGTGGTTGCCGCCGACGAAGGTGATCGGCATCCCGCGCGCCCGCAGCGCCTGCAGCTTCGCGACGCTCGTGAAGTGCCGCCGCGGGACCACGGAGCCGTAGTCGAACCAGAAATCGAACAGGTCACCGTTGATGAGCAGTGCGTCGCCCAGGTCGGGTGCGGCCTCGAGGAACGCGTGGAAGGCGGCGGCGACGGCGGGCGCCGCCTGTCCCAGGTGAGCATCGGCGACGACGAGGACACGCGCGGCTGGCACGGGCACAAGCTAGGAACGGGGGGAAAGGCCCGCAAGCGCGTCCGTCATTTGACATTTGGGAAGCGGCCGGGGATTTTGCCCCGGCGTGATCACCGATATCACCGTTCGCGTCAACTACTCCGAGACCGACCAGATGGGCGTGGTGTATCACGCCAACTACCTCGTCTGGTTCGACCGCGCGCGCACCGAGCTCATGCGGGGGACCGGGCTCACGTACAAGGAGCTCGAGCAGCAGGGGGTCTACCTCGCCGTGTCCGAGGTGCACATCCGCTATCTCGCGCCGGCCCGTTACGACGACCCGATCCGCATCCGCTGCTGGGTGCGCGAGCTGGCGTCCCGGCGCGTCACGTTCGGGTACGCGGTCGAGCACGCGGAGCAGGGCACCCTGCTCGCCACCGGCGAGACGGCGCTGCTCTCGCTCACGCACCGGCACACCCTGACCCGACTTCCCGACCACGTCCGTGCGCTGCTCCAGGCGACGCCCGATCCCGTTCAGCTGTAGCCTCGCGCTGCTGCTGCTCGGCGCCGCGCGGGCGCCCGCTCAGCAGCCGGACGAGGTGCTCGTCGCCGAGCTCGCCCGCGTGCTCGCCGCGGCGGACGCACGCGCATTCGACGCCGCGCTGCTGCGCAACGCGCTCGGGCACGCCCGGCCTGCCGTGCGACGGCAGGCGGCACTCGCCGCGGGGCGGATCGGCGATCCGGCGGCGGTCGACCTCCTGGTCGCGGCGCTGCGCGACTCCGATCGCACGGTCCAGGCGGCGGCGGCGTTCGCACTGGGGCTGCTGAAGGATCCCCGCGCCGTCGAGCCGCTCGCCGCGCTGGTGCGCGCGGTGGCGCCGGCGCAGCAAGGGGCGCCCGAGGTGGAGGCCGTGACGGCGCTCGCGAAGATCGGTGGGGACCAAGCGGCGCGCGCGCTGGGCGATCTTCTGGGCAGCGGCTCGCGCCCGGGCATCGCGCCACCCCCCGCCGTGAGCGCGGCGCTGCTCGAGGCGTGGCGACTCGGCGCCCAGGCTCCCATCGCGGCGCTGCTCGGGTATGCGGAGGACGCGGACGCCGACGCGCGCTGGCACGCGGCGTACGCGCTCGGGCGGCTGCGCGCCGGCGTGCCCATGCTGCTGGCCGCGCTGCGCGACCGGGAGCCCTTCGTCCGCGCGACCGCCCTGCGCGGTCTCACGCGCGCAGCCGCGGACAGCGCGCGGCTCGAGCCCGGCCGAGTCGCGGGCGCGGTCCGCCTGTTGCTCGGGGATGGCGACCCGGCCGTGCGCATCAACGCGCTCCGCGCCCTCGCGAGCTTCCGCGACTCGACGCTCGCCGCGGGGGCGGCCCCGCTCGCCACCGATCCCGACGTGAACGTCGCGGTGCAGGCCGAGACGACGCTCGGCGCGTTGGGGGGGAGTGGGGCGGTGCGGGCGCTCGCCGCCGGCCTACGGAGCGCCGTGTTTGCTCTGCGGCGCCAGGCGGTGATCGGGCTTGCTCAGGCGGACAGCGTCGCGGGTGTGGGCGCCGCGGCGGCGCTTGCGAGCGACCCCGACTGGCGGTGGCGCAGCGTGGCCTGCGAGGCGTTCGGCGCCGCGCGCGATCGCGCGCGCCTCGAGGGGGCGCTCGCAGACCCGGACGGGCGCGTGGTGGCGGAGGCGCTGCAGGCGCTCGGGCGGGTCGTCGCGGACTCGGACGCCGCGCTGCTCGCCCGCGCGCGCGAGCTGCTCGGGCACGCCGATCCCGCCGTGCGCAGCGTCGCGGCGGACCTGCTCGCCCGCCGGCCCGATGTCGCCGACGTCGATCGCTTGGTCACGGCGTACCAGAGGGCGGCAGGCGATCCGTTCGACGACGCGCGGCTCTCAGCCGTCGCCGCGCTCGGCGCCGTGGCGCGCGCGGGCGCCGAGGGCCGGCTGCGGGTGGCGGCCCGGTTCGTGGCCGCGGTGCCCCGCCCGGACGACTACCTGGTGCGGCGGGTTGCGGCCGACCGGCTCCCCGACGCCGCAGAGGCTTGGGGCCCCGTCGTCCCGATCGCCACGGGCAAGACGGACGCCGACTACCGGGACGCGGTGCGGCGCGTGCTGCTGCCCGCGCTTGAGGGCCGGGCGCCGCCCCGCGTGACCCTCGAGACGGACCGGGGGAGCCTCGTGGTGGAGCTGCTCCCGGCCGAGGCGCCGCTCACGGTGGCCGCCTTCCTTGCGCTCGTCGAGCGGCGCTACTTTGATGGCGCGCGCTGGCATCGGGTCGTGCCCAACTTCGTCGCGCAGGACGGGGATCCGCGCGGCGACGGGTGGGGCGGCCCCGGCTTCGTGCTCCGGGACGAGGTGAATCCCACGCGTTACGAGACGGGTACGATGGGCATGGCGCTTTCCGGGCCCGATACGGGCGGCAGCCAGTTCTTCATCACCCACTCCGCCCAGCCGCACCTCGACGGCACCTACACCGTCTTCGGCCGCGTCGTGGCCGGCCTCAACGTGCTCGCGGGCGTCGCTCAGGGCGATCGCATCCGCAGCATCCACCGCTGATGCGGCGGTCGGTCTGGAGGGCGCTGCTCCTCCTCGCGGCCCTCCCCGCGGCGGCGCCGGCCCAGTTCGGCTACTTCGGGCAGAACAAGATCCAGTACCGCAGCTTCGATTGGCGCGTGCTGCGCGGTGAGCACGTGGACCTCTACTTCTATCCTGAAGAGGACGAGCTGGGTCGCGTGGCGCTCGCTTACGCCGAGGAGAGCTACGGCGTGCTGGAGCGCCGCTTCACACATCACGTGCAGCGCCGCGTGCCGCTCATCATCTACGCCTCGCACACCGACTTCGAGCAGACGAACGTGCTCCCCTTTGTACCGCCGGAGGGCCTGCTCGGCGTCACGGAGTTCCTGAAGCGCCGGGTCGCCCTCCCGTTCACCGGAAGCTACAGCGACTTCCGCCATACCATCCGCCACGAGCTGGTGCATGTCTTCCAGCTGAGCCTCGTCGCCGAGGTGTTCCGGCGCTACCCGCGGATCCGGCATGCCGAGCCGCCGCTGTGGTGGAGCGAAGGGCTGGCGGAGTTCTTCTCCGCCGGGGAAGACAGCCGCGACGAGATGATCCTGCGCGACCTCACGCTCTCAGGCCGGCTCCCCACGCTGCGCGAGCTCGCCTACGCCGCCGGCGGGATCGTCTATCCGGTGGGCGGCGTGATCCACCGCTTCCTCGCCTTATCCTCCGGCGAGTGGCGCATCGGCCAGTTGTACCGCGATCTGTGGAAGTATGCGTCGTTCGAAGCGGCCATCCAGGGCGTCTACGGCCGCTCGCTCGACCAGCTCTCCGACGAATGGCAGTTCTGGATGCGGCGGCGCTACTACCCCAGCGTCGCGGCCGGGGAGCCGCTGGCGCTCACGGCGCGCGTCCTCACGAAGCTCGCCATCAAGCCCGCGGTCTACGCCGCGGGAGACAGCGCCGGGGGAATCCTGTATTTCTCGCCGTCCACCGGCTACACGAACATCTACGCCCAGTCGTTCGCCGGGGGGCGCGCGCGGGCGGTGGTGAAGGGCGAGCGCACGGCGGAGTTCGAGTCGTTCCACTTCTTCGAATCACGGCTCGACGTCTCCCCCGCGGGCGTCGTCGTGTTCTCGAGCAGGTACCTCGACCGCGACGCCGTGTTCTTCTGGAGCCTGCCGCGTCAGCGGGTCGTGGGACGCTACCAGTTCCCGCAGCTCGTCTCGATCCTGTCGCCCACCTGGGCGCCCGACGGCCGGAGCGTCGTCTTCTCCGGCCTCGCGGTGTCCGGTTATTCGGACCTGTATCGCCTCTGGCTTCCCGACGGCCGGCTGGAGCCCCTCACCGCCGACCGCTACCAGGACCTCGACCCGACCTTCAGCGGGGACGGCCGGACCGTGGTGTTCTCGTCCGACCGCACGGCGTACGGGCCCGGAGGCGCGCGCAACCTGTTCCGGCTCGACCTCGCGAGCGGCGCGATGGAGTACCTCACGTACGGCGATTGGCGGGACGACCAGCCTCGCTGGTCCGCGGAGACGGGCCGGATCTACTTCGCTTCGGATCGGGACGGCACCTACCAGATCTACGCCGTCGACTCGACGGGCGCAGGGTATCGCGTCACGAGCACCGTGAACGGCGCGTTCGACCCTCAGTGGGCGGGCGGCGACCGCGGCCTCGTGTTCGGAGGCTTCGCCGACCTGAGCTACAACATCTACATCGCGCATCCGGCGCCGCCGCCGGACCGCGCCCCCCCCGAGGTCACGCTCGCCGCGGAGCGCCGGCCGCCCGAGTGGACCTGGGCCGAGCTGGAGCACCCGCAGTACGCGCGGGCCGACGCGTCGCCGTACGAGCACAAGTTCACCTTCGACTTCGCCGCGGGCGACGCCATCGTGGCGCCGGGACTCGGCTCGGCGCAGGGCGCGGTGTTCCTGTTGAGCGATATGCTGAGCGATCACCAGGTCTTCTTCACGCTCTCGTCGTTCCAGGGTGAGGGGCTCGGCAACCTGATCGACAACGTCAACGGCACGGCCTTCTACTTGAACCAATCGCGGCGCGTCAACTGGGGGGTGGGGGCATTCCGCCTGCGCGGGCTGTTCTACGAGGGGGACCTCCAGAACGTGTTCGAGGAGACGGCGGTGGGGGCGTTCGGGCAGGTGCGCTACCCGTTGTCGCGGTTCCGGCGGCTCGAGGCGGAGTACCGGATCGAGCACTCCGACCGGCTCGATCTCAGGGATACGAGCGGGTCGGCCGACGTGCGCCGCGTCGGCTGGCTCGCGTCCAACTTCTTCAGCTACGTGGAGGACAACACGCTGTGGCTGTCCACCGGCCCCATCGACGGCCGGCGCATGAACCTCACGGCAGGAGTCGTGAACGACGTCAGCCACGGGCGCTTCGACACCTGGCTCGCCGCCCTCGACTACCGCCGCTATTTCCGCACGTCGCTGCGCAGCGCCGTCGCCGTGCGGCTGATCGGCTATTATGCGGGCGGCGCGCGGCCCCACCGCGTCAACATCGGCGGCTCGTGGGGCCTGCGCGGCTACCCGCTGTTCGGCTACGTCGCGGGCACGCGTGCCTGGCTGTTGAATGCGGAGTGGCGGTTCCCCATCACGGAATTTCTGTCCGTCGGCTTCCCGTTCGGCGTGGCCCGGTTCCCCGGCGTGCAGGGCGCGCTGTTCCTGGATCTCGGGCGGGCCTGGACGGCGGCCACGGAAGATCGCGGCACCCTGGGCAGTGCCGGGCTGGGGCTGCGCATGCCGGTCGGGCCGCCGCTCGTGCTGCGGCTCGACATAGGCTACCGTTTCAGTTCGGGGCTGCTCGACGCCTACACGCTCCCGTCCCGCAGCCGCGGCAGCCGTTTCGTCGACTTCTTCTTCGGGTTTAACTATTGAACCGGCAACGCTTTCTGCTTGACCGCCGCAGAGCGCTTTCCTACATTGGCGCGGGCGCCCTCGTGGCGGCGTGCGCGCATCGGTTGGCGCCGTTGGTGCCGGTGCGGCTCGAGCCGGCCGACCGCGCCGAGGCGCTCGCCTGGACGCGCGCCACGACGCCGGCGCACCAGATGGCGATCCGGTTCCGCTTCAAGTACCGGGACGAGCGGCACCGCTGGGCGGGACGGGGCACGACGCGCGTCGCGCCGCCCGACTCACTGCGGTTCGATTACACGGGGCCGCTCGGGCTGGGAGCGGGCGCGGCGGTGGTGGTGGGCGACTCGGTTCTCTGGGCCGATCCCAAGGAGAACTTCAACTCGCTCGTCCCCGCGGTGCGGATGCTGTGGGCGGCGATCGGGGTGGCGCGCCCGCCCGGCGGGGACGCCGCCGTGTTCGGGCGACGGGATCGGGACGGCGAGCGGGAGATCTCGATCTGGCGGTTCGCTGAAGGCGGCGACACGCTCGACTACGTCGTGACCGAAGGCTCGGGCAAGGTGCTGCAGGTGGAGTGGCGGCGGGAT
>Ga0209690_1001095_pt1 | contig 14986 bp, 19 predicted proteins | sample GraSoiAngelo_150_FD_186164 | JGI IMG/M metagenome (GOLD analysis project Ga0209690, IMG submission 186164) | Grasslands soil microbial communities from the Angelo Coastal Reserve, California, USA - 14_1009_09_40cm (SPAdes) (version 2) | ecosystem: Environmental > Terrestrial > Soil > Grasslands ...
TGACGCGTCCGCTATACTCCGTGTCAGGAGGCGTCCCATACCCACGACCACCCGGCTCGCGTGAGCACGTCCGGGCCCCGCCGACATCTCTCGATGATCCGCGGATTTCACCTGGCGGATTTCCTGACGCTGGGGAACGCCGGGTGCGGCGTGCTCGCGGTGTTCGCGGTCATGGGGTACCTCGAGACACGCAACCCGCAGCGGCTGCTGGCCGCCGCCGCGCTCATCCCCGTGGCCCTCGCGCTCGACGTGCTGGACGGCCGGGTCGCGCGCTCGCGCCGCGTGCATTCGGCGATGGGGCGCGAGCTCGACTCGCTGGCCGACGTCATCTCGTTCGGCGTGGCGCCGGCGGCCATCGCGTACGGCGCGGGCATGAAGGGCCTGTGGGACATCGTGATCCTGCTCTACTTCGTCTGCTGCGGCGTCAGTCGCCTCGCCCGCTTCAACGTCACGGCCGAGACGCTGTCCAGCGGCGGCGCCAAGGTGAAATACTTCGAGGGCACGCCGATCCCCACCAGCCTCGTCCTGGTGGCGATCGTCGCCATCGCGGCCTGGCTCGGCCGTATCGGCGACGCGCTGCCGCTGGGCGCCCTCCGGCTGGGGCCCGGCCAGCTGCATCCCCTGGCGCTCCTCTGGGCGGTCTCGGGCTCGTTCATGATCAGCAAGACGCTGCGGATCCCCAAGCTCTGAGAGCACATGGCTGACCCGCAGACGATCTCTCCCGCGCGCCGCTGGGCCATCACGCTCTCCGTGATGATGGTCACCGTCATGCAGGTGCTGGACACCAGCGTGACCAACGTCGCGCTGCCCCACATGCAGGGCTCGATGTCGGCGGGCATCGAGGAGATGTCCTGGGTCGTCACCTCCTATCTCGCCGCGAACGCCGTCGCCATCCCGGCCACCGGCTGGCTCTCGGCCCGCTTCGGTCGGCGGCGATTCTTCCTGATCTGCACGGTGCTCTTCACGGTCAGCTCGTTCCTCTCGGGGATCGCGCCCAATCTCGAATTCCTCGTGGCGATGCGCGTGTTGCAGGGGCTGGGCGGCGGGCCGGTCATCCCCATGGCGCAGGCGATCATGTGGGAGATCTTTCCGCTGCGACAGCGGGGCACGGCCATGGCCGTGTGGGGGGTCGGCATCATGCTGGCGCCGATCCTCGGCCCCACCGTGGGCGGCTGGGTGTGCGACAACTGGTCGTGGCGCTGGATCTTCTACATCAACCTGCCGATCGGTGTCCTCGGCTTCCTGCTGGTCAGCGCGTTCCTGTTCGACTCTCCGTGGGTGAGCAAGCCTCGACGCATCGACGTGGCGGGACTCTTCCTGATGATGTTCGGGTTCGGCTTCCTGCAGCTGGCCCTCGACCTCGGCGAAAAAGAGGACTGGTTCGACTCGCGGCTCATCATCTCGCTGTTCGTGCTGGCAGCGTGCACGCTCGTCGGATTCATCGTGCGCGAGCTGACGACCGCCGAGCCGATCCTCGACCTGACCGTCTTCCACGACCGGAACTTCGCCGTCGGGACCACGTGCATCGCGCTCGTCGGCCTCGCCTTCAACTCGAGCATGCTGCTCGTCGCGCTCTACACCCAGAAGATGCTCGCGTACGATGCGTGGAACGCCGGCCTCGTGCTGGCGCCCGGCGGGCTCGGCACGATGATCTCGCTCATGATCTCGGGCCGCCTCGTGGCCCGCGTGGATCAGCGGCTCATGCTGATGGGCGGATGCCTGCTGAACGCCTTCGCGGCGGCCTTGATGACGCACCTGACCCTCGGCATGGACTACTGGAGCCTCGCCTGGCCGCGCTTCCTGCAGGGCTTCGCGATGGGCTTCATCTTTCCCCCGCTGCAGACACTGACGCTGGCGACCATCCGGCTGGAGCGTCTCGGCAACGCCACCGCCGCCTACAACGTGGTGCGCAACGTCGGCGGGAGCGTCGGCGTCGCGATGGCCACCACCCTGCTCGTGCGCCGCAGCCAGGAGCACCAGAGCACCCTGGTCGCCCACGTGGACGTCTGGAGCCCGGACACGGCCCGCCGACTCAAGGAGCTGACGGCGCATTTCGTGAGCCAGGGCGCGGACTCGTTCACGGCCGGCCGGCAGGCGCTCGCGCTCCTGTATCGCCGAACGACCGAGCAGGCGCAGGTCCTCGCCTACGCCGACGACTTCTGGCTGATCTCGATCGTCTTCCTGGCGGTCCTGCCATTGATCCCACTGATGCGCCGCGTCCACGCCGAGCAGAACGAGCGGGCGCGTGAGAGCTCGGGCCGGGTGGAGGCGCTGCCGGTGCCCGAAGAGTGATCAGGGCAGCAGGTCGGAGACCCTGACGCTCGCGTCCGGCTTCGCCAGCGGCGACACGCGCGCCTCGGGACCGAGCGCCTGCGCGGTGCCGACAGTGACATATGATCCGGGGGCGAGAGGAGCCGAGCATGGCGAAGATCGAGAAGTACGGGGCGGCCGGCGTGTACGATCCGCCGGGCTACAGCCAGGGCATCAAGGTGACGGGCGCGCAGACGCTGCTCTTCACGGCCGGGCAGGTCCCCTACGACGCGGAGGGCGGCGTGAAACACCGCGGCGACTTCAAGGCTCAGGCGCGCGCGGTCTTCGCCGCGATCAGGGCGCTCGTCGAGGCCGGGGGCGGCACGCTCGACAGCGTCGTCAAGATCACCACCTACGTCACCGACGTGCGCTACCGTCCGGACTTCCGGACCGTGCGCGAGGAGTTCTTCGGCGCCAGGGGACCGGCCTCGACGATGGTGGAGGTCAGCGCGCTCGCGCACCCGGACTATCTCATCGAGGTGGAGGCGATCGCGGTCATCTGAGTTTCCGCGTTCCGAGAGGACAGCCATGAGCGACGAGGCGACGCTGCGCGCGCTGGCGATGAAGGTGCGCAACTGGGGCCGCTGGGGCCCCGACGACGAGATCGGCACCCTGAACTACATCACGCCCGACGCCATCGCCGCCGCCGGGCGGCTCGTGACGACCGGCAAGGTGTTCGCGCTGGGCATTCCCCTCGACCGCCAGGGGCCCCAGAGCGGCACGCGCCAGCGCTTCAACCCCATCCACACGATGTTCCGCGACGGCGGCGACGCGCCGCGCACGCCGGCCCAGGTGGCCGACATGCAGGGCTACGGCGGCTCCGACGACTGGATCGTCATGCCGTTGCAGTGCGTGACGCAGTGGGACAGCCTCGCCCACATCTTCTACGAGGGAAAGATGTACAACGGCTACGACGCGACGCTGGTCACCAGCAGCGGCGCCGCCAAGAACAGCATCGACAAGACGCGCGACAAGATCGCCGGGCGGGGTGTCCTGCTCGACGTCGCCCGGTACAAGGGCGTGCGCGCGCTCGAGCCGGGCTACGCGATCACCGTCGCCGATCTCGAGGCGACCGCCGCCGCCGCACACGTCACCGTGCAGCGCGGCGACCTGCTGCTGATCCGCACCGGCCACATGTCGCGCTATCTCGACAAGAAGGACTGGCGCCATTTCGATCTGGATCCGTTCCCCGGTGTGTCCGTGCACACGACGTCGTGGATGCACGAAAAGCAGATCGCGGCCGTGGCCAGCGACAACTACGCGGTCGAGGTGCGGCCCTCCGAGCTGCCGGCCTTCCGCAACCCGTTCCACGTCGTCGCGATCGCCAACATGGGGCTGACGCTCGGCGAGATCTTCCTCCTCGAGGAGCTGGCCGCCGACTGCGCGTCCGACGGCCGGTACACGTTCCTGCTCGTCGCGCCCCCGCTGCCGGTGACGCGCGCGGTCGGGACGCCGATCAACCCGTATGCGCTGAAGTGAGGCACCATGACCAAACGTGAGCGCGTGCTGGCCGCTCTGCGCGGCGACCCGGTCGATCGCGTGCCGCTCAGCTTCTGGCTCCACAACTTCGTGACGGAGAACTCCGCCGCCGGGCTGGCGGCGGAGACGCTACGGCTGGTCCGGACGTTCGATTGGGACTTCCTCAAGCCCCAGTCGCGGGCCCAGTGCTTCGCCGAGATGTGGGGACTGAGATATCGTCCGTCCACCGAGCGCGCGACCCAGTTCACGGTGACTCACACGCCACTCACGGATGCCAGCGGGGTCGCCCGCCTTCGACCGGTCGATCCGCGCCGGGGCGCGCTCGGCGAGCAGCTCGCCGCGCTGGCCGAGATCCGCAGGGCCGTCGGTCCCGACACGCCGATCATCTGGACGATCTTCGCTCCGATGATGGTGATGCCGTCTCTCCTGGCCGGCGGGCGCGAGCAGGCGCTGGCCATCGCGCGCGCCGAGCCCAAGGCGATGGACGCCGGGCTCGCGGCGATCGCCGAGACGCTGGACGTGTACGCGCGCGCCTGCGTGGACGCGGGCGCCGACGGCCTCTTCTACGCCACCAACGTCGCGCGACGCGACGGCCTCTCCCCGGAGGAGTGTCGCCGCTTCCAGCGCCCGCACGACCTGCGCGTGCTGGCCGCGGTCGCGCGGGCGCCGTTCAACCTGCTGCACGTTCGCGGATTATCCGGTCGCGGCATTTTCCTGGGCGCTCGGCGGCAGCAACCCTTCGCTCGCCGAGGTCCATCGCCGCACCGGCAAGGCCGTCGTCGGCGGCCTGCCCGCCAAGCCGGAGATCGCGTCGATGACGGAGAAAGAGATCGCGGCGCGGGCGCGTCGAGCCGTCGACGAGGTGGGCGGGCGTGCGCTGCTGCTCGGCCCCGACTGCTCGATCAATCCGGACACGCCGGAGGCGCTGCTGCACGCGGCGGCGGCGGTGGTTCGAGCGTAGCCGCGCCGCGACTGATCAGCGATCACGCGCGCAGGCGGACGCCGGCGCGGTAGAGCAGCCACATCGCGCCCCACCACACGAGCACGTACGCCGCCGCGTACGCGAGCGACGCGTTGATCGGCGAGGCCCACGGCACGAACACGCGCTCGAAGATCAGCGTGTGCAGCGTGATGTTGCCGACGCGGATCAGCGTCAGCACGTGGGCCACCAGCGTGGAGAGGAAGAAGAGCGCCAGCGCGTTGACGCCGAGGACGACGAAGGGGGCGGCCCACCGCCGCCAGCCGCGGACCTCGGTGGCCCAGTAGCACGCCGCGAACACGAGCAGCGCGAGCCCCGCGGTCAGCACCGCGTAGGAGCTGGTCCACAGCGCTTTGTTCACCGGGAACCAGACGCCCCACGCCGCGCCGAGCACGGCGCCGAGCGCGCCGGCCAGCGCCAAGCCGCCGGTGATCACGCGTGGAGGCCGCGCGCTCTGCGCCCAGCGGCCCGTCAGCACGCCGAGCAGGGTCGTCGCGACCGCCGGCACGGTGCTCAGGATGCCCTCGGGATCGTAGACGCGCGCCGCCCTCCATATATGTGGGCCGAGCACGGCGCGATCCAGCCAGGCCGCGAGATTGCCTTCCGGTCCGAGGTTGCCCCGGCCATAGCCCGGCACGGGCACGAGCGTCATCGCTCCCCAGTAGCCCAGCAACAGCGCCGCCGTCACGATCGCCTGCGTGCGCCAGCCCGTCGTCAGGAACAACAGGGCGGCGACGAGATAGCACACCGCGATTCGCTGCAGCACCCCCGGGATACGGATGGTGGCCCAGTCGAACCGCGGCAAGCCGTTGAGCACGAGGCCGAGCGCGAAGATGATCGCCGCGCGGCGCAGCACTCGGCCCACGGTCGGACGCGACAGCGGAATCGCCACGCCCACGATGAAGAGGAAGAACGGAAAGATCACGTCGGTCGGCGTCAGGCCGTGCCACCTGGCGTGCGTCAGCGGCGCGTAGACGGCCGCCCACGTCCCCGGGTTGTTGACGAGCACCATCGCGGCGATCGTGAGCCCGCGGAAGGCGTCGAGAGACCGGAGGCGTCGTTGCGGCATGAACCTCATGACTGTATCGTTTTCGAGGCGTGGACGTGTAGGAGGCGGCGGCTCATAATGTGCACACATTTGTAGTCACAGGAGCCGTCATGGCAACGATCGGCGTGCGTGAGCTGAAACGAGACGCGAGCCGGGTTTTGCGCCGGGTGCGCGAGCGCGGGGAAGAGATCGAGATCACGCATCACGGCCGGGTCGTCGCTCGGCTCGCGCCTGTGGCGCCCCAACGTCCGCGGCGACCGCCGTCGGCAGCCTGGTCTACTCTGGACCGCGTCGCTCGCGAGATCGGCGCGCGCTGGCCGAAAGGCTGGTCCGCCGCACGGGCCGTCCGGGACGCACGCCGCGATCTCTGATGGTCGTCGACGCGAGCGTGCTGGTCAGCCACCTCGTGCCCTCCGAGGGGCGTCACGAGGCAAGCCGTCGTTGGATCGCGCGCCACCTCGACGGCGGCGGCCTGGTCGTCGCTCTCGCCCTGCTGCTTCCGGAGGTCGCCGGCGCGATCGCGCGAAGAACCGGAACACCTCGCCTTGCTCGCCGGGCGATCGCGGTCGTGTTGCGCCTCCCGTCGCTACGGCTTCTGACGATCGGCGAAGAGTTGGCGCGCGCGGCGGCTGGCCTCGCGGCCCGCCTCCGGATTCGAGGTGCCGATGCGGTCTACATCGCCGCAGCGGCTCAGCTCCATCTGCCGCTCGTCACGTGGGACGTCGAACAGCGTGAGCGCGCCGCGCGCGTCGTCGAGGTTCTCGTCCCCGCGTGATAGGCTTTCAGCGCCCCTTGAACACGGGGGGGCGCTTCTCCTTGAACGCGGCGACGCCCTCGCGGAAATCCTCCGACGCGGCGCCGATCTCCGCCCAGCGCGTCTCCAGCCGCTGTGCTTCGTCCGGCGTCTGCCAGTACTGAGCACGGATGGCTTCCTTCACCGCGCGGAACGTGATCGGCGCGCCGCCCGCGACGCGCGCCGCCAGCCGCGCGACTTCGGCGTCGAAGTCGGCGTCCGGGATCACGCGCGAGACCAGCCCGATGTCGCGCGCGTGTTCTCCTCCCACGTCCTCGCCGAGCACCAGGATGTCCAGCGTGCGGTTGCGGCCGATGTAGTGCGCGAGGCGCACGAGGCTCATGCCCCAGGAGGGCACCACGCCGAGGTAGGCGTCGCCGGTGCGGAACTTCGCCGTCGAGGACGCCAGGCGCACGTCACACGCCATGGCGATGGCGAACCCGCCGCCGATGCACCAGCCGCGAATGGCGGCGATGACCGGCTTGCCGATCGTTTCGACGCGATCGACCACGCGGCGCCCCAGCTCGCGGAAGCGCACCGCCTCGTCCGCGGCGCGCGGGCCGCCGGCGAGATCGGCGCCGGCGGAGAACGCCTTGGTCCCGGAGCCGGTCAGCACGATGCAGCGCGTGGCCCCACGCGCCTCCAGCGCATCGAGCGCGGCCAGCACATCCTGCATCAGCGCCGGCGACACCGCATTCACCGGCGGCCGGTTCAGCGTGAGCGTGGAGACGCCGCCGGCGTGCTCGAGGAGGACGGTGTCGTACGCCATGCGGGGAACCATACAATAAAGTCTCCACCACGAGAAACGGAGGCCGCCATGGCGTCAGCGAAGCGCGAGAACATCCAGCCGCCGTCCCTGCACCAGCGTGTCGTGTCCGGACACCTCCTGTACTCTCACGTCGTCGCCGTGGAAGGGCGCCGGATGGTCTTCATCTCCGGCCAGCTCGCGCGGGATCGCGACGGCAACGTGGTCGGACGTCATGACATGCGGGCGCAGCTCCGGCAGGTCGGCGAAAACCTCAAGGCCGCCCTCGCCGCCGCCGGCGCGACGCTCGGCGACCTCGTCAAGACGACGACCTTCGTGACCGACATCGACGAGTACTTCAAGCACGTCGACGTCCGCATGGAGTACTTCGGCGCCGCCCTGCCGACCAGCACGACGGTGGAGGTGCGGAAGCTTGCGCACGCGGACTTCCTGGTCGAGGTTGAAGCGATCGCGATGACGGCGTAGGGATCGCTCAGCGATCACGGCCATTCCGCCGGCGGTCGGTCGAGTGCGGCGCGATCCCACCGCGCGAGATCCGCCCCCGCGTCGTACACGCTCTGGTAGAAATCCAGAACCGCCTCATCGGGTGAGGACGCGGAGCGAACCGCGTCGTACGGAAGAATGAAATCGGCCAGCTCGCGGCTGTAGTAGGCGGCCTTGGGCCGGATCGCCGTCGCCCCGAAGCCGGGCGGTTCGGGCCGTACGTACGCGTAAAAGGCCGGCTCGGGCACGGCGCCGCTTCCCGGCCAGAACCCGACGCTGATCTCCTCGTGTGACATCGCTTCGCGCATCATCGACGACGCGGTGTCCGTGGGCTCGGGAGCGCGCCGCCCGTTGAACCGCGTGAGGGCGAGGTCGAAGGCGCCCCAGAAGAAATGCACCGGGCTGCTCTTCCCGAGGAAGCGCCCCTTGAACCGCTTCGTGACTCTGTCGGCCTGCAACAGCATCCGGAAGAAGCGCTGAGCGTGATCGGCGTCATACGAGGCGTGGCGGCGATCCTCGAGGAACGGAATCGGATCGCCCACCTCCACCGGCACCGGCCACACCTTCACGGCGATCCCGAGACTGTCGAGAACGCCCATGTACGCCCGGTAGAAGTCCGCGACCGCCTGCGGTCGCAGAGCGATGTCGCGGGTCGCCCCGTCGCTCGTCGTCACGGTGAGCCGGTGATCGAGGAAATCGAACTCGACCTCGAATGCGCCCGAGCGGTACGGCATGGCGGTCGTGCTCAACCCGCGCGCGCTCACGTAGAGTGGCACGTGCCACCAGTGATTCTCTTTCGGCGCGAGGGCGAGGCGCGTCTTCCCGACGATCTGCGTCCACATGTGAAGCGTGTCGTGAGTGTCCTGCCATTCGGCGAGCGGCAGACGCGGCCAGGGCGTGTCCACGGCGACGCGATGCTATCACTTCTTCTTGAAGAGATCGCCGAGCGTCATCCCGAAGCCGCCCTTCTTCGTGGCGTCCCTGAGATAGGCCTGCGCCTCCGCCTGCTCCTCGTGCGCCCGCGCCTTCTCGCGCGACAGACGAATGCGCCGTCCCCCCTCCTCGATCGCCAGAACGAGGACTTTCATCTCGCTGCCGGCGGGGAACATGCGGCGATGATCGGCGCCCTGCGTCGTGCCCAGCTCCGCGTTGGGCACGAGCCCCGTCTGCCCGAGACCGAGGCGCACGAACACCCCGAACGGCTCCACGCGATCCACCGTGCCCGTCAGCACGGCGCCGACGGCGACGGCCGAGGCCATCTCTTCGCCGACGGTCGCGCCCTCCGGTGCCAGCGCCAGAGCGATGCGCCGCTTCGCGGTGTCGACGTTGACGATCATCACGGCGATCTCCGCGCCGGCGGTCACCGCCTCGCGGAGTGCCGCCGATCGATGGCGCGGGATCTCGCTGGCGTGCAGCAGCCCGTCGACTCCCGGCAGCAGCTCGACGAACACGCCGAACTCCGTGGCGCGTGCCGCGCGGCCGCGCACCACGTGCCGCTCGCGAAGCCGGCCGGGGACCGTTGCCCACGGATCGCCCTCGAGCGCCTTGAGGCTGAGCGTGACCTTGCCCCTGGCGTCATCGATGCGCAGCACCTTCACCGTCACCGCCTCGCCGATGCGCAACCGATCGCTCGCGCGCTCCACACGCGCGTGCGACAGCTCCGACATCGGCACCAGCCCCTGCACGCCACCCAGGTCCACGAACGCGCCGAAGTCCGCCAGCGACACGACGGTCCCCGGCAACACCGCGTCGGGGAGAATCTTCTTGCGCGTCTGCTCCGCCGCCTTCGCCGCCTGCTCCTCCAGGAGCGCGCGTCGCGAGAGCACGAGGTTGCGGCCGCCCTCGGCGTACTTCGTCACGCGAAACTCCAGGACGCGCCCGACGTACTCCTGCTCGGATTCCACGCGCCGCAGCTCCATCTGCGAGAACGGGCAGAACGCGCGCAGGCCGCCCACCGTGACCTCGTAGCCGCCCTTGATCACGCCGGCGACTTTGCCTTCGACCGGCACGCCGGTCTGCGCCGCCACCGCCAGCGCCTCGCGCGCCTGGGCGCCCTGCCGCAGCCGGTGCGAGAGCCGGATCTCGTCGCCCGTCGCGACGACCGTCGCCTCGATCTCGTCGCCGACCTTGAGGCGGCCTTCGTCGTCCGCGAGCTCCCCGCGGTCGATCCACGCTTCGCCCTTGCCGCCGACGTCCACGAAGACGTGCTCGTCGGAGATCTGGATGACCCGGCCCTTCACCATCTGGCCGATCTCGAGCGCGCCCCGCGCCTCGTGCTGCGCGAGCATCGCGGCGAAATCTTCTTCGGACTCGCTCATGCCACTGCCTCTCAGAGGATTGCCGGGCGGGCTGCCGCCTGAAGCGATTATACGGGAGGTGGGATGAGAGCGGAGCGCCAGGCGGCGCTCCGCCTGGGATTGCTCTCTACTTGCCCGCGAGCCGGTGCTTCTTGATGAACGCCCAGAGCTTCTTCGTCATCTCAGCGGGCCCGATCGGCTTGTCGCCCATGATCGACTCCAGCGACTCTGCCCGGCCGCCGAACTTGACCGCGTAACCGCCGAAGAGCTTCTTACCGGCCATTCATCACCTCCGCCGAGGATTTGCGCCCATGAGCGCGGCCCTACTGTCTCATCCGAGGTGGGCGCAGCCCAAACTATCCGTGCGGGCCTTATCCCTCGTCGTCGTCCACGGGGCGGGTCGACACCGGGATCCCCAGCGATACGCGCCGGCATTCGTCTTCCCAGATCCGGTGGCAGCGGCCGTGGAACCGGACGATCCGACCATCGGGGAACCGGTAGGCGACTTGCGCGCCCCGGGTGTCGCATGCGGCACACGTGACCACCCCGATCGCGGTATCAGCGTTGATGTGCCCCGTCGGAGCGGTGGGCCGCCCTGGCGCCGTCAGGGGCGGGATGACGCGAGGCAGGATCCCAGCGGCCATTCGCTCGCGGATCGTCTGTGTGACGGCTTGTCGGTCCATGTTGGCTTCATCTCCATATAAGGGATAGTCGACGATGAGGCACCGTCGCGTCGAAGACGCTCGTCAGGAAGACGCTGCGGCAAACGCGGTCGCTCGGGGCCGCGTGTCGGCGGCGCCGTCTCCCCGCGCCTCGCCATCGTGACCACGCAGGAGCTTCGTCTGACCTTCGAAGACAGCGCTCTCTTCGATGATGAGGGCCGGTGTCTCCAGATCACCGTGGACGCGGGCGTGCTCACGCAGCTCGATTCGCTCGGTGGCCACGATGCTGCCGACGACCTCTCCTTCGATGATCACGATCGGCGCGTGCAGCCGCGCCTCGACTCGCCCCGCGCGCCCGACGCTGAGGGTGCCCGTGGCATGAATCTCCCCCTTGACGTGGCCGCTGAGGACGACGCTTCCATTGAACGAGCACGTTCCCACCAGCTCGGAGCCTTCGGTGATGAAGGCGGCCGACGTTTCCGACTCGGTTTGGTTGCGACGATGCCAGCGCATGCGTCCACCGCAGGCAAGGGTCGCGCCAGATCGGGGTGGGCCGAGAACCCGCGATATTCGGCCGAACGCTGTCGCCGGGGCGTCGCGCGACGTGCGTGTTTGTCATGCCGGGTGTCATCGGCAATGACAACACGACATCGGAGACGGCCCCCAGGCGTGTCACATCGCCTTGCCCGCAGACGTAACGCACGTAGTCTCGCGCACTTCCGTTTGGCATAGCCCTTGAACTATCGACCCGCCGGCCACGCCGCCCTCGGGCGTGGACCGTGCGCTGTGGGCCAACGCGGGACATGAACGGAGGCGTGGAGTGGGCGAACGTCGCATCGTGTCATCGGTGGCCCGCCGTCTCCGAGGCTCCGTCGGCCTCGAGCGCCGAACGCTGTCGTCGCAGGCCCAGGCAACAGCAGCCGTGCACTCCAACGACCCGAGGAAAGGAGTCCCGCAGTGCTGAATGACACAGAAGTCAAACGGATCATCGACGCGATCACGGAGTACCGGGAGCTCGTCCAGCAGTCCAGCGAGATGCGCGACCAGCTGGAGTCGCTCCAGAAGCGCTGGTCCTCGCTGAAGGCTGAGCGGGACGGCCTCCGCAACAGTGTTGATGCGCTCCACCAGACGCTCGCCCAGATGAAGGTGGACTACCAGGCCGTCATGAAGCGCATGACGGATCTTTCCTCCACCGAGGACACGGTGCTGGACAACGTCAAGTTCCTGATCGACGAGCTCAGCTCCGTCCTCAAAAAGCACGAGGCATAACGGTCATGCATGTCACGCTCTCGCAACGCCAGCCTCCGCCGCTGCCGGAATTCGCGGACGAGAGCCGCATCGCCGCCGAAGGGCAGAAGGACGGCGAGCGCAACATTCCGGAGATGGGCTCCTACACGCCCGCTCCATTCGAGCAGGCGTTGATCTCGAATGGCGAGCAAGCCGTGCAGCAGATCTTCAAGGCCGCCTCGAGCAGGATCTCCAAGCTTCGGCCGGTCGTCGAGGCGTACCAGCGCCAGCTCGACGAGCTCCAGCGCCGCATCCGGCCGATCGCCGAGGCCTACAAGGTGCGCTCGGCGGAGCTGGGGCGGGATGCGATGATCGTCTTCCCACGAGTCTTTCACTGGGCGCTGATCGCGTTCCTGGCGGTCGGCGAGTTCCCGCTGAACACCGTCGTCTTCCGCCTCTTCGGTGAAGCGGAGTACCTGACGTATGTGATGGCCTCGACGCTGGCCATCACGATTCCGTTGATCGGCGTGTTCATCGGCGTCCACGTGCGGCACGTCGTTCCGAAGTGGCTCGGCAACCTCCTGATCGGCATCTTGACGCCGGTGGTGGTGGCGGCCACGCTCTACGCGGTCAGCCTGCTCCGCAACACGTACATCACCTCTCAGTTCTCGGGCAACGGGCAGGTCTCGGCCGAGGGCAACCAGATGGCGTACGCGCTGTTCGCCCTCAACGCCCTGGTGTTCTTCGCGGCCACCGTCGCCTCGTACTTCGCCCACGATCCCGACGAACGGCTCGACGGCTTCCATCTCTCGCTGCGGACGCTGGATCGCAAGATGAACGACATCCGGACGAAGGTCTACGAGGTCGGCACCCAGCTCAACGGCGAGATCGAGCAGGCGAAGAGCCAGATCGAGCAGATCCGAGCCCTCACGAATCAGCGCGTGCAGCTCTACCGGCAGAGCAACATCCGCCATCGCCGGCTGCTGCCGCCGCCGTCATTCCGGAGGGACGCGGAGTTCCCGCCGCTGCCGTGGTGGCCGGAAGTCTCCCTGAACAATCACCACGAGGGAAAGTGATGCGCGGTCAACGGCCGTGGATGGTGTGGCTCCTGGGGCTCCTGGCGCTGCCGGCGCTGGCCCTGGCCGCCGGGTGCACGCGATCGTCGCAGGCCTCCCCGCAGCGGGGCACCGCGGTCGTCGCCTTCGTGGACTTCTCCGCCAGCGTGGGGGGAAATGATCGGGTGGCGTTCAAGCGAGAGATCGAGAAGCAGATCCTGCCGTGGCTGCAGCCCGGCGATAGTTTCCTCCTCGCCCCCATCCACGACAAGACACTGACCGAGTTCCGGCCGCTCGTGGAGGGCGAGCTCCCGCCCCGGGCCCAGTTCAACGGTTGGATGAACAACGTCATCAAATTCAACCGGCAGGCGAAGGAGACCGACGCGCGGATCGTCCAGGTCAAAGAGACGCTCCAAACCCAGACCGCCGCGGCCCTGGCTCGAAGCTCCCAGGCGCGTTACACGGACATCTTCAGCTCGCTGCAGCTCGCCGAGAAGCTGTTCAGCGCCGAATCCCGGCGCAAGGTCCTCATCCTGATGTCGGACATGATCGAGGACTATCCGCCGTACGCCTTCGATCAGATGAAGTGGACGCCCACCACGACGACCAAGATCCTGTCAGACCTCGAGGCGAAGGGGGGCATCCCCGACCTGCGGGGCGTGTGCATCTACGTGTCGGGCGTGTCGGCTCCGACCGTCGAGCTCGCCAACCACATCGGACATTTCTGGGAGGCGTACTTCCAGAAGGCCGGCGCCGACCTGCACCCGAGCCGGTACGCCCACGTCCTGCTGCACTGGCCGCCGCCGAACTCCTGCCGCCCGGCCTGAGCGACCCCGCGCCAGCCGTTCCGGCGAACGCTAGTTCGTCATCGCGTAGTACCGCCAGCTGCCATACAGCTGGCGCCGCCACAGCAGGGCCAACATGATCGGGGTGATCGGGCTCAGTTCTGTTTCCATGGCCGCCTCCGTCCGAAGTTGGGGGCGGAGGGTACACTCGTCATCGCCGGTACGCAAGGGACATCTGGCGGCCGGACTCCGCGGAGTCTCAGCCGCCAGATGTGGTCAGCTCGCGGTCGGCCTCAGCCGAGCCTCACTTCACGACCCGGCACGAGAAGCTCGCGGCGTCGGTCGTATAGCCGTCGCCGTTGTACACCGCCTCCTGCGGGAACGGGCACAGCGGCCGCGTGAAGGGTATCGGGCCGGCCGTGTTGAGGTTGTGCGTCCCGAGGATGCGGTCGGGCGCGACGCCGTGCTCGACCCACTGCGTGAGCGGCGTGAACACGTCGAAGCTCGAGGGCCCCGGGCCGCCGCCGCAGTGCCACATGCCCGGCACCATGAAGAGCCGCGCGAAGTCGACCGTGCGGTTCAGCCCGGCGGCGTTGGTCCCGTCGTTGCCCTTGTGCCGGCCGGGATGCATCGCGCCGGTGACGCGGTTGTAGTAGGCGATCGACGACAGCGGCGTCACGAACGGGTCGGCGAAGCCGTGGTACAGGATGAGCTTGCCGCCGCGCTTCTTGAACGCCTCGAGATCGGGATCCATCGCGTTGAGGGCCTGCTCGTAGTTGAGCCCGCTGCCCGCCGGCTTCGTGTTCGTGGCGACCACGTCGTCGTCGTAGTCGAACGACAGGAAGTCGAAGTTCGGACCCGTGAAGATCCCGATGCCGTTGACGAAGAACTCGAACGAGCTGCCGCCCGGGATGGGCACGCCGGCGCGGGTCGGGCCGACCAGCACCTGCCGCCAGGCGTTCTCGCTGCCGCGCACGAAGCCGGGATAGATCTGAGCGCCCGTGCGCGGGTTCACGGGACCCTGGTAGATCAGCTTCACGGCCTCGACCTGCGCGGGCGTCAGGCAGTCGGGCGCGTCACCGGCCTGGCACTGCAGCTGTGA
>Ga0209690_1001097_pt1 | contig 14980 bp, 16 predicted proteins | sample GraSoiAngelo_150_FD_186164 | JGI IMG/M metagenome (GOLD analysis project Ga0209690, IMG submission 186164) | Grasslands soil microbial communities from the Angelo Coastal Reserve, California, USA - 14_1009_09_40cm (SPAdes) (version 2) | ecosystem: Environmental > Terrestrial > Soil > Grasslands ...
TTAGCGGTCGTAGCTGCTATTTGGCTGTCAGCGGCCGGTCGCTGGCTATCGCGATCGTGCTGAAACCCGCATGATTACTGACTCGGAGGGGTGGCAGAGCGGTCGAATGCGGCGGTCTTGAAAACCGCTGAAGCCGCAAGGCTTCCGTGGGTTCGAATCCCACCCCCTCCGCAGTTCTTATAGGTGTCTTGCGCTCGATCGTCGCGGACGCCGATCGTCGTTCATGCGTTGACCCCCACGCTCGCGCTCACGAGGACGACTTCGCCGTTTCGACCACCCGCCGCTAGACGCGAGGCTTCGGCGCTACGAGCGGGCCGCCATACTTCTCGGCCCGTGGGACGCCTCGAGGGAAAAGTCGCGATCGTCACCGGCGCGGGCAGCGGCATCGGCGAGGCTACCGCCCGGGTGATGGCGCGCGAAGGCGCCTCAGTTGTCGTAGCCGATATCAACCGCTCCGCCGCCGAACGAGTTGCGAGAGACCTCGCCAGCGCGGTTGCTGTCGAGGTCGACGTCTCCGACGAGGCGAGCGTTGTTCGCATGGTCGAGACCGCCGTCAATGCGTTCGGCGGCCTTGACGTGCTCCACAACAACGCTTCCGACGCGTCGGCCAACGCACTTGACCTGGATATCGTCGATCTCGACATGGAACTCTTCGACCGACTGATCGCCGTCAACCTCAAGGCACATGTCATGGGCTGCAAGTACGCGATCCCGCACATGCTCGCGCGTGGGGGTGGCTCGATCATCTGCACCGCGTCGATCGAGGGCATCGTCGGTCGTGGCGTGCGAACCGCCTACGGCGCCGCAAAAGCCGGGGTCGTGCTGTTGATCAAATCGGTCGCGGTGCAGTACGGGTCGCTGGGCATACGGTGCAACGCCGTTGCACCGGGTCTCGTGCTCACGCCGGCGCTCCGGAACCACTACACCTCAAGGGAGCAGATCGAGGCGACGCTCGAGATCTATCCGATGCCGAGGCTCTGCGAGCCGCAGGACGTTGCCAACGCCGTGCTGTTCCTGGCGTCGGACGAAGCCGCGTACGTCAACGGAGCGACACTGATGGTCGACGGCGGCGCCACGGTCTACATGCCAAGCGCGCAGTTTGATGCTGCTGGACGTCGAGCTAGCCGACGGCCGCCGCGGTAGTCCCAGACCGATCAGCTCACCGCTTTCTTCACGAGCGCGCCGATGCGCGCCTCTGCGGCCGGAGTCAACTCCTTCAGCGCGAAGGCGACCGGCCACAGGCCGCCTTCGTCGAGGTTCGCCGCGTCGCTGAAGCCAAACGTCGCGTACCTGCTCTTGAACTTCTGCGCGTCTTGGAAGAAGCAGACGACCTTGCCGTCCTTGTAGTACGCGGGCATCCCGTACCAGAGTTTCGGCGAGAGGGCCGGCGCGCTGGCTTTGACGATCGCGTGGACTCGCTTGGCCATGGCGCGATCCGAGTCCACCATTTCGGCGATCTTCGCGAGCACGGCGCTTGCGTCCTCCTCTTTGCTCGCGACCGACTTCCGCTCCTTGACGAGCTCCTTCATCGCAGCTCGTTCCTCGTCCGTGAGTACGCCGCGCTTCTTGTTGGTCGCGGTGGCGCTCTTGGCGGACTTTTGCTCGTTCTTCGTTGGGCTCATGGAAACCTCCTCCAGACCTCGCGTCGCGAGGCGGGCTACTCCGCGTATGGTTGATCGCTGCCTTGCGCGCTGTAGCCGACCCTCCAGACATAGCCGTCGGGGTCTGCGAACGAACCGCCATACCCGCCCCACTGCAGCTTCGCGGCGGGCTTCAGGATCTTGGCGCCGGCCTTCTTTGCTTCGTCGATCACCTCGTCGACTCGCTTCTCGCTGCGAACGACGTAGTTCATCACCAGGCCCGGAAAGCCGCTGCCCTGCGGGTTCACGCCGACGTCCGCCGCGAGGCCCTCGCGCCCGTAGAAGCCCACGAGGGACCCCCCGTGCGGGACGAAAAACACTGAGATCTTGTAGTCGTTCTGGATCTTCCAGCCGAGGCCTTCCGTGTAGAAGCGCTTCGACTTCTCCATGTCATTGACGCCCAGAAGGATCGCGCTGACGTGCGCATTCATTTCGCGCCTCCTCATCTAGATATTGAGAGCGCTTAACCCAGCCTATTTGTGAGCCGCTTGCGCGCTTGCAACGTACGCGGCGAGCGAGTCGAGTGTCTGCCGCGCGCCTTGTGCGGCGTAGAACTTCGCGACCTTCTCATCGCGCTCTTCCTTGCTGCCGAAGAGCAATTGCAGTGTCGCCTCGGTCGTGTTGCCACGCTCGACGAGCGTGAGGGTCGTCTTCACCGCGTTCGGGTCGTCCTTCTTCAGTGAATACATCCAGACGATGCGCTCCGGCGGCACGATCTCCGTCCACACCCAGTGGTTCGGATAGGCCCTGCCATCGGGGCCCTTGATCGTGGCGTCCCACACTCCGCCCGGCTTGAAGTCGAACGCGTGCGTGGTGATCTTGCTGCCCGCCCACGGGGCACACCACTCGGCGAGGTGGTCCGCGCTGGTGAATGCGTCGAAGACGAGTCGCCGGGGGCCCTCGATGATGCGCGTGACGACGATCTCGCGGTCCGCCTCGTTATTACCTTCGCTTGCCATCTGCATGCTCCTTTTGCTGAAGCTTTTTCACGTACTCGTTAAGCCGGTCGAAGTTCTCGTTCCAGTACTGCTCGAAGCCAATGACCCATTCGTGCATCGGCTCGAGGCCGCGCGCGTCGAGGCCGTAGAGCCGCTGCTGCCCGGCCTCGCGGACCCGCACGAGCCCCACTTCGCGAAGCACGCGCAGGTGCTTCGACGTGCGCGGCTGCGTGATCCGCAGTGCGCGTGCGAGCTCATTGACCGAACGCTCGTGCCCCTTCAGAAGGACGAGAATCCGCCGCCGCTGCGGCTCGGCAACTGCGTTGAACGCATCAGAGGTCGTGGCGGCTCGTGCCATGAACCAAATATATGTCCATATCGGCATGTGTCAAGACTGAAAGCACAGGTTGACTCGAATACGGGACGGGACAGTCTTGACGAGGACAGCGAGCGGCTCGACGCCCCGAATTCGAAGCAACAGATGCGCGAGCCGTGCTGCCGCTGAAAACGCCGACACAATGGGCGGGTGGAGGAACAGGTCCTCGGTGGCAACGTGAGCGCCGCCGTCAAAGTGGGCGACACCGTCCGCCGCAGAGCAGGGCCCTGGACACCCGCGGTGCACGCGCTCCTCGCACACCTTCACCGCGTTGGCTTCGACTCGGCGCCCGAGCCGCTCGGGATGGACGAGCGAGGCCGCGCAGTCCTGAAGTTCATCCAGGGCGACGTACATCAAGGGTGGCCCGAGCCGATGCCAAGCTGGATCTACGAGGACGACGTCACCCTCGTCGGGGCTGCCCACCTACTGCGCCGCTATCACGACCTGCTTGCCACTTTCATCCCGCCGCCGGACGCTCGATGGCGCATCGTCGCGCCGGGCGCGCATGAGGTCATCTGTCACAACGACTGGGCGCCGTACAACGCGCTCTTCGACGGTCACCGTCCGATCGCGATGCTCGATTGGGATAGCGCCGGACCGGGTAGCCGCGTCTGGGACGTCGGACTGTCTGCTTACACCTGGGTGCCGCTGTATCCGAAGCTCGACAGCAGCAATAACCCAGTCGTGCCTCTGCCAATGCGAGCGTCGCGCCTGGCGAGGTTCTGCGCCGCGTACCGCGGCGTCGAGCCCTCCGAAGTGCTCGAGACGCTCGTCGAACAACTGCGCTTCCTCGCCGACTTCATTCAGGCCGAGGCGGACGCGGGCGACCCTGGGTTCGCGAAGCTCGCGGCGTGGAACGTGCCCGCGCGAACCCGAGAGCGCGCGGCGCGCCTCCGCGATCAGACGAACCTGTTGCTCGGGTAGCGCGTAGGCGGGTGCGCCGCCAGACTTCGGTCGGTGCGTCACGCTCCAAAGCGGTCGGTCCCGGCGCCGCCGCAGCGGCGTCACGATGTCCAACGCGGAGCGAGCAAAATGGTCGGTCGACCCGGCGCGGCTCGCCGGTGCGGCATAGGGAGGTGTCATCGTGAGAAAGCTCAAGGTCAGCACGTTCGTGACGCTCGACGGCGTCATGCAGGCGCCGGGCGGGCCCGACGAAGATCGCAGCGGCGGGTTCACGAACGGCGGATGGTCCGTCGGCTACTGGGACGATCGCATGGGACAAGTCATGGGCGACTTCATGGGGCGGCCGTTCGAGTTGCTCCTCGGCCGAAGGACGTACGAGATCTTCGCCGCGTACTGGCCGCACTCCTCCGAACCCGGCGCGGAGGCATTGAACGGCGCGCGCAAACACGTCGCGTCACGGACGCTCAAGAACGTCGAGTGGAACAACTCCGCACTCATTAAGGGCGACGTGCCGATGTACGTGTCGGAGCTGAAGAAGCAATCCGGACCAGAGATCCAGGTGCACGGGAGCGGCGACCTCATCCAGACGCTCCTGCGGAATGACCTCGTCGATGAGTTCCACCTGTGGACCTTCCCAGTCGTGCTCGGCAGCGGGAAGCGGCTCTTCGCCGGAGGCGCGATCCCTGCGGGGCTCAAGGTCGTGGACGTGACGACGTCGAGCACCGGCGTCGTCATCGCGACGTACGAGCGCGCGGGCGAGATCAAGTACGGGTCGTTCGCTTTGGACGAGCCGAACGTCGATGAGCTCGAGCGTCGGCCGAAGGTCGCGAGCGGGTAAGTGGACTCGCTCGCCTGCGTGGGGCTGCTGCGGATCGGGGGTCCTCAGAACGTCGGCGGCGTGATGATCCAGATCGCTTCCACTGGTTCCTTGCCCGGATTGCGATACCAGTGCGGCTTCGTGCTCTCGTACGAAATGTTGTCGCCAGCCCTGAGGACGTGGAGGGTCCCATCGACGTGGACCTCGTGCGTGCCCTTCACGATGTAGCCGCTCTCCTCGCCCTCGTGTACGAAGGGCGTGGCCTCGGTCGAAGAGCCCGGTGGCACGTGCAGATAGATCACCTCGAGCGCACGATCGAAGTCGGGCGTGAGCAGCTCGTAGATGGTGCCGTCGCCGGGCATGCTGTTGTGGGGGTTGAAACGACGGCGCTGACCCTTGCGCACGACGGGGGAGACGACGCCCTGCCCGTCCTGGCCGAGCTCGACCAATCGTGCGACCGAGACGCGGAGCGCGTGGGAGATCCGCACCAGCGTCGCGAAGGACGGGTTGCCGAGACCCCGCTCGAGTTGGCTCAGCGAGCCAAGACTGCAGCCGCTTCGGGACGCCACTTCTTCGAGCGTCAGCCCTCGGTCTAGCCGCAGCTGACGGATCTGCTGGCCGAGAGCTCGGCGCAGCCCTTCATGGACTTGCCCCTGGTCGCCGGATTTCAGGCTCGTGGCCACGGCTCTCGCCTCCTCGAGTTGACAGAATGAAGCGCGTCTTCAATATAGTGAAGCCTTGAGCGAGCGGGGGGACGGGGATCGACCGGGAAACGGCTCGGTCCTTGAGCCGAGTCGGCGCGTCCCGATCGTCGCCGAAACGGATGTGCTCGTGGTCGGCGGCGGATCGGCGGGGGTCGGCGCTGCCGTCGCCGCCAGGCGCGAGGGTGCGCGGACGCTCCTCGCCGAACGCTATCCGTACCTGGGCGGGATGGCCTCAGGCGGGATGGTCCTCGTGATCGACGACATGATGGACGGGCCGCGCCAGACGGTGGTCGGCATCGCCCAGGAGTACGTGGAACGACTCGAGGCGATCGGCGGTGCCGTCTACCCACCGGTCGAGGACCGGTATCGCGTCGATCGGGCTCTCTGGGACAAATGGGCGCGGTGGGGTTCGATCGACCTCTATGCGCACGGGCATATCAAGCCGATCACCTACGCGGTGGCTTTCGATCCCGATGCGTGGAAGCGCGTGTCCGACGACATGGTGCGCGACGCGGGTGTTGAGCTCCGGCTCCACAGCTGGTTCAGCGAACCCATGCTGGACGGCGACCGCGTCACGGGCGCCATCTTCGAGACTCCCGCGGGCCGACAGGCCATCCGCGCGAAGGTCGTGATCGACGCGAGCGGCGACGCGGCGGTCGCCGCGCGGTCGGGAGCGCCAATCGAGCATGGACGCTACTTCGTCACGCTCGTTCACCGCTACGGCGGTGTCGACACCGAGCGCGCGCTGCGGTTCGAGATCGAGCATCCGGAGGAAGCGGCCGCACTCAACACCGAGGCGAAGCGCATCCTCGGCGGCTCCTGGGACATGTGGTGGCTCCTCACGCCGCTTCCCGGCGTCGTGTGGTGCAACTGCCCGCACATGCGTGGCTACGACACGACGTCGGTCGAAGACCTCACGAAGGCGGAGTTCGAGGCGCGTGGGAAGATCGTCGCGACCTTCCAGTTCGCCAAGCAGAACATTCCCGGATTCGAGCGGTGCTACCTCCTCGATGCCGCCCCGCAGATGGGCGTACGCCAGGGCAGGCTCCTCATGGGCGAGTACGTGGTGACACAGGACGACATCCGCGAGGCGCGCTGGTTCCCGGACAGCGTCGCGCGTGGCCGCGACTACTTCACGCCCTATCGGGCGATGGTGCCGCGACAGATCGAGCAGCTGCTCGTCGCAGGACGTTGCTATTCGGCGACGCCGATCGCGCAGCGCAGCAGCCGCGAGATCGGTCCGTGCATCGTGATGGGACAGGCCGCGGGTGTCGCGGCCGCACTTGCGCTGGAAGCGGACGTCGCGGTACGCGCTGTGGATGTTGCGGCGGTGCAGCGACGGCTGCGCGCGCAGGGGGCGGATCCCGGCGACGAACGCCCGGTTGCCGAGCACGCGATGGCCACTGCGGACGAAGAGCGCTGATGAGGCTGCCGCTCGAGGGCGTCCGCGTTGTCGACCTGACCCAAGTAGAGCTCGGACCGGTCTGCACCCAGGCGCTCGGCGATTTCGGCGCCGATGTCGTCAAGATCGAGCGTCCCGGCTCCGGCGATCTATCGCGCTGGGCGATCCAGGACCCGGCGGGCCCGGACAACCCGGTGTTCCTCAGCCTGAACCGCAACAAGCGGAGCATCGAGGTGGACCTGCGGAGCGACAGCGGACGGCAGGTGGTGCGCGACCTCGTGACAGGGTCCGACGTTGTGGTGAACAACTTCCGCGCCGGCGTGATGGAGCGGCTCGACCTCGGCTACGCGCGACTGCGGGAGATCAACCCGCGCATCATCTATGCCGTCGGCTCCGGCTACGGCAGCGCCGGCCCATACGCGCACAAGGGCGGGCAGGACATCCTCGCGCAAGCGCTCACGGGTGCGATGGCGCGCAAAGCTGACCCGTCGCACCCGCTCGCGATCTATCCGACTCCGCTCGCCGACTACACCGCGGGCATGCTGATGGTGCAGGGCATCCTTCTCGCGCTTCTCGCGCGAGAACGGACCGATGAAGGTCAGCTCGTGGAGGTGTCGCTCTACGACGCGCTGCTCTCGATGCAGCTCCAGGAAGCGACGATGCAGCTGATGCGCGGGGTCGACCTCAACTGGGCCGAGAAGCCGCTCACCGGCGTGTTCCCCACGACGGACGGCGCGATCGTCATCGTCGGCGCGTTCAAAGAGAACCCGCTGCGCAGCATCTCCGCCGCGCTCGAGCTCGAGGACCTCTCGCTCCGAGCGGAGTTCGCCACGGACGAGGCGCAGGCGGCGCACCGCGCGGAGCTGCAGAGCATCTTCGCGCGGCGCACCGCAGAGCGGTCGAGCGCGTACTGGACGCGGCGGCTCGAGGACGTCGATATCCTCTGCGCGCCGGTACTGGCGCTCCGCGAGACGCTCGCTGATCCGCAGGTCGCGGCGAACGAGATGATCTGGCGAATGCCCCATGCGCGTGCGGGCGAGGTCGTGACGCTCGCGAATCCCGTGAAGCTCTCCGGGACGCCGGCGAGCGCGCGGCGCACGCCGCCGGGCCTGGGCGAACACACCGTGGAGATCCTTCGAGAGCTCGGCTATTCCGCCGAGCGGATCGACGATCTGACCGCCACGAGGTCCGCGCGATGAGCGAGATCCGCTACGAGCTCACCGACCACGTGGCTCGGGTCACGATCGATCGCCCGCGTGTACTCAATGCCCTGAGTCCCGCGGCCGAGGAGCAGCTGCGCGAGATCTGGGCACGGGTCGAGGCCGACCGTGACGTCTGGGTCGTCGTTCTAACGGGCGCCGGCGAGCGTGCCTTCTGCGTCGGCGCGGACATGAGCACGCAGGAGACGGGCGAGACGGGCATCCGGTATTGGGCGCGCGAGCGCCCGGGAGGATTCGGCGGCCTGGCGATCCGGCGCACCTTGAACGTGCCGGTGATCGCGGCGGTGAACGGCCACGCCATCGGCGGCGGCCTGGAGATGGTCCTTGGCTGCGACATCGTCGTCGCGGTCGAGGACGCACGCTTTGGACTCTCGGAGCCACGCGTGGGGAGGATCCCGCTCGATGGGGGCGTGTTCCAACTAGTGCGGCAGCTCCCTTACCGGCTTGCGATGAGCATGCTGCTCACCGGCCGACAGATCAGCGCCGCCGAGGCCTGCCGCTACGGCCTGATCAACGAGGTCGTTACCCGCGACGAATTCGAAGCGGCGGTGCGGCGCTGGGTGGACGAAGTGCTTCAGTGCGCCCCGCTGTCGCTGCGCGCGATCAAGGAGATGGTGTTACGCACGGAGGCGCTGCGCGTCGGAGACGCCACGCGAATGAGCTTCCCGACTCTGGTGGAAGCCTTGGACTCCGACGACGCGGCAGAGGGCGTCAGAGCGTTCCGCGAGAAGCGGAAGCCGATCTGGCGCGCGTCGTAATGGCCATTGGGATTGGGGAGGTGGGCAGCGCGCCGGCATGACCCAAATCATCGAGAGGGGGAAGCACATATGACCCAGGACACACGCCCGAAATCAGACACGTCGCTCACGCGCCGCGATCTCTTGCGAGCCGGAGGCGCTCTGTCGCTCGGCGTTCTCGGAGCCGGGATCGCGGCGGCCTGCGGGCCGGCCGCCGGTCCGTCATCCTCGGCGCCGGCGGGCGGCACCGCGACCGCGGCGGTCAAGCCGCCTCGGCCCGTCAGCATGCGCTTGGGCTGGCTCGCCAACTCGCAGTACGCCGGCGACTTCGTCGCGTTCGACAAGGGCTACTACAAGGAGCGCGGCATCGACCTTCGGATCGACCCGGGTGGGCCGAACATCGATCCGGTTTCGCTCACCGCGAGCGGCTCGAACACCATCGGGAATGTCGCGTCGATCGCCGCGATGTTCCTGGCGCGCTCGAACGGGATCCCGGTGCGAGCGTTCGCGACGGCGTTACAGCGTCATCCCTTCGCCTTCATCACGCTCGACCAGAAGATCAATTCGCCGCAAGATTTCGTGGGCAAGAAGATCGGCATTCAGGCGACGGCGCGGCCGCTCATCGACGCGGTCATCGCGAAATACCAGCTGCCCCGCGACAAGATCGAGATCTCGGTCATCGGCTCGGATACCGTCCCGCTGAAGACCGGGCAGGTCGACATCATCACCGGCTGGGTCATCGACGCCCCGCAGATGGCGGCCGTGGGACCGGGGGCCAAGACCCTCCTCCTGTGGGACCTGGGCATCAGGCTCTACGCGTTCACGTACTTCGCCAGCGAGGATGTGTTCAAAGACCGCTCGGACATGCTGGCGGACTTCGTCGCGGCGAGCGCCAAGGGCTGGGAATACGCCGCCGACCATGTGGAAGAAGCGACCGACATCACCTTGAAGTACGCGAAGGATCTCAAGCGCGACCTCGAGATGGAAACCTGGCGGCAGGAAGCCCCGTTCCTGTGGTCGACGACGACCAAGGAGAAGGGCTGGGGCTGGATGGAGCCGCAGGTCTGGGACGACGCCATCAGTGTCTACAGCGGGCTCGGCCTGCTCAAGGCTCCGATCACCTCCAAGGACGCGATGACTCAGGACATCCTGCAGCGTGTTGCCACAAGACCGAAGCGCTGATCGCGACGACCGAGCGGCGATCCTGCTGGAAGGGGTGGGGATCACGTTCTCCACCTCCTCCGGCCCACTCCGCGCGCTCGACGGCGTAAGCCTGGCCATCCGGCCGGGCGAGTTCGTCTCGCTGCTCGGCCCATCCGGGTGCGGAAAGTCCACCCTGCTTCGCCTCGTCGCAGACATCCTCGCCCCGACCGACGGCCTGATCACCGTCGCGGGCGAAGTCCCGGCGTCGGCGCGACGCCGCCGCGCGTTCGGGTTCGTTTTCCAGGACGCGACGCTCCTCGCCTGGCGGAACGCCGAGCAGAACATCCTGCTCCCGCTGGAGATCGCCGCCGACGCGCGCGACCCGCGACAGCGAGCGCAGCGCTTGCTCGAGCTCGTCGGTCTCGCCGCGTTCGGCGGCGCCTATCCCTGGCAGCTCTCCGGAGGCATGCGCCAGCGCGTCGCCATCGCGCGGGCGCTCATCACCGAGCCGCAGATCCTGCTCATGGACGAGCCCTTCGGGGCGCTCGATGAGATCACTCGCGAGTACATGAACCTCGAGCTGCTCCGCATTTGGGACGCGACTCGGACGACCATCCTCTTCGTCACCCACAGCTCTCCGGAAGCGGTGTTCCTCTCGGATCGGGTCGTCGTGATGGGCACGAATCCCGGCCGCGTGAAGCTCGATCTCCGCGTCGAGCTGCCACGGCCGCGCGACCCGACGATGAAGGAGACCGTGGAGTTCGCTCGGCACACCGCGGCGCTCCGCCGCGCGCTGGTCGGAGAAACGCGACCCGCCTGATGAGCGCCGTGCAGGTAGCCACTCGCGTCGCCCCAAGGCGGCGGGCGTCGCCGACGCTCCGCCTCCTCGTGCCCGCACTCGGCATCCTTGGGGTGCTCGCGTACTGGGAGCTGCACATTCGCGTGTTCAAGGTCCCCGCATACCTCGTCCCCGCACCGTCGCTCATCGCGCAGACCTTCATCGAGGAGTGGCCGACGCTCCAGCGCAACGTCGGCGCGACCGTGATCGAGGCTGCGGGCGGTTTCTTCATCGGCAACGCCGTCGCGATCCTCCTAGCGATCCTGTTCGTCCACAACAAAACGATGGAGCGTACCCTCTTCCCGATCGCCGTGGCCGTGCGAACGATCCCGATCATCGCGATCGCGCCCATCCTGGTGCTGCTGCTCGGCAACGGCTACGCGCCGAAGATCGTCATCGCTGCGCTCATCTGCTTCTTCCCGACCCTCGTGAACATGGTGCGCGGCCTGGAGGCGGTAGAGGCCTCAGCCCTTGAGCTCATGCGCGTGCTGTCGGCGACACGGAGGCAGATCCTGTTCAAGCTCCGCCTCCCCTCGTCGCTGCCTTTTCTCTTCGCGGCGCTCAAGATCTCGACCGCGTCCTCGGTCATCGGCGCGATCGTCGCGGAATGGATCGGCGCCGACACCGGCCTCGGCTACCTCATCGTGATCTCGACCTTCGAGTTCCGGACCGGGCTCCTCTATGCGACGACCGTGGTGGCCTCGTTGCTCGCGCTCGCGCTCTTCCTCTCCATCGTCGTACTGGAGCGGCTCGTCATCCGCTGGCAGCCGGAGGCGCCGAAGCAGTGAAGGCCTCCTCATACACGCTGCTCGCCGACGAGGTGCTAACGCTCGACGCACGAGGGATGACGTACTCGCCTGGCGCTGTAGTCATCGAGGGAGACTCCATTAGTTACGTCGGGCCACCCCAGGCAGAGAAGAGCGGCACGGTCATCCATCTCGATGGCTGCGCGCTCCTGCCCGGTCTCGTCGATGTCCATACCCACACGCCGATGTGGCTCTTCCGCGGGCTGACGGAGGACGTGCCTCGGGGTGAGTGGCTGCAGGCCCGTATGCGTCCGCTGGAAACGCTGGTCGGCCCGAGCGAGCTGCGGGCCGGGGCGCTCGCCGGCTGCCTCGAGCTCTTGACGAGCGGCGTGACGACAATCGCCGATCGGTACAGCGAGATGGGCGAGGTCGCCGGTGCGGTCGAGGAGAGCGGCCTTCGGGCCGTCCTCGCGCATTCCCTCTACGACTCCGATGCGGAGCGGGGCCTCCGCGAGGCGGAGGCCCTCCTCGGGCGCTTCGGAGCGGACCCCGCTCGGTCTCGCGTCTGGGCCGGGGTCGGACCGCACGCCACGGATAGCTGCGGGCCCGATCTGCTGCGTCGCGTCGCGGCGCTCGCGGAGCGAAGCGGCGCGCGGATATTCATCCACCTCGCGCAGGCAGAAGCCGAGGTTGCGGCAGTACGGGCGCGCGGCTACGCGGGCTGCGCCGCGTACCTCGACGAGCTGGGCCTCCTCGCCCCGACGGTCGTCGTGGCCCACGGCACCTATCTCACTGACGGCGAGGCCGATCTTGTCGGTCGACGCGGTACGGCCGTCGCGCACTGCCCGAGCAGCAACGCGAAGCTCGAGGCTCGGGTCGCGCCGGTCGGCCGGATGCGACGCAGCGGTGCGGTGGTCGGACTCGGCACGGACGCGGCCTGCTGCAACAACGGGATGGACCTCTTCGCGGAGATGCGAACGGCCGGGCTCCTCAACAAGGTCGCGGCGGACGATCCGGCGGCGTTCCCCGCCGCGGACCTGCTCCGCATGGCCACGACGGAGGCCGCCGCGGCGCTCGGCATCGCGCATCTGGTCGGCTCCCTCGAGACGGGTAAGCGCGCCGACGTCATCGCGGTCGATCGGCGGGCGCCGCATGTTCAGCCCTGGCATGATCCGGTCGCGAACCTCGTCTACGCGGCGCGTGGCTCAGACGTGAGCGCGGTCTTCGTCGATGGAACGCCGCTCGTGCTTGACCGCCGGCCGGTGCGCCTCGACGCCGAGCGCATCCTCGCTGACGCGACACAGGCGGCGCACGCGCTCGCTCCGCTCGCGGTGGGGCCGTGACAGGCGCCCTGCGCTCGTACGTGGACGGCGTCTGGCGCGACGGTGTCCGCACGGTCGTGCGCACCGACCCCGCACATCCCTCGACGGTAGTGGCGGAGGTAAGCCTCGCCGACGCGGTGCTGGCATCCGCCGCTGTGCTTGCGGCGCGGAAGGCCTTCGCGTCTTGGCGCGCGACGCCCGCGCCCGCGCGAGGCGAGATCCTGCGGCGGGCGGCCGATCTGATGGAGCACCAGGTCGAGAACATCGGCCGCGACCTCACCCGCGAGGAGGGAAAGACGATCGGCGAGGCGATCGGGGAGACCCGGCGCGCCGTGGCGATCCTCCGCTACTACGCCGGTCAGACACTGGAGCCCGACGGCGAGACGTACCCCAGCGCGACGCCTGACTTCCTGCTCTATACGAAGCGCGAGGCGCTCGGCGTCGTCGTGGCGATCACGCCGTGGAACTTTCCCATCGCCATACCGGCGTGGAAGATCGCGCCCGCTCTCGCGTACGGCAACGCCGTGGTGTGGAAGCCGGCCGAGCTCGTGCCGCTCACCGCCGTGCATTTCGTTCAGGCGCTGATCGAAGCTGGCTTGCCCGAGGGCGTGCTGAACCTCGTGCTCGGCAGTAGCGCCGACGTCGGCAACGTGCTCGTCACGCATCCCGATGTTGACGCGATCACCTTCACCGGATCGAACGCCGTCGGCCGCGCGGTTCAGCGGGCGGCGATCCCACTCGGCAAGAAGGTGCAGCTGGAGCTGGGAGGCAAGAACCCTGCTGTGGTGCTCGCCGACGCCGACCTCGATCACGCCGCGGAGCAGGTCGCGCGCGGCGCGTTCCTCAGCGCGGGCCAGAAGTGCACGGCCACGAGCCGCGTGATCGTCGAGCGTTCGGCGGTCGCCGGCCTCTCGGAGCGCCTGGCCGAACGCGCGCGGAGCTGGAAAGTCGGTGACCCGCTCGCGCCCGACACGATCGTAGGCCCGCTTGTCTCCGATGAGCGGCTCAAAAGTGTGCTCAGTTACATCGAGGTCGCGAAAGCCGACGGCGGACGGCTCGTCGCCGGCGGGGGCAGGCTCGACGGCGAGGGCCACTTCGTGCGCCTGACGATCTTCACCGACGTCCCCGCCGCGAGTCGCGCGAGTCGCGAGGAGATCTTTGGGCCGGTCGCGCTCGTGGTGCCCGCCGAGTCGGGAGCCGAAGCGCTCGCGATCGCGAACGACACGCCGTTCGGGCTAGTCGCAAGCCTGTTCACACGCGATCTTGGAAGAGCGCTCGCGTTCGCGCGCGACATGCGTGCCGGCGTAGTGAAGATCAACCAGGAGACCGCCGGCCTCGAGCTACAGCTGCCGTTCGGCGGCACGAAAGACAGCTCGAGCGGCTCTCGCGAACAGGGAAAGGCCGCGCGGGAGTTCTTCACCGAGTGGAAGACGATCTACCTCGGTCCGCCTGGTTAGTAGTCCCGCGCGGCGCGGGTTCGCCACACGCCGTCGCCTTAACGAGCTGACGCGAAGAGGAGCGAGCGCTCACCATCGGTCGGGGCTTGGGCTAGCTCAAGCTGAACGGCGGGTAGCGGTCGGTGACGAGATAGATCGCATAGGCCTGCACCCGCAAGAACCATCGCCCGACGCCGACGACGTAGTCGAAGAGCGATCGCGGATAGCGACCGCCGATCAGGATAGCGAACCATGCGATCACCACGGCCACGACCACGCCCACCAAGAGGATCGCGAGGACGATGTAGTGGGGGATGGCGAGGATCCACTTGACGAGCGGCAACCAGTTGCTGAGACGCTTCGCGTCGGGATAGTCGAGCTCCAGATGGACGGCCTGCTCGTCCTCGGTCGACGGGTACTCGTCGCGAAGCAAGAGGGCATATGCGGCGACGCGATAGCTGAACCTGGCGAGTGCGATCTGGAAATCGAACCACCAGCGCGGGTAGCGCTGCCGGAAGAGGAGCATCAGCGCCGTCGCGGCCGCGATCGAGAAGACGATCGAGGTTCCGCCGGTGCGGACACGCTCACCCGTTTCGCTGATCGTCACGGCGGTCGAGCGGTCACCGGACACGAGCGTGAGGATGACGCCAATCGGGATGATCCAAAGGAAGCGCAGGAGCGTCGTCACGCGATCGAGCGTCTCTGGGCGATCGATCGTGAGCCGGGCCGGATAGATCTCCATGGCGAGCGTGTTCTGG
>Ga0209690_1001098_pt1 | contig 14980 bp, 11 predicted proteins | sample GraSoiAngelo_150_FD_186164 | JGI IMG/M metagenome (GOLD analysis project Ga0209690, IMG submission 186164) | Grasslands soil microbial communities from the Angelo Coastal Reserve, California, USA - 14_1009_09_40cm (SPAdes) (version 2) | ecosystem: Environmental > Terrestrial > Soil > Grasslands ...
GAAGTTGTCTTTGGACCGCGGGGAATTCTAAGCGGAATCAACGAAGGGCAGATCGCGGTCGACATGAGCACTGTTGTTCCTGCGACGAGTTTGCGAGAACAGGAAGCGTACGCAAAGGGTGGTGTTGATTTTCTCGATGCGCCTGTCTTTGGCAGCAAAAATGAGTCGGTCGATGCCAAGCTTTGGATCATGGCCGCAGGTAAAAAGGCCGTTTTCGAAAAAGTGAAACCAGTTTTGGAGCATTTGGGGCAGACCATTCATTACTTCGGCAAGAACGGAAACGCCGCGGCAATGAAGCTGGTGGGAAATCTTATCGTGGCCTTGGAATTGGAAGCGCTCGCGGAAGGTTTGATTCTCGCGCAAAAAGCGGGCCTTGATCTGAGGACCGTAATGGAGGTCGTAAAAGTCGCCGACTTTCGCTCACCCCTCCTTGTGAGCAACGGTCAGAATATTTTGAAACGCGATTTTTCGACCAGCTTCGCACTGGAACTCATGCTCAAGGACGCGGGCCTCATTGAAAAATTTGCTGCAACTCTGCAGTCACCGATTCCGGCGCTGCGTGTTGCGGAAAAAAATCTCGCATCGGCCGTTGCTTTTGGCTTCGGAAAAGAAAACGCCTCCGCCATAATTAGAGCGCTTGAAAAAGAAGCACGCGTCGAAGTGAAAGGACGTTGACATTTAGCCGAGTTAGGAATTCTCTCAAAAGAGGGAGCCCTAATCAGTTCATATTGATGGGGAAAAAATCCCACGGATGCGCAATAGCGGCTTGTGGGTCGCGGAGCGAAATTGCGGTTTTGCGTATGAAAGCAAACTGCCCAATCCATAGCCAGATCGGAGGCGCGTTATGTGGATTGTTCGCCTAGCTCTCCGTCGCCCCTACACGTTTGTCGTCGCGGCGTTGCTGTTGCTCTTGTTGACGCCTTTTGTCATTACCAAGACGCCGACCGATATTTTTCCCGCTATCAATATACCAGTGGTCAGCGTGATTTGGAATTACACCGGACTGCCGGCTGACCAGATCGCACAACGAATTGTTTACGGCGAAGAGCGAGCGCTCACGACCACGGTAGATAATATCGAGCACATTGAATCGACCTCCTATGACAGCTTCGGCGTAATCAAAGTTTTCTTTCAGCCGGGCACTAATCCCTCGACCGCGGTGGCTCAACTGACGGCCGTGTCGCAAACGATTTTGAAACAGCTTCCACCGGGAACCACTCCGCCGCTAATCATCCAATACAGCGCGTCCACGGTTTCTATTCTCCAGTTCGGAATTAGTAGCACCAAGCTTTCCGAGCAGCAGGTTTTTGATATCGCCCTGAATCAGATTCGTGTCGGGCTCATCAGCGTACCGGGAGTGAGCATTCCGTACCCGTATGGCGGAAAGCAAAGGGTGGTCTCGGTCGATCTCGATCTGAAAGCGTTGGAGGCAAACAACCTTGTCGAATCAGATGTCGTGACTGCCATCAGCAACGGCTCTCTAACCTATCCGAGTGGCACGGCCAAGATCGGCGGAAAAGAAGTGCCCATTGATCTAAACGTTAACCCGCCGCGAATCGATCTGTTGAACGACCTGCCGATCAAAAGTGTGGGCGGGACCGTGATTCACGTCAGCGATGTGGCGCAAGTGCGTGATGGTTATTTCCCGCAGGAAAACATCGTTCGGCAGGATGGTGTCCGCAGCACGCTGCTCAGCGTTTTCAAGAATGGCAGCGCGTCCACCCTTTCCGTAGCGGCGGGAGTGAAGGCGGCCATGGCCAACATTCTCAAGACCGTGACCAGCGATATCCAGGTAAAGCAATTCGCTGATCAATCCGTGTTCGTGAAGGCAGCGGTCAGCGGGGTTGTTAGGGAAGGCGTGATCGCAGCGGCTTTGACCGCGCTGATGATTTTGCTCTTTCTCGGTTCATGGAGAAGCACATTCATCATTGCGGTGTCCATTCCGCTTTCGGTGTTGTCGTCTCTGGCAATCCTGAGCCTGCTCGGTCAGACAATCAACATCATGACGCTTGGCGGTCTGGCGCTGGCCGTCGGGATCCTGGTGGATGATGCCACGGTGACAATCGAAAACGTCGAGCGCCATCTGGCATCAGGTGAAAAACTTGAAGATGGAATTCTCAAAGGCGCGGGTGAAATCGCGTTGCCGGCAATGGTTTCAACTTTCTGTATCTGCATTGTCTTCGTGCCGATGTTTTCTCTGTCCGGGGTGGCGCGCTATCTTTTCGTCCCGCTGGCCGAGGCGGTAATGTTCGCCGTCATCTCCTCCTACGTGCTTTCGCGCACGCTAGTGCCAACGATGATTATGTGGTTCGAGCGGCGCCGGCACGAACGAGAGACTGGACAGGGAACGTTCGCCGCCGGACGGATTCGCCGTGGCGAACACGCCCCGTTTTGGGTTCGACCGCTGGTGGCACTCCAGCATGGTTTTGAAAAAGCGTTCGATCGCATTAGGGCAGCTTATGCAGACTTGTTAGGCAAAGTCCTGGAACACAGAGCGGCTTTCGCCGTTGGATTTCTCTCCTTTTGCGTTGCATCCTGGCTACTCGTTCCATTCCTTGGCCAGAATTTCTTTCCCGCGGTGGATGCAGGAACATTTCGATTGCACGTGCGCGCGCCTACTGGTACTCGGATCGAGCAAACGGCCAAGCTGGTTGACGAAGTAGAAGCCGCCATTCGTCGTGACGTTCCCGCGAACGAACTCGAGGGTATGCTCGATAACATCGGACTTCCGGTTTCGGGCATCAACTTGAGCTACAACGACAGTGGAATATCAGGACCGGCCGACGCCGACATTCTGGTTTCATTGAAACCTAACCATAAGCCGACGGCGAATTATGTCCGCAACCTGCGTCTCAGTCTGAACCGCGAATTTCCCGGTACAACCTTTTACTTCCTGCCGGCCGACATTGTTAGCGAAACAATTAACTTTGGACTTCCTGCTCCGCTAGACATTCAAGTGGTCGGGCGAAATGAAACCGTTGATCAGCAGGTGGCCAATTCCATAGCACAAAAAGTCCGCCAAGTCCGCGGGGCCGTTGATGTGAGGGTTCAACAACCTAACGATTTGCAGCGATTCAAGTTCAACGTCGATAGAACAAAGGCGATGGAGCTTGGGCTCAGCGAAAGAGATGTGGCTGGTTCCGTGCTGCTCTCTTTGAGCGGCAGCAGCCAGGTGACGCCGACCTACTGGCTTGATTACACGACCGGCGTTCAATATCTCGTCAATGTCAGGGTTCCGGAACGTCAGACGACTACGCTCTCCGAGCTGAGGTCGATGCCGCTTAGTGCCTCTAAACCTGGAACGGGCAACGGTCAGATCCTCGACAATGTAACTGACGTAACACGGATCACTAGCCAGCCCATCTACACGCACTACAACGTTATCCCGGTAATCGATGTTTACGGAGGAGTTGGAGGCAGAGATCTCGGTAGAGTGCTAAGTGACATTAGGCCTATCGTTGCGCAAGCCCAGAAGACCGCGCCGCAAGGCGTCAGCATTGTTCTGCGAGGACAAGCATCGACGATGAGTTCCAGCTTTCTCGGCTTGGGCATCGGAATGTTAGTGGCGATTGCGCTGATCTATTTACTGCTCGTTGTAAACTTCCAAAGCTGGCTCGACCCTTTCATTATTTTAACGGCATTGACCGGTGCGCTGGCGGGCGTGATTTGGGGGCTGCATGTTACGAGCACAACTTTAAGCGTGCCGGCTATGATGGGCGCGATCATGTGTCTGGGCGTCGCTACTGCTAATTCTGTTCTGGTCGTCACCTTTGCGCGCACTCACCTTCAGGAAGGAATGGATTCGGTGAAAGCAGCGTGGGAAGCCGGAACAGGTCGCCTGCGTCCAGTGATCATGACAGCCACGGCGATGATCATCGGAATGTTACCAATGGCGCTTGGTCTTGGTGAAGGTGGCGAGCAGAACGCGCCGCTAGGGCGTGCGGTAATCGGAGGTCTCATGCTCGCCACCGTCGCGACGCTACTTTTTGTGCCTGTCGTATTCAGCCTGTTGCACCGCCAAGCAGCCGACACTGTCAATCCAGAACCGAAAGGAAATGTTCCATCAACGGTCCTTGAAGAGGCCGTTTCCGCAACCTAAACACATTCCTCGATATATGAACACAACTACTCCTACCGGCGGCGTTGGCTCCGACGAACATGAGGGAGACACGACCCGGGCTCGCCGAAGACATCGCTTTATCCTGATGTCCGGCGGTGCATTGTTTCTGATCGCATTGGTCGCTGGCTTTGTTCCCCAGTTCCGGCAGCGCCAAGTGGCCACCGCTGATACTAATGAGTTAGCGATTCCTACCGTGGCAGTAGTTTCACCGACCGTTACCACGCCTCACAGTGGGCTTAATTTGCCCGCTGAAGTCAAACCGTGGCAGGAAGCATCTATCTATGCACGGGTCAACGGATACTTAAAAGACTGGCTCGTGGACATCGGCGCGCACGTCCAGAAAGACCAGTTGCTCGCCGAGATCGACACACCTGATCTCGATCAGCAGCTCGCGCAAGCCCGCTCGCAGGCTGTCCTAGCGCAAAGAAATTTGGAACAGGCCAAAAAGACGAACACGAAATGGCAGGAGTTATACAAAGAAGGTGTCGTCTCTCAACTTGATGCCGAGAACACCGACACCTCGCAGGGCACGAACCAAGCCAACACCGAAGCGTTTGCCGCCAATCTTCGTTTTCTCGAACAAGAAGTCGCCTTTAAACGTGTAACTGCGCCCTTCGCGGGTATCATCACGGTCCGCAACGTAAACGTGGGCGACCTGATTACCGCCAACAATACGAGCTTCGAGATGTTTCACATTCAACAAACAGATCCTTTGCGAGTTTATTTCCGTATCCCCCAGGAGGAGGCGACAAACATCGCAGTGGGACAAACCTTCAATGTCCAAGTAGGGGCGCAAAGCGCAAAAACGTATCCCGGAAAAGTGATCTCCACGTCGGGAGCCGTCTCCCCCGATTCCCGAACGATGCTTGTCGAGTTACAAGTGGAAAACGGGAAGAACGAGATTCTGCCTGGCAGCTACGCCACCGTCCGTGTGCCAGAGGTTGCTTTAAGAAAGCTGATTACTTTACCTGATAACACACTCATATTTCGCGGCAAAAGTGTGCAAGTTGGCATCGTGGACGCCAAGGGTGTTGTGCAGCTTCGTGACGTCAAGGTAGGGCGCGACTTCGGCGTTCAATCAGAAATCCTGAGCGGCGTCTCTGAATCTGACGAGGTAATCGTCAATCCTTCGGACTCTCTTACTACCGGAACAACAGTCCGCCTCGCTGCGACGCCTGCAGCTGCGCCCAGTCCTGAAGCGCCGAAGAAATGATATTCGCATCCTTGATTCGTAAGGGGAGGAGGTCCGTTGGCAAAAAATTTCAAAGACCTGTCTGAACAGGAAATCCTTGCGCTGGCAATTTCGTCCGAGGAAACGGATGCGCGCATTTACGCCGACTTTGCCGCCGGATTGAATGCTGATTACCCCGCAACCGCTCAAATCTTTAGCGAAATGGAGGCGGAAGAGGATGAGCATCGTCGCAAACTGATTGAGGATTACCGTCGCCGTTTTGGCGAACACATCCCGCTAATCCGTCGAGAAGACGTGAAGGGCTTCGTGCACCGCAAACCGGTTTGGATGATCCGGCCGCTGGGAATCAAAACGGTCAGACGCCAGGCGGAAATAATGGAGACAGAGACCCGGCGTTTTTACGAGCGCGCTGCTAGTAGAGTCAGCGACGTGTCAACGCGAAAGCTACTGGGAGACTTGGCGGAGGCGGAGCGAAAGCATGTGACCTTAGCTGAAAATCTGCAACACGAATACGTGACTCCAGAAGTTGAAGCCCAGGAAGAGAAAGCCCACCGCCGATTGTTCGTTCTGCAAATCGTGCAACCAGGGCTGGCGGGACTGATGGATGGTTCGGTTTCAACGCTTGCTCCGGTGTTTGCTGCAGCGTTTGCAACGCACAGCAGCCACGCTGCTTTCGTCGTGGGTCTCGCCGCGAGCGTTGGCGCGGGAATTTCAATGGCGTTCGCTGAGGCAGCTTCTGATGACGGCAGTCTGACTGGCCGCGGCAAACCTTTGCTTCGTGGTTTTGTCTGCGGATTGATGACTACGGCAGGAGGAATCGGTCACACCTTGCCATATTTGATTCCAGAATTTCGAACTGCTACGGCCATTGCCGTTGTGATCGTGGGAATCGAACTCTTGGTCATCAGCTGGATCCGAAAGCGCTATATGGATACGCCTTTTCTCCAGGCCGCATTTCAAGTGATTGTCGGAGGAGTGTTGGTCTTTCTGGTTGGGATCTGGATCGGGAGCTCTTGATCGGACCTGGAGCGGCAACACGCGATCGAGCGGCTTGGCGCAACCACGAGCGAAGCCGTAATCATCGGCGACAACGAGAATGACTATTCCGCCGCACGTGCGACCGGTACCGACCGTGATGCTCATGCGTTATGGCTACCTGCGAGTGCCGCCCGAAACTCTCGCCTCCGACGCGTGACTCGATCACTTCTGCGACATTGAGCACTCACTGAACAGAGTTTCAACTACCAGCGCGACTACGTTGTAATGCCGATTGCTCGTAAGGGGCCTTTCAAAATCCCGCGGACGGTGAGACGTTCGGTTGCAGGGAAAATCTGTGACTGGATTTACGTCGGCCGGCGAAGCCGCGCTTCGGCCAGATCGATATCGCGTTGGATTCTGCGCAAAGCCTGGTCGTTGATGGCTTCTTCGTTACGCAGTTGGATCACCATGTCACGTTCTGCTTGTAACACTTCGCGAGCTAGTTCTTCAAAGTCACGCGAGAACAATCGGCTCATGCTTGCTCCGTCCGGCTCTTCAATCCGCAGTTGTCGAATGCGATCTTCATATTCCGAACGAAGGCGTTCTACGGTCTTGGGCGGGGCTCGCTTCGACGATGCGATTTCCTCCAGACGAGCCAGGGCTGCTTCATTGGCCTTCAGGCGCGCCAGTCTCTCTTCTCTTTCCGTGATGCGATCGTCCTTGATTTTCAGCCAATGGACCAAGGGAGTAAGAGTGAGTCCTTGCAAAACGAGCGTTGCGAAAATGACGCAGAACGTCAGCAAGAGGATCAGGTCGCGCCCGGGGAATGGTTGGCCATTGGCGAAGACAAGCGGGATCGCCAGTGCACCGGCAAGCGAATCCGCTCCGCGCATCCCGGTCCACGCGATCAACGCAGTCTGTTTCCAGGGAGCGGGATTTTTACGGCGGAAGGTTGGGCTCAGCAGACGCGGCAAGTAGGTGGCTCCGAACACCCAGACGAAACGAACCAGCACGATCACCGCAACAAACACGATTGCCAGCCAGGCGACGCGAGTCACGGTGCCTGGAGTAAGCACGGTGATAACCTGTGGCAGTTCGAGCCCGATGAGCATGAAAAGTATTCCGTTCAGAATGAACACGACCATTTCCCAAACAGGCAGCGCTTGTAATCGCATGCGCCCGCTCAAGATCCGCGGGGCGCGCCATCCGATGTAGATGCCCGCAATTACAACTGCGAGGATTCCCGAGACATGGAGATTTTCGCCGCTGAAGTAGGCAACGTACGGCGTAAGCAGGGAAAACAATGTTTGAACAGGCGGATCATCTAAACGCTTTTGCAGTTGGACTACGAGCCAGCCCACGGCGAGACCAACGCAGATGCCGCCCGCGGCGACCAAAAGAAATTGCAAGCTCGCTTGCGTCAGCGAAAACGTGCCGGTCATCACGGCGGCCACTGCGAAACGGAACGAGATGAACGAAGTAGCGTCGTTTACCAGACTTTCTCCTTCGAGGATGACAATAATTTTGCGAGGCACCCGCAAACTTTGAGTGACCGCCAGCGCTGCCACGGCGTCCGGGGGCGAGATGATGGCGCCGAATACAAAACCTACCGCCAAAGGTAATCCGACCAAATCGTGGAACAGATAAGCAGTCACGGTCATCGTTAAAAGGACCAAAACGATTGCCAATGGGAGAATTGAGCGAAGATTTACTCGGAAATCTCTCCACGACGTGAAAATGGCTGCGGGATAAAGCAGCGGCGGAAGAAAAAGATTAAAGACCAGTTTTGGTTCGAGGTGAATCGCAGGAAGACCAGGGATCAGAGCGAGGACCACGCCGCCAATGGTCAGCAGAATTGGATATGGGATATGGATTTTCCGGGCAACGATGGCCAGCAGAGCAACCGCAACGAGACAAATCAGGATTAATTCGGTCTTTTCCACCATGGTTCCGATTGCGTCCGAGCCTCGCCGGAATTAGATCAGGCGTCCAGAAACCGGTAAGCGCGCCGAAGGTCCCGGCATGTGCGCATCGAAAGTCTCAGAGAAATTTCACCAGCGCGTCGATTGTTTCTTTCGGTTTTTCCTCGAAAATCCAATGACCGGTGTTCGACAGCACCACGACTGTGACATCAGTTGCGACGAGCTTCATCTGCGCAGCCAACTCGTTGCCAAGCGATTTGTCGCCGCCAATCGACAGCACCGGCATCGTCAGTTTTGTTTGCGAGAGTTGTGCGAAATCTTTGGCCAGTTGCGGCCAGGAAACAAAATAGGCCCAGCCGGCATGCATGCGTCCCGGTCGCGAATAGGCTGCGGTGTACGCTTTCCGATCCGCTTCCGGGATCGAATGAGTTTTGTCCGCAGCGAGAACGTTCCAGAAATATTCGAAGTAAGTTCGCTCGCGCCCCTTCACTAATTTCTCTGGATACTCGCCGTTGAAACGAAAATGCCAGGTGTTCGGATTGTTATAGATCGGTTCCCATCCGGGAACGCCGGGAAGGAACGCGTCCATCACCGCGAGCTTCTCGGTTTCGCCCGGGAATTGAGCGGCGTAAGCGTAAGCGACCATCAGCCCGATGTCGTGTCCCACCACGCGCGCCTTATGTATCTTCAAGGAACGAACCAAATCATGGATTTGCTTGGCTGCAGTTATCATGTCGATCTTGTTGTCTGCGGGAATCGAAGAATCGCCGATGCCCGGTAAATCGACCGCGATCACGGTGAACTTTTCGGCTAGCAACGGGATGATCGGCCGCCACATGCGCGAAATTTGCGTGTACCCGTGAAGAAACAGAACGGCTGGCCCGCTTCCAGCAATCAAGTAGTGAAGTTGTACACTGTCGATGTTTGCTGTGCGCGACGTGATTGCAGCCGGCGCCGCGTAACTCTCACTTGCGAACAAACTGAATACACAGAATAAGCCGAGCGCAGCGCGATGCTGACGACGGTTATGATTTTGTTTCATAGAAATTCCCCGGATTTAAATCTTCGATTCGACCTTTGTCTGCTCATTGTCGAGCTAATTCCACCTAGCTTGTAAATTCATGAAAACGTCACGTGACTATGTGACCGGGAATGCCGACACTTGAGCAGGGCTGATCTTGCCACGGGCGGCACATCTCTAGTGAAACTTAACCCGAAAGGAAAATCATCATCATGCCATACGTAACTGTCGGAAAAGAAAACGGAGCCAACATCGACATCTATTACAAGGACTGGGGCAAAGGACAGCCTATCGTGTTCAGTCACGGCTGGCCGCTAAGCGCCGACGATTGGGACGCGCAGATGCTTTTTTTCCTCAGCAAAGGTTTCCGCGTCATTGCAACTGATCGGCGTGGACATGGTCGCTCGACTCAAACCGGCGGCGGACACGACATGGACCACTATGCCGACGATCTGAAGGCCGTGACCGATCATCTCAACCTCAAGGATGCGATTCACGTCGGCCATTCGACCGGCGGCGGCCAGGTGGTGCATTATCTCGGCCGTCATGGCGACAAGAACGTGGCGAAGGCGGCGATCATCAGCGCCGTGCCGCCGCTGATGGTGAAGACTCCGGCCAATCCGTTAGGCACACCCAAATCGGTGTTCGACGATCTCCAAGCCCAGCTCGCCGCCAACCGGGCCAAGTTTTATTACGACCTGCCGGCCGGCCCGTTCTACGGCTTCAACCGTCCCGGCGTGAAAACGATCGAGCCTGTCGTTCGGAATTGGTGGCGCCAAGGCATGATGGGCGGCGCCAAGGCGCATTATGACGGCATCGTCGCGTTTTCGCAGACCGACTTCACGGAGGATCTAAAGAAGATCTCGGTGCCGGTTCTGGTCATGCATAGCGAGGACGACCAGATCGTGCCCTATCAGGCCGCCGGCCCACTCTCGGCCAAACTCCTCAAGAATGGCACGCTAAAGACATACAAAGACCTACCGCACGGCATGCCCACGACGCAAGCCGACATCATCAACGCCGACCTGCTCGCGTTCTTCAAAGGTTAAGCGAAACCCACAAACCGAAAGCGTTGAGCCAAAGAATCCTTCGAGAAACAAACGCACATGGATAACAAAATGAAGATCGTGGTTATTGGCGGCACCGGATTAATCGGAACAAAGCTGGTGAACAATCTTCGCCAGCGTGGCCATGAGGTAGTGGCGGCATCACCTTCCTCCGGCGTCAACACCTTTACCGGTGAAGGGCTGGCGGAAGTGCTAACAGGAGCTCAGGTCGTTGTTGACGTCGCGAACGCGCCATCTTGGGAGGACAAGGCCGTGCTGGAGTTTTTTGAAACGGCCGGACGCAACTTGCTTGCTGCGGAAGTGGCGGCCGGCGTAAGCCATCACGTAGCGCTGTCAATCGTCGGCGCCGATCGTCTTCCTGCGAGTGGTTATTTGCGCGCAAAGGTGGCTCAAGAAAACGTCATCAAGGCCTCCAAGGTTCCGTTTACGGTCGTTCGCTCGACCCAGTTCTTCGAGTTCGCGAAGGGCATCGCTCAATCGGCCACCGAAGGGCAAACGGTTCGGTTATCACCAGCTCTCATGCAGCCCATCGCGTCGGATGATGTCGCCGCCGCCCTGACTGAAGTCGCAGTCGCCGAGCCATTAAACGATACGGTCGAGGTGGCCGGTCCCGAACCGATCAGAATGGATGAATTCGCCCGGCGTTTCTTGAGCGCAACGCGAGATCCACGGAAGGTGACCACGGACGTCCACGCGCCCTACTTCGGCACAGAACTGAACGATCAAAGCCTTACCCCCGGCGATAACGCGCGCCTCGGCCTGACGCATTACGAGGAGTGGCTCAGCCGCTCCACATCCTAGAAACAGAGCCCCAGGAAGGACCTCTTCCCGAACATCACAAGAACAATCTAACCACATACGAGAAAGAACATCACAATGAAACGAATCCGAACTTCAAAACCAGTAGGGCTGCCGCGCTTCATCTACGGACTTATTGTTTGCGCACTCATCGTCGCCACTCTCGGCGTGGGCTCAGGGATAGCGGCTGACAAAAATGCAAAGGTCACGCTTGTCTACGAGCACGCGCTGCCAAATGTGCCGGGCAAAAGTATCAAGGTGTGCTCGTCGAATATGGTCCCGGCGGGACGTCATCGGCCCACACGCATCCCAAGTCTGCTTTCATCTACGCAACCGTCCTCGAAGGAGCGATCCGAAGTTCGGTCAATAATGGGCCGGTCGTTACTTATCGCGCTGGAGAGAGCTTCTCCGAGATGCCTGGTGATCGGCACAGCGTTAGTGAGAACGCGAGCAAGACCGAACCCGCGAAGCTGCTGGCCGTGTTCGTTGTCGATACCGACGAGAAGGAACTGACGACGCCGTACGAAAAATGAGACGACGGGGCGATATGAAAGAAAAGAGTGGGACCTTCACTGACTAGGCGCCTGAACCATTCAATCCTCCATCTCGAAGGAGGGAGCGAGGATCGACTCTTACTGATGATTAAGCGATTTCCCAAAAATCAAAAACTGAAAGGAACAAAATGAACAACAGAACATTCTCAAGCAAAGTTGCACTCGTGACCGGAGGAACTTCCGGTATCGGCAAGGCCACGGCGATCGAATTCGCGCGCGCCGGCGCGAAGGTCGTTTTGACTGGGCGCCGCGACAAAGAAGGCGCGCAGGTCGTTGCCGAAATTGAAAAACTGAGCGGCGATGCGGCGTTCGTCCGCGCGGACGTCGCGAAAGATGCCGACGTCAAAGCGATGGTCGATTTCACGGTTGATAAATTCGGCCGTCTCGACGTTGCGTTTAACAATGCCGGCGTTGAATGGAAAGGCCCGCTAGATCAGGCTACCGAAGCTGAGTATCGGCGCGTTTTCGACATCAACGTTTGGGGCGTTCTCAATTCGATGCGTTACGAAATCCCTGCCATGCTCAAGAGTGGAGGCGGCGCCATCGTCAACAATTCCAGCGTGGCGGGGCACGTTGGTCTGGGAGAGGTCAGCATTTACATTGCTTCCAAGCACGCTGTCGAAGGCTTGACCAAATCTGTCGCGCTCGAATTCGCCAGACGAAACATTCGCGTCAACGCCGTCGCTCCGGGAGTGATCGCCACCGATATGTTCGATCGTTTCGCTGACGGCGCCTCGCGCGATCAGATTACGTCGATGATTCCTGTCGGGCGAATGGGCGTTACCGGGGAAATTGCCGCAGCGGTTCTCTATCTCTGTTCCGACAACGCAAAATTCACGACCGGGACATCGCTGGTCGTCGATGGAGGCTGGGTCGCCGGATAGACTGAACTCGGAACAAATGAAAGCCGGATTCCCGGACGGCGTTTGATCGTGATGGTCGAGTAATTACAACGAAACGTGACATTACGTGTGGAAACGGATGTAATCGGAACACGATGATCCTGCAAATCTATACGATCATTCACACTCTTATCAGTCTGATCGCAATTTTCACTGGCATCGTCGTCGTGTTTGGCATGCTTGCCGGCGCGCAGCTAAACGGTTGGACGAAATGGTTTCTGATAACAGCTGTCGCAACAACCGTCACTGGATTCTTTTTTCCGTTTCACGGGTTCACGCCGGCCATCGGTCTCGGAATCATATCGCTGCCTTTTCTTGCGCTGACGATTTACGCGCGTTACCCCAAACGACTCGGCGGTGCATGGCGTTGGATCTATGCGATCGGTGCTGTGATCTGTCTCTACTTTAACTTGTTCGTTCTGGTCGTGCAGGCCTTCGAAAAGCTGCCCCCGTTGCGAGCAATGGCGCCGACGCAGACCGAGCCGCCATTTAAGTTCACCCAGCTCGTCGTTCTGGCGCTTTTTGTCGTGCTTGCCATTGCCGCGGCAATCAGGTTCCGCCCCGAGTCACATCTGCACGCTTCAATCGGGGGCTGACGCTGTCCTGTTCTATCGATGGCGGAACGATGCCTATTGTTTGAAGGCGCAAAAGCTGAACGAGAATTGCCATGAACCTGAAACTAACCCGAATCATCAACGATTATGTCACCGCGAGTAATGCGCACGATGTGAAGTCCATCCTTTCCTGCTTTTCGGACGATGCGGTTGTTCATGATGAACGAGAAACGCTGCACGGAAAAAAAGCCATTGAGGGTTGGATTGCGAAGACAATCGCGAAATACAAATTTCAATTCAAAGCTCTCAGCATCAAAGAGGACAAGGTAGACGTCGTCATCGTTACGGTGGAGGTATCGGGAACGTTTGATGGAAGTCCGGTCACGCTCGATTACCACTTCACCATTGAGAGCGACAAAATCCGATCTCTCACAATTGATTAGCGGCTGAACCGGCGGAGCTAACTCTACTGCTTCAAAGCGCGACCGTAACGCGCAAGAAGGTTGCAGGAATAGAGGTGGCATCCTTGCTCGGGCTTTTGTTTTGGCTGGCAAACAGTTCTTCCAGCTCTCACTGCAGGTCAGCCGCTCGGCCGTTCTTTTCTGCGGCTTCGAATGCATTCATGGTCGGCCCGTAGTATTTCCTGAATTCATCGACGAAGGCTGACGGTGCACCAGGGAAGTTGAAGGTAAACGTGTCGCGCGCGAAGGAGATTTTCTCGGCCGGAACTCCTGCGCGGGCAAACCGCTCGATCACATTGCTCTCGATGCCCCACGTCACTGGACTAACGAAACCTTCCGGCGGTGGCGGCGTGTAGCCTGAGCTGATCTTTAGAATCTGCGCGACCAACGTCGGGTCATTCGGAATCCAGTTACCCATCACGATCCGACCTCCCGGCCGCGTCACGCGTACCATCTCGCTGGCGACCTCGAACGGCTTGGGCGCAAACATCGCTCCGAAAATACTGATCACGATATCAAACGCCTTATCCGGCAACTGCTCCAAATTAGATGCATCGCCTTCCTGAAACTCAATGTTAGTCAGGCCTTCTTTCGCAGCCCGTTTGTTCCCAGCCTCCACCAGGTTGCGCGCGATATCGATGCCCAGCACATCCGCTCCGAGTTTCGCCGCGGGCAATGCCGTCGTGCCATCGCCGCATCCGAGGTCGAGTACCTTTAGGTCTTTCGTAATTCCGAGTCGCTGCACGAGCGCCTCGCCGCTTTCGCGCATGGTCGCGGCAATGCGCGTGAAATCGCCTTTTTCCCAGAGTGCCTTGTTCGGATTCATGGGGAGCATTTACGATGCGCAATCAGATAGGGCAAGAGCCGCTCAGACGCACCTTCGCACTTTTCAAGTAACAGAGGTGTCACCTTTGCCAGACATTGCGCTAGATCAGCAGCGAGGACAGAGTTCTGCAACTGGAGAGCCGTAAGTCCGGAGGCGTGTAAAGAGCGGCGTATGGGAGGCGGTCTCTTTAGGTAAGGGCAGCCAAAAGCTCGCTTAATTCGATTCTGACAATGCTCGAAGCCGTGTCGCTAATGCCGTAAGGCAGGATGAGTTGCCCGTTGTGGACGAGCGAACCGCAGGAGTAAACGACATTGGGAACGTAGCCTTCCCTTTCGTTCCCTTCCGGTCTTAAGAGCGGCTCTTTCAGCCGGCCAATGACTCTTGCAGGGTCGTGCAAATCGAGCAAGGTCGCTCCAATGCAGTATTTTCGCATTGGACCGACGCCGTGAGTAAGAACCAACCAGCCAGCTTCGGTTTCAATCGGCGAGCCACAGTTACCCAGCTTAACGAACTCCCAGGGCTGTTGGGGCTCTTCTAGAAGAACAGAGTCGCTCCAAAAATGCGGGTTATCGGAGAAGCTCAGGA
>Ga0209690_1001102_pt1 | contig 14948 bp, 21 predicted proteins | sample GraSoiAngelo_150_FD_186164 | JGI IMG/M metagenome (GOLD analysis project Ga0209690, IMG submission 186164) | Grasslands soil microbial communities from the Angelo Coastal Reserve, California, USA - 14_1009_09_40cm (SPAdes) (version 2) | ecosystem: Environmental > Terrestrial > Soil > Grasslands ...
GTCTCCATTCGCGAGAAAAAGGTGCCGAGACGGTCACGACATCGATGCGCTCATTCCCAAAAACGTTCGATAATCGGGAGATTAAAAAGATAACCTAAGTTACCTGGCCATTATCCAGCATTGCGCGAGGCTGACGCACGCCGATTTCATTGTTCGGACAACCGGCGGCCGAACACGGTGATACACACAATCTCGCCGGAAAAGAAAGGATAGCATGGATATGATCAACACACTAACCCGCTGGGAGCCAGTCAGGGAATTGGAGGAATTGCAGGATCGCTTCTCGAATCTTCTTGGTCGCCCACTTCTGCGGCGCACGAACGGCAAGGAGGGCATCACTCTGGCCGATTGGTCGCCGCTGGCGGACATCACCGAAGACGACCAAGAATATCTCATCACGGCAGAATTGCCGGACGTGAGAAAGGAAGACGTAAAAATCTCAGTCGAGAATGGCATGCTCACGATCTCTGGAGAACGCAGGTTTGAGAAGGAGGAGAAAAGGAAGAAGCATCACCGCATCGAACGCTCGTACGGTACCTTTTTCCGGAGCTTCACACTGCCGAGTGATGCTAATGCGGATAAAATCAAGGCCAAGTTCAAAAACGGCTTGCTCATGGTGCATCTGCCGAAGAACGAAAAGGCCAAACCTAAGCAAATCGAAGTCCAAGTAGCTTGACGACGCTGGGGCCGATCGTGGCGGATGGTCATCGCCAGCGCCACGATATAGCCCCGCTGAACACTAGGACCAGGTTTTTGTGGGATCATCAACCGCAAACGTAAGGAGGAAGAAACGATGAGCTTTTCGGCTCAGCGTCCAGAGATGGCGATCCAGCTTTTCGAGCCGGACCCGCACACAGTCTATAACATTGAGACGGCGGCGCATTTGGCGCAGATGTCGCGCCGCATGATCTTGGTTTATTGCAAACACGGCCTTATATCGCCGGTGGCCAAGGCAAGAAGGCATGGTTACTCCTTCAATGGCAACGCTATCCGCAGTCTGCGACGCATCCAAAATTTGCGAACCGTCCGCGGCATCAACGTCGCAGGTATCAAAATTATTCTTAGCCTCTCAAACGAGGTGGAAAAATTGCGTTCGGCAGTTATGCACAACGGCTCGCCCATTCCGTGAACTTAGAGAACCGTCCGCGCGTTGGATGATCTTACCGCTCTGATTGCCGACAGCCGAAACCAACGTTGCACGAAAACCATTTTGATCGGGACCTGGCAACCTTCCCGCCTGAAGGCACTGAATCACAACTGGAGAGGAAATTCGGACGACAGGGCAAGAAACGGCAATTTTCTTGCAAGATCTGCCCAGACGAACATTAGGAAGGTCTTAATTTGATTGTGGCATCCGTATGAAAGAGTGGCATAGACCCGGCAAGAACCTCGTCATCCCGACTTTCGTCAGCACCGAGCAGGCGATAGAATGGGGATCGCATCTCAATGCGGAGGAACACGCCACGCTCGTTGAGAGGCAGCGCGCGTTGAGCAACACCGCGCTTGCCGAGTATAATCTGCGGCGCATGCTCAATCTCGCGACACAATCGCACTTAATGCGCGAGGCAGCCGGAGCATTTACGCAAGCCTGTCTTGAATCCGCCTGAAGGCCCCCTGAATCCTGGCTGCAAGATTAAATGGCAGCAATGTTGCAGGGTTGAAAAAAGGATGACCAGTCCTGGGGGGTAGAGGCCGTACACAAACGCCGCCCACGCCTGATTCAGACTCGTTAAGCGACGTCGAGCTTTGGAAAAATCTCGGTCGAGTGTCAAGACAATTCGCCGCAACACCGAATCGCCGATTCGAGTTCCAAAAACGCAGTCAACTTTTCATCAGCACGCACAATGAAGCGTTGACCGTCGCGATGTGCGTCAGCAACGAAGATGGTTCGCCTACGAGAATCCACAGCCGAGACGCAGCCCCAACTCCAACCGGCTTTGCTGAGATTGTCAGCGATTAATCAGTGACGCAGCATCGTTTTTACTTTTCTAAATCTCTTAAAGCGTGTTTCCTCATCTTTTCGCTGATGAATGTCTTTAACCCGTCCCGTGCGTTGTCAAAGCGGATGCATTCTTCGAGTGAAGAACTAGCGAACACAATCAGCCATGGAATTGGTTTGATTGCCGCGCTAATCGGCGCGCCAATTCTGCTTCTCGCCGCGCGCGAAACTGGCAGCGGTGGTTTTTTTGTCGGGACGATCATTTTCGTCGCAGCGATGTTAACGTTGTATCTAGCGTCGATGCTTTACCATGCCTGGCCAGAGACGCGCACAAAATACGCTCTACAGCTGTTCGATCACTCCGCGATTTTTTTCTTAATCGCGGGCACTTACACGCCATTCGCCCTTGGTCCGCTTCGCGGCATCTGGGGGTCGACGATCCTCGCAGTGGTCTGGGCAGTTGCGGCTTTCGGCGTAACTGTAAAGGCGATGCGAGGGACGTCGCGCCATCGCAAACTAGCTATGTCTCTTTATCTCGGGATGGGCTGGTCCGGGTTGATCATTATCTGGCCGGTGATCCTGAAGGTTCCACCAACCGCACTATTTTGGTTGTTTGCCGGTGGCGTTGCCTATACTGCCGGTGTGCTGTTTTTTGTCAACGAACGCCTGCGCTATGGCCATTTCGTGTGGCATTTGTTCGTGTTAGCTGGCACAAGCTGTCACTTTCTCGCCTTGCTCGCTTGTACGGCCTGACTAGAACGGCGCAATTCCCGGAAGAGCGTTTCTGCGCAAGCGAAGCCTACTTCGCGCACCGCCCGGCGGAAACCATAAAAGGGGTTAGCTTTTCCCGGGCGCGCACAATGAACCGCTGAGTGTCGCCGCGATGTGCGTCGGCAACGAAGATTGTCTCGGTCATAATTTGTCTTGCCAATGGGTCTCGTACACTTGTGCGGCCTGCTTCGCCTTCTCGGGCGGCAAATATTCTTGCCAGTTAGCGATCGTGAAATGCCACCATTCAGTGGGCAATCCGTAAAAGCCGGCATTTCGCATTGCGATCTGCAGTAAATGTACGTGCGAGCGAATCTCGAAATCAGGGCCTGCGTAATGCCACATTGCGGCCGGGGTGAAATCATCAAAGTCGGTGGGCATTCGCACGGGGCGATTCCACGCATCAACCAAGGTAGCATCGACAGCGAGACCCCAGCTGTGCAGTGAGCCAGCGCCGGTTTCAGGGTTAGCCACATAGTCATTGTTGTGCACGGCCTGCCAAAGTTTTACCTGCACGGCCACGGGACGGTAGGCGTCCCAGATTTTCAGTCGATACTGATAATGCCGCAGAAAGGTCTTGGCCTTGCTCAAACGCGACGCCACTTCGGGACGGACTAAGGCGCGTGTGCCGAGCGGATATAATGGATGGCCGGTAAGATTATTCCGACCAGCGTAGCGCAATTCGACGAGAATAGTTGGATCAACGGATTTAATATCGACCAGCGGGATCGCAGCTTGCGCAGCTGCGAATTTCATCGGCGCTGTCATCACAGCAAATGCCATCAAGGGAACGTTAAAGCATCTCATTTGCCCAAAAAATCAAGGGATTGTCACCACTTCCACAGAGTCTGTTTTTGCAATGCGCTCGAGCAGAAGTCGAGCGCTATTCTCCGGGACCGTGAAAAAGGGGTATCCTAGAGCGTCCAAATCAATCTCATGCGCTAGAGGCCCGGCAGTTTCAGCCGTTCACATGATGCTGTGATTCGCGTTTACGATGAAGCTGGAAACGTGATTGAAACGAACGAGCAAGCGGGAGATTTCAGGGAATGGTGAGCGCTTTGTTTCGCATCAGGTCACGCACGCGATCAAACAGCTTTTCGGCTTGCTCCCGGATTGCGCGTTCCAGTTCAATAAACGCCATCAACGTTTCATTCGCGCGCACCGCGCACGGGGAACCCTAATCGGCCGTCGAGAACCAAATGTCCCGAACCATCTCCCATCGCTGTGAAACCGTAGATCTGCCCACTTCGCGCGTCGAGAGTCAGTTGCCACGGGATCCGCCACCGCGGGTTTGGAGCGGCCAGCACCGATAAAATATGCCGGCCGGGTGCCAAGAAAGCTTCATAGGTGTGGCCATATCCGATGGCTGTAGCCGGCACGCCATCGATCCACAATTGAACTACTACATCGTAGCCTAGGTTTGGTATTCGCCTTATGATTAAACGAGCAGCGCCCTCAACAGGTTGCACTAAACCGGGGCCTGCCACTACGCCGCTAGGTAACCGCATGTCCAAGCTCGTCGCCTGACAAGCAGCATATGCACTAAAAAAGAGCCAGACGACGACCAGAAGGAGAGCGTTGCGGCTACTATCGCTGTATGTCTTCATCGATGTCTTCACTGTTTATCTCGCTGCCACAGGATAGCTTTGTGCGACAGCCATATCAAACCAGCGTGTTGGCTGGGCGATGGGGTCTGTTGGTCACCAGAACCGCTATCCTGTCAAGACACAGCGCCGCGACCCCGAATCGCCGATTCGAGTTCGACAAACGCGGTCAACTTTTCATCCGCACGCACAACGAAACGCTTTCCATCGTCGCGATGTGCATCAGCAACGAAGATTGTCCGCCCGCAAGAATCCACGTCTGAGACACAACCCCAACCGGCTTTGCTGGGGGACGCAATCGTTCTGCGCGAAATTTTCGGGCCTCCGCGCAGTCTGCAGCCTTTTGATCTAGTTGGGAACGCTTGAGCTCCGATGCGAGCTTCGTAGCTTCAGCTTGCTTGTGCCGGCGTGGCGGAATTGGCAGACGCGCTGGACTCAAAATCCATCGTTACGCCAGGTAGCAGTGGCGCCATTGCCGTTTTATTGCCAGTTTGAGAATTGCCCAGGCCCGCTTCTGTGGCTGCTCAGGCGTTGCAGATGGATCGCGGCTAGTCAACGTAGCGCCCGGTGTCATTGACGAATCCTGCACGCTTTTGTTGCGTGACAAATCCAAACAGGCAAGGCAACATCACGGCCCGTTATGGACGTTGGCAAACGCGATAAAATGATGAATGAACTAGCGGGCGAAGCTGCTGGCGAATTCCTTCATAAGTATGAGATCGGCGATAAACAGATCAAGTCTTCTCCCGAAACAGTTCTCCAGTACTCGATCCCGTACCTCACCGTCCGCACGCTTCAACGCCAAGAGATAGCCCTCGACCGCCACGAGAAGGCGCTTAAAAGTTTGGAAGCTGATTCACGTTGGATCAAACGCCTAACCTTCGTGTTAGCGGCCCTGACAATCGCTTTAGTGTATTACGCTTGGCGTTTGGATGCGGTAATACACTCGATATCGCGGCGATGACAAACGCAGTCAACACCGTAGCACAAGTCATCATCGCTTTTTGTGCCTTCGCCGCCCTATGCCTAAACTTCTGGAAAGCGCCTAAACCGATTGACGAGAAACTCCTGATTCTGCGCTCTCTTGTTGAGCTGACTGCAATCGCAGCCCTCGTGGCAACCGGCTATTTCATGATATTTACGGACCGCACAGTACCGGTCATGATCTTTGCCGTTTATTATCTGCTCGTGCGGTACGCGGTGTTCGCCGTGTCCCCCGACTCTCTTACCCGCATGGGAATCCTTGTGCTCGCTACCGCCGCTGTGTTCGCCGGTACTGCTCCATTTTTCCAAATTCAGAAAGCATCTCTTAACACGGTGGCTAAAGTACAATCCGCAATGATTAAAGACGAAAGTCGTATAATCTCCATTCTTGAAAGACTCGTTATGCCCACTGCCTCACCATCGCCCTCTACTACTCCGCACAATCCTTAAAAGACTATGAAGATATTTTGAGTCGATTCGTGTATGCCTCAACGCGATTAAAGCGCCGTAGAATGCTTTGACGAAGCACGGCCCGCTTCTCAGGATCGCGCTAGAATCGTTTTTGATCGCGCGACTGTCCCCTTCTTTGCCGAACGCTTCGAACTTCTCAATTGCGCGCGTTTTGCTCGCCCAATATAAAGAAAAGCCCGGCGTAGAACACGGCCAGGACGAAGAGTGGCATGCGGATATCCTTAATGGCTGGCCTTCCGACATCAAAACGGAGCGGTCCTTCTATCTTCGCCTTATAGAGCCATAATGAGTATCCGGAAGGATAATCACGCTTAAAGCGATCGCTTAGAATCGTAACTTTATTGCCCTGGATTCTTTCGATTGAAATGTCATCCGTCGTGACGTCTCTCATTTCCGTCCATGGCCAAGTGATAACTGTCCAGCGGACGTAATGAAACAAGATGATCGCGCTAAAAAGCGCTAGCGCCACGATTGTCAGAATTCTCCGCTTTTTGTTCATTGTTCGTCCTCCCACGGTCGCCTAAAATAACGTGTGAAATTTGTCGAGCTAAATTCCACGGAGCGTGCCGCGCACGTTTACGAAGTCCGCCCGCGCAAAGATAAACGCGGCGTTGATCTTATTTCCAATGCGCTGCCATTCGGTCGCTTGTGGTACGGCGAGCCGGACGCAACCAGCAACGCAATCGGGTACGCGAAGCATCGCAGCCGTTCACATCATGCTGTGATTCGCGTTTACGATGAAGCTGGCAACGTGATTGAAACGCACGAGCACGCCGGGGAGTTCAAAGAGTGGTGAGGAATACAGCAGCGAGGCGCAACATGCCGACATTTCGGGTGCTGTACCCCGCTGCGGCTCAGAAGTTTCTTTACGCGTTGCCAACGGCAACGCTGCCGCAATCCTTGTCAGACGAGTTGTTCGAGTGCATTGAGAGCTACACCACACTTCAGGAAATCACTGCCATTGCCAGTAGCAACCCTGCTGCCACGCTAGGAGTTTCCAAGATTCGGTACTTGCTATGTACCCTTGAAGCGCATCTCAACGAATTTTACATTTTCTGGCGACGGCTGGATGCCTTACTGACCAAATTCGAGCGAACGTATCGTCACAGTTTTCTTCATTCAGCACTCAACGCGCAACTGAAGATCGTTCGTCGGCTTATCGAACAGGAGAACCTTGCAGCAATCTCCGTCCGCGGTAGGCATGTCCACGAGCGGCGGTATTTTGACCGGAGTTCGCTTCTGCGGCGGATGTCCCTCGATGCACTCGAACATCCTTCCGATTGGTTGCCGCCTCACCGGAGAGAGTGGAAGCGCATCAAGGTCGCCGAACTGCGAAAAGCGAGGCAGCAGAACGACACGGCACTTCGACTCCTCAAGAAGGCTTTTGTCGGGATCAATCGCGTTTTGATGCGTTCAGATGGGACAATTGCTCAACCATAAGAAAAGCCCCGAATCGCCGATTCCAACTCCAGAAACGCAGTCAGCTTTTCATCTGCACGCACGACGAAACGCTTTCCGTCGTCGAGATGCGCGTCAACAATCCAGATTGTTCGGCCTTCAGCATCCACTGCTGAAACGCAGCCCCAACTCCAACCGGCTTTGCTGAGATTGTCAGCGATTATTCTGCGCGAAATTTTCGGGCCTCCGCGAAGTCTGCAATCTTTCGATGTTATTGGAAGCGCTTGAGCTTGGCCCGTGCCTCCGTAGCGTTCAGATTCCCTTGCGCCGGCGCGGCGGAACTGGCAGACGCGCTGGACTCAAAATCCAGCTTTACACTAGCGAACGACCGGCCCATTGACGCACTTTTACGAATGCCCTGGCCCGCGCCCAGGATCGCTCAGGCGTTGCAGATGGATCGCGGCTCAGTCCAATGTAGCGCCTGATGCTATCGACGATCTCTGCACGCGTACACGTTTACGAAATACGCCCGCGCAAAGATCGACGCGGCTTTGATCTCATCTCGGATGCGCTGCCGTTCGGTCGGCTGTGGTACACCGAAATTCCGCACGCAATCGGTTACGCGAAGTTTCGCAGTCGATCACATCACGCCTTGATCCGCGTTTACGATGAGGCTGGCAACGTGATCGCGACGCACGACCACGCCGGCGAGTTTAAAGAGCCGTGATTCTAGTTTTTTTGTTGCCCGGTACATTTCTTCCTTAGTAACATCGCGAAAAAAATTGTAACCACATGAGTGACCTTTATGGGATTAGGAAGGATGGCGACGCCAGTCCCCGACCTTACTGGGAGAGAGACGCGAACGACGACGACAAAATAGGTTTGCCAGCCCCGCCGAGCAAAACAGAGCGCGGACGACCAATGAGTGATCTTTATTGGATTAAGAAGAATGGCGACGCGAGCGGGCCATTTACGTTTCGGCAAGTTCAAAGTATGTGGCACGCCGGGACGGTTAAGGTCACTGACGAAATCAGACGCGACGGCAAGAGCGAGTGGCACTCTATCAGCGAAGTGCGGCGTCACCTCGAAAGAGGCGGTGGGCAAATGACAGTCGGGAAGATCGTGCTTGCTATCGTACTCGCCATCCTAATTCTCGTACTGCTAGGACTAATCATCTGAGTTTGAGCTTGGAAACCGCGCATTCGAGTTCCATAAACGCCGTCAGCTTTTCATCCGCGCGCACAACGAAACGTTTTCCATCTCACAGGATCGCGCTAGAATCGTTTTTGATTGCCGGACGGCAAATGAATGCGGCAAAGACGATTCCTGCACACGTTTACGAGAGTCGGCCACAGTCGGGGCGTGGATCAGTAAACGTCTTGTGGCTATCGCAACTAATGAATAGAACAACCGCATGAAGACGAAAGCACTCCTACTGTGGGTAGCCTTTGTTACCGTGGCAGGCTGCGCAAGCACACACACGAACACTGCTTCAGGGCGATCAGAAGGGAGTGCTCTTCAGCAATATCACTGGCGAGGGGAACATTACATTAGGCTTTAACGCCTCGATCCGCGTTTACGATGAATCAGGCAACGTGATCGCGACGCGTTTTCTCCGCAGGGAGAATGGTTGGATCGGCGAATGAGCAACCAGCGGTTCGAGAAACAGAGACAGTTTCTGCAGAACCGTCTTTCGCCGGAGGGTTATGCAGGGCTGCACCTGACCATCGGAGTTTTGGTCGTTCTGCTGGCCGCCTGGTGGTTTGGAGCTATTGCGGAGGATTTGTCGCCCGACAATCCGCTGGTGCTGTTCGATCAGCGAGTGGCGGTTTGGTTTCACCAGCACGCGACGACGACGCTTACCCACGTCGCGAAAGCGATCACGTTTTTCGGCTCAGTGTCGGGATTAACAATCCTCTCAGTGGCTGTCGCACTCGTTTTCATCGTCTCTCGAGCGTGGTTCAATTTGTTTGTATTCGCGGTCATGATGACCGGCGAGAGCTTGCTCAATGTTCTGCTCAAGCATCTTTTCCATCGTCACCGCCCCGTGCTGGAACATCCGTTTGTCACATTGACGAGCTACGGATTTCCGAGTGGCCATACCATGGGCGTAACCGTGTTTTTCGGCTTGCTGGCGTTATTCCTCGCGAAAACCGTGAGCACTGCCGGTGCAGCGTTCGCTTATTTCATCGCGGCGGGGCTCGTTATCCTGCTGATCGGTTTAACGCGAGTGTATCTTGGCGCACATTTTCTTAGCGACGTTCTCGGCGCTTTCGCAGCTAGTGTCGTCTGGCTAACCTTCTGCTGGACCGCATTCGAAACGTTGCGGCGGCGACAAAAGCACCGTTCGGAGTGAGGTAGATCGCCAAACGGAGCCGCCTTTTGCCTGGGGGCCCGCATAGGAGGCAGGGTGGGGTCTTAAAAAGAATTCCTGCGGTTACCTGTCCGCACACGACGATGGACTTTTAGTCAGGCCGCACCGTTTTTGTCAATGACTTTTCGGTTGAAGCACAGTCGATCGGTACGGCTTAGGCGCGCTGTAAGCGTCCTAGAATTGTCGGTAAATCACGGCCCTTCTTCACGATCGCCAGCCAATCCAAATGCGCGTACAGCGCCTCACGCGCACAGGATCGCCGCAGCCGTGGCGTTGTCCGAGTCTAAATTTAAGGCTTCAGGCGGCTCGATTGACGGTGTACTGCCGTTGTCTGATTGCCGAAGCAACGGCGCTGACAGCTTCTCCATTGTAGCCGCGAACACTTCGTTAAAGCGTCCGGCCAATTCTCCGTTGTTTCCATCCCCACGATGAATCCTAACGGCTTTGTTAACGATCTTCATGGCCTGTGGCACGAGTGCCGATCTTGCGCGCGTGTAATCACAGGAATGAAACTTTGAACACGGCGTCCACCAATCACAAGTTCGGCGCATTTGCAGTAGCGCACTTCGCCGTTGCCGTTTCCTGCCGCACGCTCAGCGGCAATCGCCCGCCTCTCGCGCCGCAATAGGGAATCGCTCAGGGAGATTTTTCGTTCGGGCTGCCAGGAAGTTTGCGGCCGCTTGGCCTCGTCCGGAACACTTGAGCACCGACGCCAGCTTCGTAGCTTGAGCTTGCTTGTCGCCGGCGTGGCGGAATTGGCAGACGCGCTGGACTCAAAATCCAGTGATCGCAAGATCGTGTGGGTTCGAGCCCCTCCGCCGGCAGGGCGGCAGTCGGTTGTTTTGCATTAAAAGCTGCTGCCCCAACCAGCCAAAGCGAATCTGCTGGCGCTGATTTCGCGCCGGGATTGCGGTGCGCTTCGTGGCATGCGAATCTTGGCGCAATGCTTGATCGCAAACCAGTCCTGGTGATGCTGCTGGGGCTGATTTTCCTTTCGTTTTTCGGAACGCTCGGAGTGAGCGCGGCGATGTTTCCCGACAATTACGACTGGCGTTACCGCGTGATTTCCAACTTGCTTTCGCCGCGCGACAACCCCCACCATTATTGGCTATCGGCCTGCGGAATCTCACTTGCGGCTTTGTTGACGCTACCGCTCGCCGGATACTTACGGCGGCATTTAGAAATAACCTCGCCACGCGCTGCACTCGTGAGCGGCGGGGCTTTCGCGGCAGGAACCGTTGCGCTGATTTGTGCCTGCCTCGTCGTGCCGCAGCACGCGCACGCTGTTCTAGGAATTCGGCGGTTACACGAGCTCCTCGCTCGCTCCTCTGCCGCGTTTATGGCAATAGGAATGTTGTTCGGTTGCTGGTGCGCGTGGAAAGGACGTAAACGAGGGCTGTTTTGGACTTGGTCCCTCGCGACACTGGTGCCGCTGGTTGGGCTTTTCTGTAGTGAATGTTTGCTGCTGCTTACGCGCCTGGAACCGTCTTGGGCGATGCCGATTCGCGGCGCGCTGCGGCATTCCGTGTTCTGGCACTTGGGTTTTTGGGAATGGACGGGCGCTGCGGCGGTGTTCGTATTCTTTTGTGCTGCGGTTTTCCTATCACCACCGAATGGAACGCCGGTGGATTACCGCTCGCCCTAACTGCGCGGTCCCGAGAAGATCGCGTCCAGGCTTGCAGCTGCACAAGCTACAAGTGCGTCAATCTCCCCACCTTTATATTCGCGGCGAAAATAACGTCTTCACGGATTCGCGCGAGAGCACGATAATCGTAAACACGCCAAGAATCGTTCCGAATGGGACAAAGATGCATTCGATACAGCCAACGACGAATGCGAACCAATAATGTTTTCGGCGAGAAAGCGACCGACCGGCAAAGGTCAGAAAAAGAGCAAACACCATCCCAAGCAGGAAAAGGAAAATTCCAAGAACGACAAACGCTCATTCCAGCGCGGCCGGCGGTGGCTGCTGCGCTGGGTTAGTCGGCGGATGGTGAGATAGCGCGACGAAGACAAATCCCATTACTGTGTAAAGCAACGGGAAAAGGAGCAAAACGCCGCGACACCCGCGACGACGTAATGAAAGATCGATAATAATCTAAGGTGCTCAGAGTCTTGATTCATTTGTTAGGCCGAACGACTGCGGTAATCTGATCGCTAAGTCACGTCGTGATGTAGCCTTCTTCGCCGTGCTGGTTGATGTCGAGGCCCTGCCGCTCAATGTCTGGAGCGATCCGCAGACCGATAATTCCTCTGACAATCGCGCCGATGATCGCACTCCCCACCACAGCAACCACGATCGTGACCACGATGGCCTTCAGTTGTTCGAGCCACAACGTATGACCAACAATTCGGGCCAATCCGTTTTGCGTGGCCGCGTTCATCGTCGAGCCCGGGATCAGCGCTAAATTCGGATTCACGGTCGCAGTGGCGAACAGGCCAGTGAGAAAGGCGCCGAGCGTTCCGCCAACCGCATGGATGCCAAATGTATCCAGCGCGTCATCGTAGCCTAGCCATGATTTCAGTTTTGTGCAGGCAAAAAACGGCAGGATGCCAGCAGCAACGCCGATGATGACCGCGCCACTCGGAGCGACATAGCCGCATGCCGGAGTGATCACGACCAGACCGCCGACGGCACCGGAGCAAAATCCGAGCACGCTCGGCTTACCGCGCAGCAGCCATTCAAGCATTGCCCATGTGAACGACGCCACCGCAGTAGCGAGCGTCGTTGTCATGAAGGCGTTCGCTGCGATTCCATCTGGCGCAAGCGCGCTTCCCGCGTTAAAGCCGTACCAGCCCACCCAGAGCAATCCGGTCCCCACCATACAAAGCACCATGCTGTGCGGCGCCATGATTTCTTTTCGGAACCCGAGCCGATGTCCGAGCAGAACGCAAAGCACGAGCGCCGACCAACCCGACGACATGTGGACGACTGTGCCGCCTGCGAAATCGATGGCGGTGATTTTCGCCGCGGGATTCCAGACGCCATTCATCCAGCCATCGATGCCCCAGACCATGTGCGCGATCGGGAAATAGACCGCGAACATCCAGGTTCCAACGAAGACGAGCACCGCCGCAAATTTCATCCGTTCCGCGACCGCGCCGATGATTAGAGCAGGCGTGATAATGGCGAACATCAGTTGGTACATCGCAAAAACGTTGTGCGAGACCCAGTGCGAATAATCGCCGTTCGGTTGCGCATCAACGCCGCGGAGAAAAGCAAACTTCAATCCGCCAAAAAATGGCGAGCCATTGGAAAAAACGAGGGAATAACCGATCGCCCACCAGAGGATCGTCACCAGGCCGGCAATACCGAGACATTGCGCCAGGACCGACAAGACGTTTTTCGCGCGGACAAGACCGCCGTAAAACAGCGCCAGCCCTGGCAACGTCATAAACAGCACCAGCGCGGCGCATGTCATCATCCATGCATTGTCGCCGGGGCCGGGGCCCGCGATGTTCGAGGTCATTGCCGCGCCGGCATCGACGCCGCGCGCTGAATTATTTACATAGGCCTCCAGATCGGCGACACGCTGTTCAAGCGATGGTGATTGGGACGGCGACGATGTCGATGTTTGCGCCAAAAGCGGAGACGAAATCGCAATGACCGCTGTGAGCAAAAAGACTCGCACCATCACGCGCTTCTCTTATAGCGCGTTCGATTTCGCGTGCGCAAGTAAAACTCCGTTCTGCTGACCGCTCCTTTGCCCGGAGAAACTTCGCGACGAGGCCGTCACGAAGGGCACGCGAGCCGCGTGCGCTCCCCGGATCATTTTTTTGGAATCGCTCGCAGAATCAGATTGCTCAGCCAATCGGGATTTGCGACGCCTGCGCGGTACGCGTTCAACGATTCCACCGAAGAATTGACCCGCAGGTTGCTGTAAGACCCATCGGGATTTTGCCAGCGCTCATGCCAATAGACGGCAGCCTTGACGCGCGGGTAACGCGTGCGGAAAAGCTTAAGGCCTTGTTTGATCCACTCGGGCTTCCACATGCCAGGTTCATTCACATCGTACGGGAATTCGCCGGTCGCCCATTCCGCAATCATGACTGGTTTTTTCAGATCCAGCTTGCACATTTCCTCATACGGCCAGTCGACTAGAGAAGGAATGTCCGGATTTGGCTCGTCCTTGTATTGCTGACCGTAAACACTCAGACCCAGCCAATCGACGTAATCGGAGCCCGGGTAGTACGAAGGCGCAAAATTCCACGTTTCGAGTGGATAAGAATAATTGTTAGTATGAAACATCCACTTGATGTTGCTGGCGCCACGCGCTCGGACGCGATCGACGACGTGACGATACGCCATGCGGAAGATTTCGGGGCCTTTCCAGTTGTTGTGCTCTTTGTCCCACTCGGCGCCGCCGTAATAAGCTCCTGACCACGGGAACCACGTCCCATTCATTTCAACGCCGAATACTACGATTAATGGATGACCAAAATTCCGGGCGGCGTCGGCCCACTTGTCGATGTAGTCGTCCCACTTCCCAGCGATGATCTCGTTCAAACTGAACTTGTCCGGCCCGCGATCCTCTTCGTACGGCTTGTCCCAAGGCGACCAGAAAAGCAGCGGTAACGAACCATGCCGCCAGATGACATTTAAATTATCCGTCGGAAAATTCTGTTCTCCCCAGTAACTCGATGAAGCGATGATAGCCTGATGTTTGCCAACCATTTGCTCGAAATCTTCGATTATTTCGAGGGTGACGTCGTCCTCCTCATCGCCGAAATCCATGAACGCGCCCGTGTACGCACCGTGTTCGGGTATGACCACTTCCACTGCATTCACCTTTTCCGCGGCAGTAAGGCGTTTGTGGCATGCACATAATGACAAACCGGCCACTATCACCAAAGTAATGGCAGTGAAAGGCTCCCGACTCCGCATTTGGTTCGCAAGCTCTGCGCAGAGGAATTGGTTGTCCAGCACAACCACGGCTTGTCTCATCTACCTCCTGATGGCAACAGAAGCGCGCGGCGAGCCTCAGGCTTTTTCAGTCACAGCCAGCGTGGATTCTGATCATTGCGTTAACAAGTGCGTGCCCACTGAAGCATTGGGCGCGGGCGTGGACGGTCACGAGCGAGGCGAGTGCGCCCGAATGTTCACGGGCAAGAACATTGCCGAAATGCGATCAGCCGGATTTGGTCCGCTAACCTATCGGCTGCGCACCGAGCTTGCAGGCGAAGTTTGGCATTGGAACCCCCTAGGCAAGTGGAGTGATCCGATTCATCAATGCGGATATTGGACCTCTGACGATGTCATCGCCGAGCCGATTAACGTTTCGTATGGCTATCGTTTGCCGCGACGGGGAAGCACCATCGATCAGGCGAGTGACGATGGTTACTCACGTATTACCGATGGCGACCACGACTCGTTTTGGAAAAGCAATCCGTACCTCGATTCGCATTTCAC
>Ga0209690_1001103_pt1 | contig 14945 bp, 14 predicted proteins | sample GraSoiAngelo_150_FD_186164 | JGI IMG/M metagenome (GOLD analysis project Ga0209690, IMG submission 186164) | Grasslands soil microbial communities from the Angelo Coastal Reserve, California, USA - 14_1009_09_40cm (SPAdes) (version 2) | ecosystem: Environmental > Terrestrial > Soil > Grasslands ...
GCTGATGATTAGGAGTCACAAAAGGACCATCAAAGACCGGAGCAGTCTGAGAAGTACAAGGATTAGTGGGGTTGGCAGACGTAATATCTTCAAGACAAACAACCCCAGTAGCGGCGTGAACATTGGGAACCTGAGGGATGACCACAATTGTCGCTATTACTAGGAGAGGCAGTATCAGCCATAACAATCGTCCATTCAAACTGACAATTCACCGGATGAGGGAATCGTCTCTCGTACTACAACTTATAATGGTTCGCTAGCTAGCTCCATTTCCAAATCACCGAATTATAGCGTCAATATCTTTTGGATTGAGGAAGACTTCTTCGGCATGCCCCGAGTATCCTATAAGGATAAGACGGTATGAGATCGATGGTCGGTTCTTAGTAGCGCAAGACAGTCAAGGTCTCGAGAATCTCACCGATGCTCGGAACGAGTGTTTTGACAAGCCTTTCATGAGCACGTATCCAACGTTCTGGACTGCGATAGCTCATACCAAAAGCCGCCACGAAATCAGGTGCGACGTTCCAAGGTGCCGGGGGCGGGGCTCTCGAAAGAGGTCTTTATCGAACCCGCGACCTCCGGATGTCTCAAACCAGATTATGAGTCCGGCGCTTTGGCTCCCCTTTCGGGGTCTGACCAAACTGAGCCACCCCGGCAAAACGACCGGCGCAGAGTCTACTGCTAAAAAGCATTAGCCCAAGAAAGATTAAACGGAAACGAAACTAGACGAGGAGATAGAGAAAAGGCCCCTAGCTTGTCCAGCCACAAATTTCTCACATTAGATGACGTGGAGACAAGCAACAGGAAGATTTTCCTGAGAGTCGACATCAACGTCCCGCTAGACCCATCCACACATCTGATCCTGGACGACACTAGGATCAAAGCAGTCTCGGAGACGCTCGCCAGACTGGAAGACGCGAGGGTCGTCCTTGGATCCCACCAGAGCAGGCCAGGAAAAGATGACTTTACGAATCTGGAACCACACGCCAAAGCGCTAGCAGACTGTTGCAACCAGGAAGTAATGTTCGTAGAAGATGTCATAGGCCCCCACGCCCGCCAGAGAATAGCAAAGGTCGAACAAGGCCAAGTACTCGTCCTCGACAACCTAAGATTCTGCGCTGAAGAAAACATCGACGACAAACCCGAGAAGCTCCTAAAAACCCACTTCGTCAGACAGCTCTCACCACTCTTCGAACTCAACATCAATGACGCCTTTGCAACTGCTCATCGATCCCAACCTAGCATCGTGGGACTGACAGATGCACTTCCAAGCGCCGCAGGACGACTAATGGAAAAAGAACTCAAAGCAGTCTCAGGACTGCTCGTAGAGCCCCGACGGCCATGCGTCTACGTTCTCGGAGGCGCCAAAGTCGAAGACAAGATCCCGGTCATTGAACACATTCTGACTGGCGACAAAGCAGACAAGATACTGCTGGGAGGAGTACCTGCAAAGCTGTTCCTGAAGGCAATGGACAAGAAAATCTCGGCAGACGACGAGAAAGACATGGCTGGGCTTCAACCTCATATCAAGAACGCAAGATCACTGTCGACGAAGTACAAGGACAGGATCGAGGTCCCAGTTGACCTTGCATATGCAGATACTCGTGGAAAGAGAACTGACAGAGGCATAGACGTCCCTTTGAAAGAATCAGCCCTTGATATTGGAGCCAAGACTATCGAAAAATATTCGAAAGCGTTGGAGGGAGCTGCCACTATTGTCGCTAACGGACCCCTAGGAGTGTTTGAGAGAGACGGGTTCGACCTCGGCACAAAACAAGTCCTAGAAGCCATGGCCAAGAGCAACGGCTACACAGTCATCGGAGGCGGACACTTGGTAGGGCTGGCATCGATCCTCGGAATAGATGAGCGATTCAAACATGTAAGCACGGCCGGAGGCGCAATGCTCTCACTTCTCTCAGGCCAGAGTCTACCCGGCGTTGATGCACTCGTCAGAGCCGCGGAGAGAATTAGGAACCAGAAACCTAACTGAACCCGTACTCAGTAGAACTTATCTTAGCCTCAACTCCACCCACCACGCGACAGCCCCGGTAGCTCAGTGGTGGAGCGACAGCCTTGTATCCCAAGCGAGAAAGCTGTAGGTCCCGGGTTCAATCCCCGGCCGGGGCTCCAACAACGATATGCAGGTTGCTTCTGAGTAGAAAGTTTTCAAATCTGGCCCGCTATACGATGGGCTTCAACTCCCTCGTCAGAGGGAGTCGGAGCGGACTGTTCGCACGTCGTTTATTAGATGGCCACGGTGAGGAAAATAGTAAGAGAGTTGGGACCACAATGCAGAGAAGGTTCACGAGACGTCGCACACTGATAGTAGCCGCTGTCACCGTAGCTCTATCCATCGGAATTGTATTCGCCAGCGTCCCGTACTTGCCACATCCCCCCCCTCCCCACGGGACCCTTAAGCTCCCAGTAACACGCACAGTGGGCGGAGGAAACCGGACCCATCCAGGATATTTTGCGCTGCTACTACCCGGAGTCTATAACAATCAGACTTTCCAATTGGCAGTCAACGTCGCGGGCGGAGGCGCGGACTTCTGCGTACTCCAGCCACCGTTATTCGATAGCTGGGTAGCATCCTACTCCACGACCTCTAACCCCGGCAGCACTTTTCCTTCGAGCATCTGCATCCCTCAGGAGCTAATGGGAATAGTTCAGACTGTGATATCGTTCCAGCCTCCTACCTCGGGATCTTATGATGTGGCCGTGTTGAACCCGAACCCGCAAAGTGTAACGGTGGTCTTCTCTCCCTCGATCTAATTGAGGGAATCTCCTGAGGCGTGGGGATGTGCCAATTTTGATAGTGGTGCGGTAGGAAACGAGGGGTCCGTTCAGCACTCAGGAAGTTTTCTGCTACCCGCGACTCGACTCTAGAATGAATACTGAACCCTCGTCCACTATTCGACTCGTGGTCCTCGGAGTAGCGAGAAGACTGCTGATAGGAGGATTAGTCCGGAGAAGACTAGAAGAGCGTGCTGGAGCCCTGGCAGAAAACCGGTTAAGGGACCGTTTCCGGTCTGAATACTCATAACTAAGTTTGAACCGGAAACAATGTTGACCAGTCTGGCGTAAGGAACGTCGACGGTCATGATCGCTATCACGAGAGGTATGCTTGCGACGATGCTGGTGTTGATGATCGTTGCTCTCACAGCCGAGGAGATTCCTCGCTTCGAGGCCGGAACTGAACCCATCACAGAACTAGCGTTGGGGCTCCGGAATAGGCCGATCCCAAATCCTACGAGGACAAGGCCGACCGCGATCAGAGAGTAGTCTGTGAGTTGATCGATTCTGGACAGTACGAAAAATCCTGCGGATGCAATAATGAGACCGAGGGTGCTTAGGCCCCTAGCTCCCCACTTGTCTGAGAGGGAACCGCTTATTGGTCCAATTATGATCAACGTGGCGTCGAGAGGGATGAGAAAGATTCCCGCATGGAGAGGATCGTAGCCTCTCACGAGCTGAAAATAGAGAGTCATGACAAAGGCGAGCCCGGCAAACGCTAGCCCGCTCAACAGGTTGGCAATGTTTCCAGCGGTAAACAGTCTGATTTTGAAGAGTGAGAGATCGAGGACTGGAAACTTGGTCCGACGCTCGACCAGAAGAAACAAGACCATTAGGAATACACTCGACACAACGAGAACCAAGTTCAGAACATCAGTCAAACTACCGATAGTTAGGCCAAGGAGGAGCAGAGTGATAGAGCTGGAGAAAGCGATGGCTCCGGGAAAATCGAACTTTTCTGCTATAGCGGGCTGAGAGATCTCTTTCAGTCTCCGCTGCGACCAGTATGTTCCGAAGATTCCGATCGGAACGTTAACCAGGAAAATAGATCGCCAGGTGAAGAGTTGGATGAGAATGCCGCTTAGAGTGTAGCCTGTAATCGTCCCGGCATTGATCGCGACCTGGTTTATTCCGATACCCTTTCCCAGCCCTTCTCCAGCAAAAGCATCCGTAACAATAGCGACACTATTGACGAAGAGAAGCGCAGCACCTACACCCTGAACAAGGCGGAACACCAAGAGCTCCTCAGCAGTCTGGGAGAGGCCGGAGAGCAACGACCCTATGGTGAAGATGGCGAAGCCCATATTGTACAATCGGACCCGGCCGTGCAGGTCCGCAATTCTTCCAATTCCTACCAGAAGAACAGTGATCATGAGCCTGTAGACGGTGATGAACCAGACACCAACAACCAGATTCGTGTTCAGAGCAAGAACCACCTGCGGAAGGCCCACAACAAGAATACTCGAATCCAGCGTGGCCATGAAAATGCCGACTGTAGTGACGGTGAGAACTACCCACTTGTACTCCAAGGACAAACCGCCAGACTGCCAAGCGTTTCCGAGCCTCCTCCTAGCGAGGTATAAAACGCCCCACGAGAAATAAGGCCGCGACATCCCGAGTTAGGACGATACACGGAGACTCGCCCAGAACAAGCCCTGATCAGAGATCGGGGAGGGGGTTTCATATGATGCCCAGTTCACGCTTGCATGATCCCACCAGTAGGCCGTCTGAAAAATGCTGATTCGGCTGTTCTGCGCGAAAAACCGATAAATTCGCCGAGAAAGGTTTCTGCTAGCGAATGAGCCCTTCCTAGAATTTACAAAAAAAATTCCCCGCGACACAAAACTGATAGTTGGGAGGGAATCAACAAATAGTAATCTTTTCTTCGGCCCGGCTTTTCGAAGATAGGAATCAAACGAGACTCTGACGTTTCAAGCCTGACAAGCGCAGAACAAGCCCTGATCAGGAATCGTGGCAGGCGATTTGAGGTCGCGAGATTTTCACGCTGAGCTCTACGCTTAATCTGCAATTAGAAAAACGGTCGACGGTTCCATTCTGCGCCCCGAATTGTAAGATTCGCCGAGATCAGTTTCAACTGGCAAGACCCCTGGCCGAAAAATCTCAAAAGTAGTTGGCCCCCGCGACACAAAAGTGCTCTTCCGTAAAGGTAACCCATGGGAAGCATAAGGCATTCCTTTAGATACCATGAACAAACCGTGACCCCGCAGGCTTGAGCAGACCCCAAGCACGTCTAGCAGACGACCTATTCGCCCTAGATCCCAGAATCAGATACGTAGCACTACTAGACCGGAACCATAAACTCGTAGAGTCAAGAATGCGGACAAGCGTAGCAAGCTTCACACCCGAAAGCTACGACCGGAAGTTCATGGGAAGCGTCCCCCCACTAATACTCGACACACTGTCACAGCTAGAAGCCCAGTGCGGACCACTAAGCCACATATCCGTACAATACGAAAAGATAGACCTGATATTCCTACCACACAACAACCAGATAATCGCCATAAGCCTCGAAACAGGACCACTAGAACCCATACTCAGAAAACTCCGAGACTCGCTCGGAGTCCCCATCCACCTCTAAAACAACCATAAACAGAAAAACATGGCAGAGAGACGATCCACGTCATAGAAGAATGCCAAAAAACCCGCCCGGCAAAAGCCAGCTAGCCAAACTGGCACGCGCCCACAAACCCACACCCCGAGCCCAGACACCCAGAAAAGAGGACTACATCGAAGTCATCTACGAACTAATCCATGAAAAAGGATACGCAAAACCCGTAGACATCGCAAAAAACTTGCACGTAACACCACCCACAGTCACAGGGATGCTCAACAAGCTCCGAGAAGAACAATTCATAGTCCACGAAAAATACGGAGGAATAGTCCTAACCGAGAAAGGCAGCAGCATGGCCGACGGGATAAGACAGCGCCACGGCCTACTCGTCAACTTTCTAAGACTACTCGGAGCGGATGAGAAAAGGGCCCAGAAAGATACCGAGGGACTAGAACATTACATAGACTCACGGACCCTCGAACTGCTAGCAAGGCTCGTCGAGTACGCGAGCAAGAACCCTCAGTGGTGGAACCAGTTCCAGAAACACCCAGAAAGCGTCTGACCACCAAACGTTATACAATGCCAGACTAACACCGGCGACTATCATGGAGCCTCGACAATCCTACAACAAAGTTTTCGAGCTCTTAGAGACTCATCAGAAATGGTTCGCTAGCTCCCTCCCTCTGATCGCGAGCGAGAACATCCCCAGCCCCGCGGTCCGAGAGGCTATACTCTCCGACTTTGGCAACCGGTACGCTGAAGGATGGCCCGGAGAGCGGGTCTACGCCGGCTGCAAGTACATAGACCAAGTCGAACAGATCTGCATGGACCTCGCCAAACAACTCTTCAGAGTAGACTTCGCAGACGTCAGACCCATCTCAGGAGTCTGCGCCAACCTAGTCGCTTACACCACATTCACAACCCCGGGAGACACAATGCTTGCACTCGCAATCCCCGCAGGAGGCCACATCAGCATGGGAAAGAAAGAATTCGGCGGCACGGCGGGCTCCGTAAGAGGACTAAACGTCGAATACTTCCCATTCGACGCGGAAGAAATGAACATCGACATCGACGCCACAGAGAAGAAGATCCAGAAACTCTCCGAGGAGGGAAAGAAGCCAACACTCGCAATGCTGGGAGGCTCAGTCCTACCCTTCCCCCACCCCGTCAAACAACTAGCCGACACATTTCAGGAACATGAAACCAGAATCTGCTTTGATGCAGCGCATGTCGCGGGACTCGTAGCAGGCTCCCAGTTTCAGGATCCCTTGCATGAAGGAGCGGACGCGATGACAGCGAGCACTCACAAAACCCTTCCCGGACCACAAGGCGGAATCATACTGTCGAAACCCGAGCATGGAGAGAAGATCAAAAAGTCGACCTTCCCCGGCAACGTCAGCAACCACCACCTCCACCATCTAGCAGGAAAAGCGGTGATGTTCGCAGAGATGCTCGCGTTCGGAAAAGAATACGCGGCTCAAATTGTCAAGAACAGTCGAGCCCTTGCCGCAGCCCTCCACGAGAGAGGATTCCAAGTCCTAGGCGAGAAGAAAGGATTCACAAGATCGCACCTACTCGTCGCGGACATTACGAAGTTTGGAGATGGGAAGACTATCGAGAAGAAGCTTGAAGATGCAAACATCATACTGAATCGCAACCTGCTACCGTACGACATCAAAGCCGGGAGACATTTCGAAGCACCGGGAGGAATAAGGTGCGGAGTCTCAGAAGTCACAAGGCTAGGAATGAAGGAGTCGGAGATGGTGGAGATAGCTGATTTCATGACAAGAATAGTGGTCAAAGGAGAGGACTCACGTAAAGTCGCGACTGACGTTGCGGATTTTCGGAGAGAGTACCAGAAGGTCCACTACGCCTTCGAAACTAGCAAGGATGCCTACACATACATCCACATCAGGTAAATTTTGACTTACTCATCGTTAGAAGGTTTGCAGAGTCGAAACCGGTTCGCACCATCCTTATTACCGGCGATATTGAAAGAGTCGAAGCGGACAATCTGAGTTGAGCACTAAGCGGGAAAAGAGAAGACGCGACGAGGCGCCCATGCCTGCTGCCAGCGCGGGACTCTTGCGGTTCTTCGAGGAAGATACACCAGGCGTGAAGCTCAGCCCCCAACTGGTAATAGTCTCCGGAGTAGGACTAGTTGCCTTCGCGCTACTATTCTACTTCTTACTCCCAGTCCATTCGTAGCATCCGCTCAGTAATCTTCAGCAAGCGTCCTCTGCAGATAAGAAGGCACAGCTCTAGCGTCAAGCCCAAGCTTCGAACCTAGCGCCCTCCGCAAGTCCTCAGCAAATCCCGTGAAAACAAAGACCTGCTCCGGGTCACACGCTTTAACAAAAGAGATCAACTGGTCAAAATCCGCGTGACTACTCAGTGGAAAAGCAGTGATTCTGCCATGGAGCGATAACGCCCAACCAGTTGCGTAAGCCCTCGAGAACCTCCGTCCGATATGAGCCCGATCGCTAGGTGTCGTGAGATAGACGCAGGGATCCTTCTCGAGAATCGTCTTCCCATCCCTAGAGTCAGACGAAAACCAATCGAGAGGCACACCGCTCCTATGATACGTCTCGTTGACACCATCAAGCCTCGGATTAACAATTACCGGCAGATGAGTGTAGACGTTGAACAGTCGGACGACCTCTTGCGCTTTTCCCGCCGCGTAGACGTGCAAGCAGGGTATTCTTCCCTGTTTTATCGTGTCTACCGCCCATTCCACAATCTCCGCGTAGACGGTTTCTCGGGATGGGAAACGGTATTGTGGAGACCCGTATGTGGCTTCAATGACCAGGATATCGCAGTGTTCGGGTTCTGCTGCTTTTGTCGTTAGAGTGTCGATGCAGTTGATGTCGCCGGTGTACAGTATCGACTTGTTTGGAGTCTCTATGAGAAACTGGGCTGAGCCTAGCATGTGCCCCGCGTCAAGCGCCTTGACCCGGATATCGTCGACCACGAAGTGATCATTGATGTCGAGTCCGCGAAAGTTCGAGATTCTATGGTCGTGTAGCGCGCGATGGATATCTCTGGTTTGCGGAGTAGACTGTTTGAGTCCCCTATATCTGAAACCGCCAGTGTGGTCACCGTGTGCGTGGGAGACGAGAACTCGAGCCGTCTTCGGAATTCTCCGAGTTGTAGAAGGATCAATCACCAGGGTCGCATTTGATGCGCCGATGAAGAGCCCGTCGAGCCAGCCTACTCTATCTTCTCGCGTTAGCCTTTGCCTCCGGAACAGTTTCTAGCCTCTGAACGGAGTCGAGATGAAGGAAGGTTTCTCCCTTTGATTCTCTATTTACGACCTGTGGAATTGGACTGACAACAGTCGAACGCAAGATAACAGCTTCGGCCTCAATGAGCCAGATCCCCGGCGGCTCGTGAGAGACGACAGCTAGTCGTCCTTCATAGCCGAAGTCGCGGTTTATCACCGCGAGGACTCGTTTGCCAACGAGCCGTTCGAGCATGTGAAATACTGTTGGGGATACTGAGGCCACTTTTTCTCGACCGGGCTCGGAGGATTCATTGTTGCGACCGTTTTCCCTTAAAAGACCGGCATTGAATTCGGAGAGAGTGCCGAAAATATGACGTATGGATTATGTTGAATGAATCATGAGGGATTAAGCGAGTTCTGCTACCCTTCAGGTCACGGTCTGGCAAGCTTAATCTTGTAGATGGCTTAGAGTAGGGATCAGTACAGGCATCATCTTGTCAGACATTGTAGCATCAGCGGGCATCGAGGACGGCTTCGAGGATGGAGAGGAGGATCCTAACATGGTTCGAATCGGGAAGAAGCCTATCATGAACTATGTTGTAGCATGCATGACCCTTCTAAATACGGGAGTGGCTGATGTCATGGTAAGAGGACGGGGTCAGTCTATCACGAAGGCGGTTGAGGTTGTGGATATGCTGAGACGTGCGTTCATGAAGAATATCCGGATCCATTCAGTCGATATTGGGACCGAGGAAGTTAAGCGCGAAGACGGCTCGACCGCGAGTCTCTCCATGATCGAGATTATCGTCGGACACTAGTCGACAAGCATCTGATTTGTCAGAGCAATATTATTAGTAGTAGACCGTCCGAGCCAGTCGACGATCTCTTTGCCCGCCGACAAGTATCCCAAAATAGTAGTAACCCCACCCGGCCCCAAAGCGAGAGCACTCGTCAAGGAGGACGAGTCTGTAATCTCCCAATCCTTAGTCCGATTCTATCCACTAGCTGCTGAGAGTGGGCACGGGAGTATCGTCAAAGATGTCGACGGCAACGAGTTCATCGACTTCAACTCGGGACTCGTTTGTCTCGCGGTCGGTCATTCACATCCCCGGGTCGTCTCAGCGATCAAAGAGCAGGCTGAGAAGCTCATCCATTACTCATGGACCGATTTCTATTATGAGAAGGTTGTGAAGATTTCTGAAGAGCTGGTTAAGATTACTCCCGGGAATTTTGCGAAGAAAGTGTTTCTGAGCAACAGCGGGACAGAGGCGATCGAAGCTGCGATGAAGCTGGCAAAGTGGCATACGCGGAAGCATGCGTTTCTCTCTTTCATCGGCGGTTTCCACGGACGAACCCTGGGAGCGCTGAGTCTAACTGCCAGCAAGCCCTACCAGCGTAGACACTTCTTCCCCATGGTTCCGGGGGACACGCATGTTCCCTTTGCTGACTGTTACCGTTGTCCGTTCAAGTTGTCTTATCCGGAGTGCGGGATGTACTGTGTCGATTTTATCCAGGAACAGGTCCTTGACAAGTATCTGCCGCCAGAGGATGTTGCGGCGATGTTCGTCGAGCCTATCCAGGGCGAGGGCGGATATGTTGTTCCGCCGGACGACTATTTCCAGCGGTTGAAGAAGATGCTTGACAAGAATGGGATCTTGATGGTGGATGACGAGGTCCAATCAGGGATGGGACGGACAGGGCGATGGTTCGGCATTGAGCATTGGGGTGTTGAGCCGGATGTTGTCTGTACGTCGAAAGCTCTCGCGTCCGGTATGCCAATTGGGGCGACTGTGTCGAAGTCGGAGTTGATGGACTGGGATGGGGGATCGCATGCGAACACGTTCGGGGGAAATCCGGTCTCGTGCGCGGCGGCGTTGCAAGTGATCGGGATTATTCGAGATGAGCATTTGTTAGAGAATGCTACCAAGCAGGGGAACTACATGATGAAGCGGCTGCGGGAGATGCAGGAGAAGTATCCGATCATCGGGGATGTCCGGGGTAAGGGTCTGATGATCGGGGCGGAGATCGTTAAGGATCCGAAGACGAAGGAGTATGCTGACAAGGAGGCGCACGAGATCATGATGAAATCGTTCCGTAGGGGATTGGCGATTATTACCGCGGGCCATTCGACGCTGCGTATCGCGCCTCCGTTGATCATTACCCGGGACCTTGTGGATTCTGGCCTCGATATTCTCGAAGGTGCAATCAAGGAAGTCAACCAGACAGCAGAGTAGCTCTGGGACAGAGACCGCTCTCGCGTCTCAAGGATCATATTGCTTGCCCCCTTTCTAGAGAGGTCTCGCTGGCTAGAATGTTTCGGCGAGGATTCTAATTTTGAACGCAGAATCGGCTTGAACCTCGACCTCCAAGATCGGACTCTTGCCCGAGGGATGCGCGTGAAAAAGTCTGGTCACAGAATCGCATGCCCAGATTTGCGATCCGTGCGCGCTCTCGGTGATTTTTCACAGAGAGAATTCGATAATTGTGAAGGGTCTCTGGAGATCTAGCATGCCCCTAGGGATCGAGCGATTTCCAGAGAGCTGCCTCGGAACAGCTGTTTTGTGTCGTGGGAATTTTTTATTTTCAAAATTTTAGGAAGCGGCCATTTCCGGTCCGAAACGTTTCCGGGCGAGATTTCCATTTAATCGCGCGGAACAGACGAATCAGACGTTTTTCAATCAGCGTTCATCTGTATCAATGCAAGCGTGAACTGGGCACCGTATGGAACCGCCCTCCCAAAACCCGGATTAGGGTTCATTCTGCCCCCATTCTCTCCAAGAGGACGGCGATGATCTCGTACAAGCGAGAAGAATATAATCCGGATTCAGACTTCGCAGGATAACCTCTTCGGAGTCCCCGACCAATGACCACCTTGCCGGGAACCACATCTGGTCTACAATGGAAGGAGGGGACAGAGGGCCTACTGTTTGGAGAATTGTTTCTGGGAGGTATGGCAAGCACCTATTTGGGCCGCGGCAGATCTATCGGCTACGGTCTCTACTTCACGGACCAGCGAGTCATCGGTGTCAGGATGCGATTGCTTGCGCAAGCTCTTCTGGCTCCCTACCTAATAGTGATCAGCTCACTCTATCTGCTGCTGTTCTTTGAGCTCGGATCCAGAGAAATACTGTTCCTCTTCCTCCCCCTGGTCCTCATTCTGGCCGACCATGCTCTTAGGGTTCTATCGAGAAGATTCTCGGAGAGAATTATCTCACGAAAGGGCGTCGATGTCGCTTGGCTGACAAAGCGCAAGAAAGACTTTGAGCTTTCGAAGAAAGAGATAGAGGAATTGCTGATGAAGAGTCCTCTGAGAGGACTGAACCTGGGAGGCAGCCGCGGCTATCTCAGAATCACACCAAAAGACCATCAGGTACAACCGATAGAGATCAAGATCCACGGCTGGAACCAACACCAGAAGCTCCGGGACCTCGTCATCAACTTCGCTAGTAGAGAACCGAGGGTCAGAGCGGTAGAATACCCATACGGCCAATGAACGCGCGGAACAATGACTCTAGTCGACAATCATAATCACATACTCCTCGCAGAAATAACTGAGATGCTTGCTGCGGCTAAGGCGAACAATGTTAGTGAGTTCTCGATCACGGAGCATGTATCCCAGTTCAGAGAGCCCAGAGAATCCATCAGGTTCGGCTCAATACACCCGAGCGGCAGGATCTTCCAGAGCCTGAAGGAATACAACGCCGAATTCAGGAAGGCCGACCAACTAGCATATTCGGGGATGAAAATCAATCGCGGGCTTGAGGTCGACTTTTCGCCTCGCTTCGAGACAAAGCTGGGAGATTTTGTCAATCAAGAAGAATGGGATATCCTTCTCTGCTCTGTTCACGAATTCGAGGACGGAAAGGATATCGAGAAAAGCGTTAGAGGAACGGTTGACACGGCCTTGGCTCATGAACACTGGCGCGAATATCTTAGGCTTGAACAGAAGGCTCTAGAGAGCGACTTTGTTCCCTTCAAAGTGCTCTCGCATCCGGTCAGAATCACGAGAGCCTCAAAGGCCGCTCCTCCCGAGCTCGACGACCTCTTGTTAGACCTTGCAAGAGTAGCTAGGAGGAGGAACAAGGCCCTTGAACTGAACGGGCGAGATATCGACTACGCCCCAGAGCTTGTCCGAAGGCTTGCGACAGCCTGCTCAAAAGCCGACTGCAGAGTGAGCCTTGGATCCGACGCTCATCATCCGAGCGAAGTGTTCAGAAACATGGGCGTAGCCATGGCTCTAGTCAAGGAATTCGATCTAGAGTTAACTCAACAACTTCGTCAACCTTGATTCAAGGCTTCTACAACTTTCAGGCATGACTGAAACTGTGCTAACGGTTGCGGAATCACGTCTGAACTCTTACAGCCTGCATGTCGGAGATTACTGACTCGACTTCGCTTGTCATTCGATTGACTCTTCCATCCTCGAGCACCAGAATCATGTTACAGTCCCTCAGAGTACTTGGACGGTGAGCGATCATCATGGTCGTCCTGCCCTTCATCAGCTCTTGAATCGTGTCGAGGATCGCCGATTCCGTGTGAACATCCAATGAGCTGGTAGGCTCATCCAGTATGAGGATGGGTGCGTCCTTGAGAAATGCGCGAGCGAGAGATATGCGCTGACGCTCTCCGCCTGACAACTTCATGCCGCGCTCACCTACCAGGGTGTCATATCCGTTTGGTAGATTTGTTATGAAGTCTTGAGCTTTTGCAGCTGTTGCGGCTGCAATAACTTCGTCCATGGTTGCATTGGGTTTGGCGAACCGAATGTTTTCAGCTACACTCGTTGAAAAGAGGACGGTTTCTTGATGGACCACTGCATACTGGTTTCGAAGATCCGCCAATTTGTAATCCTTCAGATCGAGATCATCAAGAGTGATCACGCCTTCGGTCGGATCGAAGAGACGCAGAAGGAGCGTGGAGAGCGTGGTCTTGCCTGAGCCGGTGGGACCGACTACGCCGAGACGGTTGCCTGATGGCAATTCGAATGTTATGTCGTGGAGTACTGGATGATCTTTCGTGTAGGCGAATGATACATTACGGAATGCAATATTGCCTCTTGCCCTCGAAAGTGGAATCGCGTTTGGTAATTCGGGCACGTCAGGTTTCTCGTCGAGAACGGCGCGATATCTTTCGACTCCGGTCAGCGACATCTGAATATCGAGTATTGACTGGCCAACGTTTCTCAAGGGACCGTAGAGCTGTGTAACATAGTAGTTCACTACAAGCAGACTCCCTAGGGTCAGACCGGTATTGGCTTGGACGTGGCCGATGCCTATGTAGAGGACAGCCGCTAAACCGGCAGCTGTTAGAATGCCCACGAGTAAACTGTAGACCGCGCTATCCACTTGGACCTTGAGCGACGCAGACAGGCTCGCATCATAGTGAGAGACTAGCTCCTTGTTCTTCCGCTCCTCCTGACCGTATGACTTTACAAGTCTGGAGGCTCCGAGACTCTCTTGAGCCACAGCCATAGCGGCGCTCTCTGAAGCCCTGAACTTCCGCCATCCCGCGCGAATCCGTGGCCTGAATACGAATGTCAGAATGAACATTAGAGGGGAGACGAGAAGGGCGATTAGGGCAAGCTCCCAGTCGAGGAAGACCATGACAAGAATCATCGCGCCAAGAGTCAGGATGGAAGTGGTCAAGGGAATCAGGCTATCGATCCCGAACGAACGAAGCATCGGAGCATCGTTCAGCGTTCGATACGCTGAGTCTGCAGCTCCCATAGTATCATGATAGGCGACTGAGAGACGCTGCATCTGACGAAAGAGGCGAGCTCGAATGTCGAGCGTCATTCGATTTCCGACTTTGTTGCTGTACCAGACATTCACTAGGTTCTGCAGGTAAGTCAGGACTGCGGTTGCCATAAGTATGCTAATCGCCAGCCATAGCGCGAGGGTCTTGGAGACTTGTGATCCCACAAAAATTGTGAGATACCCGGGCAAGGGCTGAGAACCGAGTACGCTGTCAACTAAGAGCTTGATGGGCAGGGGAAAGATCAGGGTCATCGGCACTGCTAACAGAGATACTATCAGAAGAACAACGAGAGGCCAGAGATACGGTCGAAGGTCTTCAAAGGCTGGTCGAGCATGATTGAGTCTCAACATACCATTAATTTGGCAGATCTGTGGAATAAACCCTCGTGGCCAGGAAGTGATTAGCCAGAATGGAGATTCGTTTTTGAGTCTGGATTTGGAATCTTCATGACATTCTTTGGGTTAGAGCTTCATTCGAAATGGGCGTTTCAATGCGAAGTCCTATTGAACGCTTAGCACTGTTGGTGGTGTTTGAGACGTGTCGACGAGAACTTTGATCTTAGCTCCCATTGTGATTGTGGCTATTGTGACCTGGTCTGCT
>Ga0209690_1001104_pt1 | contig 14934 bp, 14 predicted proteins | sample GraSoiAngelo_150_FD_186164 | JGI IMG/M metagenome (GOLD analysis project Ga0209690, IMG submission 186164) | Grasslands soil microbial communities from the Angelo Coastal Reserve, California, USA - 14_1009_09_40cm (SPAdes) (version 2) | ecosystem: Environmental > Terrestrial > Soil > Grasslands ...
GCTCTCCTTCAAGTACGCTCCCGCTGCTGCCTGGCTGTTCACTCCCTTTGCGCTGCTGCCAGCCGGCGTGGCCGGCGCGCTGTGGAACCTGGCGTCGGTGGCCGCGTTCGCCTTCGCCGCCGCGACCTGGGCCGCGGCGCTGCGCGAGGACGCGCGGTTCTCGCCGGGCTACCTCGCTTGCCTGGCGGCGACGTTCGCGCTCGGGCAATCGCTCTTCCTCGAGCTGTTCTACGGCCAGGTGAACCTCTTCATGCTCGCTCTAGTGGCGGTGCCGCTGTCCGCCGCGGGACGCCGCCGGAACTGGTTGAGCGGCGCGTGCCTGGCGATCGCTACCATCCTCAAGCCCACCGCGGCCCTCCTCGCCGTCGCGCTCATCGCGATGCGACGCACGCGCGTCGTCGCAGCCGCCATCGCGTGCGGTGTCCTCCTCCAGCTGCCGCTGCTCGCGCGATACGGTTGGGCCGGCGCGCTCGGCGAGCTGCGGGCCTGGTGGTCAAGCCTCGACCGCACGACGCTCGCCTGGGCGCTGGGACACAACCCGCAGGGGCTCCCCGCCCTGCTCCTCACGCCGTTCTATGCCCTCGATGCACAGCCGCCGCGCGGCGTGATCGCGCTCGCGGAGCTGATCGCCGCCTCGGTGCTCTTGGGGGGAGCGTTCCTTGCCCGGCTGAGGGGTCCCGCCCTGTGGAGCGTTCTGTGCGCCGGCGTCACGCTCGTCTCGCCGCTCGCCTGGCGGGCCAACTTCGTCCTCGCCTGGCCGCTCCTGCTCGGGCTGCTGTCCCTCCTGCCAGCCGCGCGGCGCTTTTTCGGCGCGGCCGCGGTCGCCTGCGTGGCCGCGGTGGAGTGGATCGTCTCGGACACCGTGCTCGGCCCGGCTTCCGCCCGCGCCGTGCTCGCTACCCGCGTGTGGGGGCTCGCGTTCGTCCTCGCGCTCGCGGCCGCCCTGTGGCTGTTTCCGAGGGGCGCTCCACAGACGCCGGATCTCCCCGCCGATCAGCGGAGCTGAGCGAGGACCTGATCCGCCGTCGTCCCGCGGTACACGCCCATCCGGTAGAGCGTGAACCGGTCGGCGTTCCCGTGAGCCATCCCCGCCACCGCGGCACGGTAGCCGGACTCGCGCGCAAGCGGCACGATCCAGCGGCGGACGGAGTTGTACGGGTACGCGAGGACCTCGGTGGAGATCCCCAGCACGCCATCCAGCGTCTGCTTGGACCGGGTCAGCTCGCCCAGGACCTGCGCGCGATCGAGGTCCGCCATGCGGAGGTGGTGCTCGCCGTGAGACCCGATCTCCATCCCCGCGGCAGCCAGCGCGCGGACTTCGGGCCAGACGAGGTACCGGCGCTGCGCGCCATCCTCTCCGCGGGCCACGCGGTGGGCGGGGTCGCGCGCGACCAACGAGGTCACCACGAAGAACGTACCGCGCATGCCGCGCGCGCGGAGCGCAGGCAGCACCGTCGAATATGCGTCCTCGAATCCGTCGTCGAAGGTCAGGACGATCGGCTTCGCCGGCAACGGCGTCCCGCGGTCCTCGTGCGCGAGCCATTCGTGGAAGGTGACCGTGTGGAATCCCGCCCGCTGCAGCGCATCGAGATGTGACGTGAACTCGGATTCGCTCACTGTGAAACCGTCGGGAGCGTCCGAAATGGAATGGTAGGTGAGGATGGGAACGTCCGGCCGGCGGGAACAGGCTGCGAGCAGCAGCAGCGCCGCCGCGATGAGGCGGCGCCGCCTCACCGGACGAGCGGGATGCCTCGCGCCCGCAGCCGCCGGATGAGCGGAATCGAGAGCAGCGCGATGACGATGTCGGGCAGGAAGGCGGCGATGGGCGCGGGAAGCCCGCGCAGCGCGAACGCAAGGCCAAGCCTGGAAGTGACGTAGAAGAGGACGAACGAGCCCAGCGTGATGAGATAGGCGGAGCCGCGCGCGCCTCCGGCCACGACCGCGAGCGGCACGCCGAGCAGCCCGAAGCAGAAGCACGCCAGGGGGACGGCCCACCTGCGCCCTTGCTCGACCCGCAGGCGGGCAACGTCTTCCATCCACCCGTTCTTGCGGTACTGCTCGGCGCGGGCGGACAGCTCCGCGTACGGCAGCGCGGCCTCCACGCCGTGGAACCGGTTCTTGCGCGCGACGCGCTCCTGCACGCCGACCAGGAACGTTCCTTGGTTGAAGCGGACCACGGTCTCGCCGCGCGGCTCCATGCGGTGCAGCTCGCCGCGGTCGAGGTGCAAGCGCAGCGCCTCGCCGCCCGCGTCCTCGATGCGCCCGGCGTCAGCCAGGACGAGGAGCGGGGACCCGTCGCCGACCTGGTCCTCGATGAGCACTCCGCGCCACCTGCCCTCTTCGGTGTCGGCCACGTAGACCATGAACCGCGGAAGGTTGTCGTTGAACACGCCGGGCAGCAGGCCGCTCTGCAAGTTGCGTTTGATCACTCCGTTCAGCACCCGGTTCACCTGCTGCAAACCCCACGGTTCCGCCCAGCGGGTCAGCGCCGCGACCCCCAGCGCGAGGACGATGGCGACGGCGATGGGAACGCGGAAGAGCTGGCGCGGCGAGTACCCCGCGGAAGAAAGACCGAGCAGCTCACGGTCCGCCGCCAGCCGCCCGACCCCGAGCTGGATGCCCAGCATGTACGCGAGCGGAAGCGCCAGCACCAGGAAGTGCGGCGCGAACGCCAGCGTGACGCGCCCGAGGTCCGCAAGCCGCATCGAGGCGCTGAACACAACCTCGTTGAGCTGGAGCAGCTGCACCAGCACGAGCAGCTGCAGGATGGCCAGCACTCCCACTCCGAGCGGCAGGGTCATCTCGCGCAGCAGCATGCGGTCCAGAAGCCGCATCGGGCCGGGCTGCAGGCGGTCGCGGAGGCGCATCCCGGATGGAGTGTATCCTCGATCGCGCGTGGTATACGCGCCGCCGTGGACGGATCGCGCGCGGCCGGGCTGGCCGGCCGGCTGGCGAAGGCGGCGCTGCTCGTCTGGGCGGCCGGGACCGTGCTGGCGGAGCCGCTCGCGCAGGCCGGCGCGTACGCGCTGCTGCTCGTCGCGGCGCTGCGAGCGCGGCGGCTGGAGCTCGCCCGCGACGTCCGGCGCTTCTGCGCGGTGGCGGCCGCCCTCGCGGCATGGCAGGCCATCTCGCCCGCGCTTGCGGCATGGTCGGGGTCCGCCGCGGACTGGCCGAAGAGCGGCAGGTATGGCCAGTTCTTCGACACGCTGGCGCCGGCGCTCGCCGCGTCGGCGGCGGGCGACGCCCCTTGGGTCGCGCTCGCCTGGGTCGTGTCCGTCGGGTGGACGCTGAGCACCGCGCTCGGCGCGTTCCAGCACTTCGTGCGATGGCCTTTCGACCAGCCAGCCTGGTTCCGCACGCCGGTCGACCGGGTGCGGGAGTCCTTCAGCTTGTCCGGGCCGGCGCGCTACGGCGCGGGCGGGTTCCTCTTCCACCGCCTGCGCTTCGCGCACGGAGCGGTGGCCGCGCTGGGCCCGGCGCTCGCCGTCGCGCTGCGGACGCGGAGCGCGCGCGTCGCGCTGGCCGGGATCGCCACCACCGCGGCCCTCCTCGCGGCGACATACTTCTCGTATGCCCGCGCGGCGCTTCTCGTCGGGCTCGCGGTGGTCGCTCTCGCGGTCGCGCTGCTCGGGCGGGGCTGGACCCGGTGGGGCGGCGTCGCGGCTGCCGCCGCCGTCGCCCTCGGCGTGTTCGCCTCGCCGGAATGGCGCTCCCGCCTCTTGCGCGGCGAACAGAACCTTCTTGGCGGGGACGAGCGCCGGCTGTCGATGGAAGTCGGCTGGGAGCTGGTCCGTGCGCACCCTCTGCTGGGCGTCGGGTTCGGGCGCTACCAGGAGGCGGCCTGGGCGACCCGGGGCGCAACCGCGGTCACCCCGCTCCTCTCCATCGACGCGCACAACCTGTGGCTCACCGCCTGGGCGGAAACGGGGTTCGCCGGGCTACTCCTCACCGCGGCGTACCACGTGCTGCTCGCGCAGGCGCTCTTGCGGCGCTTCCGCGAAGGGTCGTGGATCGCGGCGGGCGCGCTCCTCTCCTTCGCCGGCTTCCACCTGCTCAGCCTGGTGCACTACCTGCAGCACCACACCGGGGTCTACCTGTCGTTCGCCCTCGTCTGGGGGCTCGGGCTCGCGCCCGCGGCATCGAGCCCCGCGCCGGAGCTCGGGCTGCCCCGACCCCCGGGCTGAGGCGCGAGCGCGAGCACGGTCGCGAGCAACGCCGACGGCCAGAGCTGGATGAGCACGCGATCGATGGACGCCCGGAAGAACCAGAGGAGCGGGTGCGGCTGCAGCACGTACACCGCCATGGTGACCGCCAGCGCCAGCGCGATGGCCATCCCCATCGCGCGCGCCGCCGGCCGGCGGGGCAGCCGCGGCAGCAGGATCGCGAGCACGGCGATCTCCCCGACCAGCCACAGCCCCCAATCCTGGAAATACACGATGCGCCTGGGAATGGCGGCGAGGAGCTCGCCCCAGCGGCTCGCGTCGAGGATCCGCGAGGCGGAAGCGTGTCCGAACAGGTCGCTCTCGTGCGCGACACGAAGCTTGAACCACGCCACCAGCGCCAGGACAGGCAAGGCGCCGAGGCCGAATCGGAGCAGCCCGCGCACGCGCTGCCGCGGCGGGCCCCAGCGCGTCGCGAGCAGCGCAGCGGCGAGGCAGGTGAGGTAGAGCGCGCCTTCGTTCTTCGTCCAGGCGCCGAGCGACGCCGCGAAGCCCGCCGGCAGCAGCGCACGCGCCTGCCCCGATTCCAGCGCGATCGCGGTGAGCGCGCAGGCGGCGAGCAGCAACGCCCCGAGGGCCACGTCGGCCTGCTGGTTGGACGCAAATCCCACGAAGCACGGCGTCGAGAGCAGCGCCAGCGCGGCGAGCGCGCCCCATCCTGCGCCGCGCATCTCCCGGGCCGCTGCGCCCAGGAGCGCGACTGCGGCAGCCGCGAAGGCGTACGAGACGGCCGCCGGGACCCAGGGAGATTCGGAGCGCGCGAGCAGAAAGGCTTGGGCGACCGCTCCGGGGACCAGCAGCGGATAATCCTGGTGCGCCCAGAAGAGGATCTCGGGCGCGAGGAAGCGGGCGCGCAGGTTCCAGATGGCCCACGCGTCCCATCCGCCATCGGGGTGCCGCAGGGTGTGCTCGACGAAGAAGGCCGTGGCGAGCACCGCCGCCGCGGCCACGGCGTACGCCGGCCAGCGTGGCACCTCACTCGACGACCGCGGAGCGCCAGGATCGCCGGCCAAGGGGGCCCTGCCAGGCCGCCGGACGAGGACCACGGTTCCCGCGACGACGAGCAGCGCGTCCTTCGCCAGACGCACCCGCGGGTCGGCCCCGAAGGCGAACAGAGCCACGGCGTACGCGACCGACCAGATGCCCAGGCCGAAGAGCAGCGCGAGCGCGGCGCGGAACGCTCCTCGGACGGGAGCGAACGAGGACAGGGCGCCGCCGGAAATCGCCACCGCGGCTGCGGCCAGGATGGCGATCATCGGCGCAGCAGCGCCACGCGCCCTCCCTCGAATCGGCGCTCGACGCGCAGGCCGTGTGCGCGGGCCACGACCTCGAGACGATCCGGCTCCTTCACGTTCGCCAGCACCACGTCGGTGCGCGCCTCGCCGATCACCAGCACGATGGGCGCGAGCGCGTACTGCGCCGATTGGTATAGCCAGGTGCCCCACTCGTCGGACTCGAGGGCGCCCGGACGGGCGCTGGCCGGCTCGTCCGAGACGTACCCGACGCGCCCTGCTGCCGGCAGGACGGCCCGGACGGCCAGGTAGCGCTCCTCCGCGCGCGGCTCGCGGCGATCGAAGAGGTGCCACACCGGCTCGGAGACGAGGTGGAAATACGCCTCGCGCGCGACCCCCACCGCGGCGAGCAGCGCGACCGCCCGCGCAGCCGTGCGCAGCGGCACGCCGGTCATTCGGCGGCGCGGACCTCGCCCGGGGCGGGCAGCTCCTTCGGCCAGGGCGGCAAGACCAGGCCGTACCGCAAGATGCAGTAGACGGCGCGGAAGGCGTCCTTGAGCCGGATCTTCTTGCCCTCGGCGACGGAGCGCGGACGGTAGGAGATCGGCTCCTCGGCCACGCGGACCCGGCGCCGGCGCGAGAGGTGGGCGATGAGCGCGGTGACCTCGGGCTCGAACCCGAACCGGTCTTCGCGCAGCGGCAGCTCGCGGACCACGTCGGCGCGCATCATCTTGTAGCAGGTCTCCATGTCGCTCACGCGCAGGCCGGTGACCAGGTTGCTGAGACCCGTCAGCATCCGGTTGGCCATCGTGTGCCAGACCGGGAACCCCGCGTGCCCTCGCGCGTATCGGGTGCCGTACACCACGTCGGCCTCGCCGCGGGCGATCGGCGCCACGAGCCTGGGCAGCTCGTGCGGGTCGTACTCGAGATCGGCGTCCTGCACGACCACCACGTCCCCCAGGGCTTCCGCGAACCCCCGGCGTAGCGCGGCGCCTTTGCCGCGATTCACGGGCTGGTGGAAGATCCGCACCTGGGTCCGGCCGGACGGATCCGCCGAGGTGACCAGGTCGGGCTCCTGCTCGATCCGCTCCAGGACCGCCCGCGTGCCGTCGCGCGAGCAGTCGTTCACGACCACCAGCTCCTTCTCGACGGGTACGGCAGCCACCCGGCGCAGCACCCCCAGGACGAGTCGCTCCTCGTTGTAGACAGGGATGACGATCGAGAGCTTCAGGGGCTGCCTCCGCGGGCCGGTGGCACGCTCGTCCGACGGGCCGCCGGTTGTCAAGAGAGCGTTGACTTGCCCGGGTCCTTCGGCTATCCATTCCCGCCCTTTCCCGGCCGGTCCCCGCCTCGTTGGCGAGCAAGGCCCGGAACCAACGAGACATTGCGATGCGCGAGAACATCCATCCCGCCTATCCGACTTCGAAGGTCCACTGCGCCTGCGGCGCCACGTGGGAGACCCGCTCGACCGGCGGAGACCTTCACCTGGACATCTGCTCGAACTGCCACCCCTTCTTCACCGGCAAGCAGAAGCTGATCGATACCCAGGGCCGCATCGACCGGTTCCAGAAGAAGTACGCGAACGCGCCGAAGGCGCCGCCGAAGAAGGCCAAGGCCGCGGCCGAGAAGAAGCCGACGCCCAAGTCGGAGAAGAAGTCCGACAAGAAGCCCAAGAAGCCCAAGGCCGAAGCCTAGCCCGCAGTCGTCGACAAAAAGCAGACCGCGGAGTCGCGGAGGGCGCGGAGATTTTTTTCTGCCCCGATCGGACGCGCGTGCACGATCCGCTACCCCAAGAACTGAACTCCGCGCTCTCCGCGTCTCCGCGGTGATCTTTTTGCCCAGTAAAGAGCGGCAGCGTGGGAAGGTGCGAGTGGGGGGGCTCGCATCCTGCCGCCACGCTGCCGCTGGGAAGGCCTCGGGGGGCCGTCCTTCCTGTGCCCTACTTCTCCCGGGCAGCGACCTTGTTGAGACCTTCCTCGTCCTTGAGCACCAGGAGCCGGCCCTGGTTCGCGAGGAGCCCGTCGCGCTTCATCTTGTTGATCAGCGTCGAGACGAACGACCGGGATGCCCCCACCAGGTCCGCCAGGTCCTGCTGCGTGATCCCGTGCAGGCAAAGCTCGTTGCCGGGCGCGATGCGCTCGCCATGCGCCTGCGCCAGCGAGATGAGCATCTCCGCCAGGCGCGCCGGCACGTCCTTGCGGGTCAGCCCGAGCACCCGCTGGCGCATCTGACGCACGCGCTCGTTCAGCGCGCGGATGACGTCCACCGCCAGCGCCGGACGCGCCTCGAGCAGGGCGCGGAAGTCGCGGCCCTCGATGCTCCACACCTCGCACTTGCCGGAGGCGACGGCCAGCTCCTCCATCAGCGAGCCTTCCGGACGGAGCACCTCGCCGAAGAGGTCGCCGGGCTTCAAGATGGCGAGGACGCTGCGGCCCTTCCCTTTGCCCTGGCGGAGCAGCCGCACCCGCCCGCTCCTCAGCAGGAACACCTTGTCCGCCGGCATGCCCGGCCGGTAGATGACCGAGGAGTGGGCGAACGTCTCGACCTTGAAGTAGCCGCGGAAGTCGACGACGTCGGCTGCCGGGAGACTGGGGGAGGCGAGCGGCTGGGCGAATTGGTACCGGGTATCGACCTGCTGGCGTGGAATCATCTGGGGACTCCCAAGGAAGGGGACGCACCCACGTGAGAGCACCAGGCGTGCCAACGGGCGGCTGGTGCTCGGTACTCGTCATTTCAAATACTTGACTGAACGTCCTGCCGGCAGGCAGACGCTGGGTTGAACGATCTGTGGAGTCGATTAGTACGAGACGATTCAACGAAACGTTCAGCCCGCACCCGGTTCCAAGCCGTATTTCCGCAGTTTCCGCTCCAGGGTAGGGCGCGAAATGCCGAGGATCTGACAGGTCCGGCCCTTGTGCCCTTTCGTCAGCGCGAAGACGCGCTCGATATGGGCGCGCTCGACTTCGTCGAGCGTCGGCATCCGCCCGTCGACGGTCGGCGGCGGAGCAGCGAACCGCGGCTCGGGCCGCGACGCTTCGACCAGGTGCTCCTCGAGGAGCAGGTCGCCCTGGCTGAGCACCGCGGCGCGGGTGAGCACGTTCTCCAGCTCGCGCACGTTTCCCGGCCAGGAGCGTGCCATGAGCTTTTCCAGCGTCTCCCGAGGCACGCGGCGCAGGTTCTTGTGCAGGCGCTGGTTGATCTTGACGAGCAGGTGCTCCACCAGGAGCGGGATGTCCTCGCGCCTGTCGCGCAGCGGCGGGATGGACAGCGTCACCACCTTGAGCCGCTGATAGAGGTCCTCTCGGAAACGCCCCGCCTGTACCTCGCCGGCCAGGTCCCGATTGGTGGCCGCCAGGATCCGAGCGCGCACCGGGATGCGCTTCACCCCGCCGACGCGCTCCAGCTCGCGCTCCTGCAGCACGCGCAGCAGTTTCGCCTGCAGGTTCTGCGACAGCTCGCCGATCTCGTCGAGGAAGATGGACCCGTCCTCCGCCAGCTCGAACTTGCCGATTTTCGAGGCCACGGCGCCGGTGAAGGAGCCTTTCTCGTGACCGAACAGCTCGCTTTCCAGCAGCGTGTCGACGATCGCCGAGCAGTTGATCCCGATGAACGGCTTGCCGCCCGCCGTGTAGCTGTGGATGATCCGCGCGATCAGCTCCTTCCCGGTGCCGCTCTCTCCCTGGATGAGCACGGTGGCGCGGCTGGCGGCGACGCGCCCCACGTCCTTGAACAGCTGCTGCATCGGGGGCGACGCGCCGACGATGTCGTCCAGCTTCACCGCCCGCTGCGCCTCGACCGAGAGGAAGTCGGTGCCGCGGGAGAGGCGCCGCACTTCGAGCGCGCGGTCGAGCGCGACGTCCAGCGCCCGGATGTCGATGGGCTTGTGGATGTAGTCGAACGCGCCTGCCTTCATCGCCAGGATGGTGGTGGCCATGTCGTGGTGGGCGGTGATCATCAGGACGGGCGTCTCGCCAGCGCGCTTCCTCAGCTCGGGGATCAGATCGATGCCCGACGCGTCGGGCAGGCGCATGTCGAGGATGATCACGGACGGCGAGGTCTCCTCCGCGAGCTTGAATCCCTCCGCGCCGGTGCCCGCGCTGACGACGCCATAGCCGCGCTCCTCGAGATGCATCGAGAGGAGCTCGCGGATGGAGCGGTCGTCGTCGACGATGAGGATTCGTTCCATCTCGGCTTGGGGCTTGCGGCTGGCGACTTGCGGAGGTGGCTCGCGCCGCCTGTCCCCCGCGAGCCGTAAGCCGCAAACCGCAAACCGATCTTTAACGGATCATCCACCGAACGTCACGGAGATGACATTGCCGCGCCCGTGCGTCTCGACGAAACGAGCATCCCCGCGGTGCTCCCGCGCGACGCGCGCCACCACGGCCAGTCCCAGACCCGTCCCCCGCGCCCGGTTGGGCGTGAACGGCACGAATGCCTTCTCGCGCAGCTCGGGCGGGACCGCGTGGCCAGGGTCGTGCACGGTGAGCTGCCATCCCGGCGGCGCTTCCCGCACCGCGACCTCGATGCGCCCTCCACCCGCCTCCTCGGCGGCGACGGCGGCCTGACGGCAGAGGATCTTCACCGCGGTGCGGACGCGGACCGGGTCCAGGGGGAACGGCGGCATCCGCTCCGGGACGTCCACCGCGAACGTCACGCCGCGGGACGACCATTCCGCCTCGACGCCCTCGACCGCCTCGCGCACCGGGGAGCGGGGATCGCCCGGGACCAGCGCGAGCGACGGAGGACGCGCGAACTCCAGCACCTCGTTGAGGAGCAGCTCGATGTTCAGCACCTCGCGGAGCGCGATGCTGGTGCGGCGCAGGTCGTTGGAGCCGAGCGTGCCGTGGCGCTCGAGGGTCTGCAGGGCGATCTTCACCGCCGACAGCGGGTTGCGGATCTCGTGGGCGACGAGCGAGGCGAACCGGGCCAGGTCCTCGGCGCGCACGGCCGCGTCGGCGACCTGCTGCGAGACCGCGACGTCGCGCACGAGCGCCACCACGCCCCCCGGCGTCGGGCCGAGGAGCAGCTGGGCCGGGAATGGCTGGCCGGCGCGCAGCAGCGTCCGGTGCTCCTCGAACGCTCCGCTGCTCGCTCCCTGCGCCAGATCGCGCGCGGCCCGTTCGCCGCCCGGGAACAAGACGCCCGCGGGCTTGCCCACGAGCTCGGTCGTCCCGAGCACCGGCTGCACGGCGCCCGCGACGCACGCGATGCGCGGCTCGGCCGAGTCGTCCCAGGCGACCGCGCACATGTCGTGCGCGCCCGAAAGGATGCGCCCCAGCTCTTCGCACGAGTTGGCTAGCGCGCGGGCGGACTTGGTCGCCATGTGGGTGCACATCGCACGGATGCGCGTGCGGTGCCACATCCTGTCACCGGCGCTGTTCAGAATCTGGTCGGGCGTGCGCACACGCGCAATTCCACTCGATCCGGTGCTCACCTTCGCCCATGCTGGGCGCCCGCTTGCGACGGTACGACCAGGATCCATGGAACAGCGACGACCTCCTCCCCGAAGTCCGATCTCGAGCAGGGGAAGCGTGACGGCCATCATCCTCGCGCTCGCGGCAGTCGGACTCGGCCGGATGGCATGGTTCCACCTCGCCGTCGAACCGCGCTTTCCGCATCCGCCGCCGATCGATGACCGCTATCGCGCGGCGCGCGGGCTCCTGCCGCGCTCCGGAACGATCGGCTACGTCTCGGATCGCCGGGTCGCCCGGACACCCGCGGAGTACGAGACCTCCACGGGTACGCGCAGGTACATCGAGGCGCAGTACTCGCTCGCTCCGCTCATCCTGAGAGTCGAGGACGACCGGGCGGCGGTCGTGCTCGCCGACGCCGCCGAGCCGGCCGCGCTGCCCGCGCTGCTCGAGCAGCGAAAGCTGTGCGCCGTCGCCGATACCGGGCGCGGAGTGGTGGTCTCGCGACCGAGGGCACCGTGAGCCTCGCGCTCGCCGCGGCCGCGGCCGCGCTCACCGGCGCCGGGCTGGTCGCTTTCGCTTTTCCGGAGAGGGCTTCCTCCCCTGCGGAGCGGTGGCTGCGCGGCGCAATCGGCGTCGCGCTGGGACTCGGCTCGTGGTCGGCCGCATACGCGGCATCCCTGTTGCTCTTCGGGCCCGCCGGACGGATCCCGAAGGATGCGCTGCTGGCAGCCGCGGGCGCCGCGCTGCTCCTCGCCGCGCGCAACCGAGCAGCAGGTGCCGACGGCCGCCGCGAGCCGGCGCCGCGGTGGCTGTGGGCCGCGTTCGCGTTGGCCGGCGCCGCGGCGGCGGCAATCTTCGTCCACGACACGTTGCGCGGGCCGGACGGCGGCTACGACGCGTTCATGATCTGGAACCTGCGCGCGCGGTTCCTCGCCCGCGCCGGAACGGGATTCCGCGCGGCGTTCTCGCCCGAGATGGAGTTCTGGGCCCACCAGGACTATCCGTGGCTCGTGCCGGGGCTCGTGGCCCAGGGCTTCCTGCTCAGCGGCCGCGAGCCGCGGCTGGTCCCGGCGCTGTTCGCCGCTACGTTCGCCGCGCTCGCCGTCGCGATCCCCGCCCTGTCACTTGCTCGGGCGCGCGGAGCGCGATGGGGACTCCTCGGCGCGATCACGCTGCTCACCACCCCGTGCTTCGTCGTCTTCGCCGTGCACCAGGAATCGGACCTGCCGCTCGCCGTGTACCTGGCGAGCGCCGCCGCGCTGCTGCTGCTCGCGGCGGAGCGCGGGAACGCGCCGCGGCTGCTGCTCCTCGCCGGATTCTCGGCGGGCCTGGGCGCCTGGACCAAGAACGAGGGCACCCTGTACGCGGGCTGCTTCGCTTTGGCGCTGCTGGTCAGGACGCGCGACGTCCGCGCGCTGGGCTGGTTCCTGGTGGGCTGCGCCCCGGCTGGAGCGTTGGTCGCCGCATTCAAGCTGGGCTTCGCCCCACCGACGGACCTTTGGCAGTTCTCGACCGCCCGGAGCCTGTTCTCGCACGCGACCCAGCCGCTGCGCTGGGGCCGCCTGGTGCTGCTGACCCTGCGGCGCATCTTCTTCTTCCAGGACCACGCGCTTTGGGTCGCCGCGGAGCTTGCGGTGCTGCTCGCGTGGGTTCGCAAGCTGCCGGGGACCGTTCCGGGCACGGCGCTCTTCCTCGCTTGCGCCCTGTACGCGCCGCTTTACGTCCTCCAGCCGCATCCGCTCGAATGGCTGTACCGCTACTCCGTCGAGCGCATCTTCATCCAGCTCTGGCCAGCCGCCATCCTCGCCACGCTGCTCCCGCTGGCGCGCGCGGCCGCTGAGCCACCGCCGGAAACGTCCTCGGGCAGCTGGCCGATGGAACCGGCACGGCGTGTCCCATAGGGTGGCATGCCACGCGCAGCGGGTCCGCGCGGGAGGGGAGCCGGGTCCGATGCGCCACCTGCTGAAGCTGCTCCGGTCCGACAAGGGCCAGGGCATGTCCGAGTACCTCATCATCGTGGCGCTGGTGGCGATCGCGGCCATCGGCGTGGTCACCGTGTTCGGCCGCGACGTCCGCGAGCTGTTCAGCGGGACGACCGATTCGCTGGCCGGTAACCAGGCGACGAACACGGCGGTGAAGGCCAACGTCCGCCAGAGCAAGAACCTCAAGACGTTCGGGACCTACAACGCCACCCGCGGGGACTGAGTTCCTGCCCGGCCCGCTGCCGCCATGTTAGAAAAAGGGCCCATGAGTCGCGACAGGGACCGCACGGTCCGCTCCGACGAGCACAACTCCCGCGGCATCGAGCTGGCCGACCGGGGCTGGCTGGACGAGGCGATCAAGGAGTTCAAGAAGGCCATCGAGCTCGACCCGGAATCGGCCCACGCCCACGACAACCTCGCGACCGTCTACAGCGAAAAGAAGCTGTATCGCGAAGCCCTCAAGGAGTACCTGACCGCCCTGGAGCTGGAGCCGGACAGCGCGACGGCCCACTACAACCTGGCCTGCTTCCTCGCTACCCACGGCCCCGACATGGCCGTGGACGAGTACAAGGAGGCGATCGAGCTGGATCCGGACTACCCCGACGCCCACCTCAACCTGGGCATGACCTACGCCGACCAGGATCGGCGCGAGGAGGCCAAGGAGGAGTTCAAGGCGGCCATCGAGCTGGACCCGGACGACCCGGTGGCTCGCCACGAGCTGGCGGCCCTGCTGATGGACGAGGCGGACTACCGCGGCGCGATCGCGCAGCTGAACGAGGCCGTGCGGCTCGACCCCGAGAACTACGAGGCACACCTCGACCTGGGCATCTGCTACGCGCAGAAGGGCTTCTACGCGGAGGCGGAGCGCTGCTACGGGCGCGCGCGAGAGCTGAATCCGGACGACGTCCTGCTCAACTACAACGTGGCGGCCCTCTACTCGCTCTGGGAGAAGCCGGCGCAGGCGTTCGAGGCGTTGAAGAAGGCCATGGAGAAGGATCCGGCGAAAGTGCGCGGGTGGATCGCCGCCGACCCGATGTTCGACACGCTCAAGAGCGACCCGCAGTTCGAGCAACTGCTGGCGGTACAGTAGCGCGGGTAGTCGTTCCTTTCAGATCTGAAATCGCCATTGCAAGACTGCAACGTTTTTTCGCGCTCCTGGACGTGCGGTAGAGCCGACAAATCGCCGAAACACTGTGAAAGACGAGGTGTCCAGTCTCTGGCATGCCGACTGCACATCAATGGGACGGAGCGCATCGCACGTCGTGGTCAGGTACCCCCCCGCCACCTCGATGCGTGATTGCGCTTCATGTTTCGGCCCCCGGGCAATCTTGCCCGGGGGCTTTTTCATGTCGTCGCTGCGTTGTACAAGCGCGCCATGTCGCAACCGCGCGCAGGCCTGTCGACCCTAGCCGTGCATGCCGGGACGCCCCAGGGGCCGAACGCGCCCTTGACCGTCCCCATCGTGCAGTCCACCACCTTCCGCTTCGAGAGCGCCGCGCAAGTGCAGGAGTACGCGCGCGGCTCGAGCGGCCTGTTCATGTACTCGCGCGACGAGAACCCGACCGTGCGCGCCGCGGAGGAGGCAGTGGCGCTCCTGGAGGGAGCCGAGTCAGCAGTGGTCTTCGGCAGCGGCATGGGCGCGATGACCGCCGCGCTGATGGGCCTCGTCTCGGCAGGCGACGAGGTGATCGCGGCCACCGCGCTCTACGGCGGAACGTACAAGCTGCTGCGCGACGTGCTGAGCCGATTCGGCGTGAAGCTGCGGCCGGTCGAGCCGGAGCGGCTCGCGGCGGAGGTGGCGGGGCGCCCTGCCAAGGCGTGCGTGTTCGAGTCGCCCACCAACCCCACGCTGCGCATCGTCGACGTGGCCGCGGTCGCCGCGGCATGCAGGAAGGCCGGGACGGTCAGCGTGATGGATTCCACCTTCGGCCCGCCGGCGCTGCAGCGGCCGCTGGAGCTGGGCGTCGACGTGGTGATGCACAGCGCGACCAAGTACCTGAACGGCCATTCGGACCACCTGGCCGGAGTGCTGGCGGCCTCGCGCGCGCGCCTGGAGCCGTTGCGGCTGCTGTCGCACAAGCTGGGC
>Ga0209690_1001111_pt1 | contig 14895 bp, 18 predicted proteins | sample GraSoiAngelo_150_FD_186164 | JGI IMG/M metagenome (GOLD analysis project Ga0209690, IMG submission 186164) | Grasslands soil microbial communities from the Angelo Coastal Reserve, California, USA - 14_1009_09_40cm (SPAdes) (version 2) | ecosystem: Environmental > Terrestrial > Soil > Grasslands ...
GCATCCCGAAGATTCTCACGACGATAGGCTTTGGGCCCTTGCATTAGCATGCTACGGAACCAGAATGATAGGACCAGTTCCAAAATATCATCCAGTAGCAGCCGTCAATACCGAACAAAGACCAGGCAACCTGATGCCAAATCTTCCACGCAGCCTCTGGAAGATGTAGAACATGACCAGAAAGCTACCCTGGGACAACGGCCCAAGACGTCCCTACGACAATGAGTTTCCTCTAGGATCTCCGTCTCCGCCTCCGCGACGACTCTGCCCAATTTGCGGCAAGAAATACGTGAAGGTCGAAGGCTCAGGATCTCCCTGCGGCCACGTGAGAGCAGACGGAACGACGATCAATCCGGAGCCGCCAAGCTGGAGACCCCGCTGAAAGCCACGCGTGATTCAGAGATCGTCATTGAAATTGCTAGAAAGGCTTCGAGGTAAGAGGCACAACCAAGAACCAGATCGCTTTGCTGCCACTTTATCGAGGTCAGGTCTCCCGGACGCCAATAGTATAGTCGAAAACGTCCCGATAAGTTGGATCCAGCAGGGACGCATTCAAAAAAATGACATCGCCAAAGCGAGGAATTTCGAATATAACCCCTGGAATATTACACAGAGACTCAAGGCTCAGATCAAAGAAGCGGATCTCGCGCTTGCGGCCACAACACCAGTCCTTGGGCAATACGCACCCACTTTTGGATGGGCTGATGACTGGGGATGGTACTGGGAGTATCTTGACGCGTATCTTTTCGTTCCGGAAGTCGCCTATGCAATCAAACTCAAGACCAGGCAGGTCTGGAAACCAGGCTTCGAATTCGAAACCAGCAGTGACACGCTGACCAAGAAGATTGAGAAAGAATGGAACCGACGCAAGATCTTCCAAAGCCTCTTCGAAGCAACCAAGAACGCGCTCATCTGGGGCAACAGCTACATCGAGTCGGTCGATGACAGCGAAGCCATCTGGGAGGAAGGTACTCCGGCAGATATTGCCCAAGGGGCGGCAAGCGCCTATACTCCGGGCGCAAACCCGAATATTACCTATGCTCCACGTCCACTGAGGAAGTTCACGAACGCTACAAGATTCTATGGTCTGAAAAACACGGACCCACGAACATGTCGCATTCAGATCCATCCACAGATGTGGGACACGGCCAAAGCAACCGTGAAGATTGAGAAGGTCATACAGCGTCGATGGTCGGGCCCGCTTGCGCCGACCGCTATTCTCGGATCTGAAACAGAGCTTGATTTTCATCCTGAGCAAATGCTGCTATTACAATTCAACAAGATCTCCGGAGGCATATACGGCTACAGCACCTTCCGCGAGACGCTGTTCGTGCTGAAAGGGTACCTTTTGATGCTTCAATTCCTTCCGAGCATCGTGAACAAGAGAGCAGATTCGACTATTCATTTCCGTGTGGGTGCCAACAAATTTGCTGAGAACGGCCAGCAAGTCACGACAATCCCAAGTCAGGATGAAATTCAGAATCAGAAAACGTTGGTCGAGAGCCGGGCAACCGGCGAGGATATTTGGACGGATATTCTAACAGATAGCAAGGAGCTCCACACGAGTACTGGGGGAACGGAACGGGTCAACGAACTGCTCCAATACTACAAGGAACGCGTCATGATGGGACTTGGAATTCCACTTACAGCCGCGACGCTTTCAAAAGGAGGAGCTGAGGTCAAATTCGGAGATCTTTCGTTTGAGCTTTTGGAAGACGAAACGAGAGAGCACCAACAGAAAGAAGAGGACCTAGTCAACGACTACATTCTTCCCCGATTACTACTCAATTTACGTCCGGGACGAAAACTTGGCGACGGACCCGAAACAGAGATGCGGTTGAATGTCAATTAGTCCACTTAGAAAGATCGTATCGCAGCCGATTCCTCAGCCTCCAACCGATGAAGAGGGCGGCGAAGAGCCCCTGAGGTTTCACTTCAAAGAGATCACGCCTGAGGACTGGCGTGCGAACGAGGCGCCTCTGGCTGATCTCTTTCAGCGAGGTTTAGTCTCGGCCGAATACGTCCGGCAACGTTTGAAGATTCCCGAGGAGGGCGGAGTCGGAACAATGGTGCCTACCCCTCCACAAACGTCGAAGCCGTTCTCTAGCGTCAATGCGGAAATTCCTGAACGCTGGAGATTGAAACGCACGAAACGTGGAGTGATTGCTGAGAGGTTAAGATGATCATGTCGGAAATATTCGATGTCGATTTAGACTACCTGAAAGACAAAGAAGTCGAAGACGACCAGCCCGTAGTGAAGGTAGAATTCAGTGGAAGGAACACGATTCATGCCGTGTGGTTTACACTCGATCAGTCCAAGAGACTCGCTGCAAGATTGCGCGAAGTGAGCGCCGAGCTCAGCAGGCTCCGGACAGCGCTACGGAAAAGAGAGAAATGACAGAATGTCAGAACAAATCGTACAGGTCCAGGACGCCGCCGCTCCGACCAAGAATATGCGGACGATCCAGCAGACAACTGGAGGAAACACGGTCCAGTCAGAGGTAGTCATTCTCGCAACAGGCGCTGCCAGCGGTGGGGACACTTATGATGCTCGACAGATCCGAACACTCACATCCGCCGATATTGTCAAAGCCATTCTGAGTGATGGAACAAACTCAGTCCTAGTTACTAACACGGGGAGCCTACGGGTCACACAGCCATTCACGCAGATCACCAAGGCGACCTGGGGACCCGGCTGGGGCAATTTCACAGGATGGTAATCTAACATGTCAGCCGTAGATCAGGGCAGAGTCGGTGAGCTCCTCGGATCAGACGGAACAATTCAACCACTTCGCCTCACAAGAAAAGGAGGATTAGCGGCCGCTGATGTTCAGGCAAGATACCAGGAAGCCGTTCTCAGAGGTAACGTCTACTACCTGGCAGCTGGTGCGGCTGCACCAACCGCCTTCGTTGGAGCGGCAGGTGGAACTCCCTTGATCGGTGTGATGAACCCGACTGGAAGTGGTAAAGTTCTCGTATTCCTCGCCGCTTCAACAACTATTACCGCAGTCCCTTCAGCCGCCGGAGTCGTCGACTCAGAAATGTGGGCCGGAGTGAGCGTTCTTCCAACTGGAACAGTTACCGCTCCAACGAACATGGCAAATCAGCAGTCGACAGGATCCATCGCGAAAGGCTTTGTGAATACCGCGATGACGAGCTCCACCGCGATCAATCTAGTGACAGGTCTATCCGCATTCTGGTGGGCAACGGCAGCCGCGGGAGCAATGGCTTCAAGCGGTATCGTGGACCTTGCTGGAATAACCGTAGCCATCCCCGGGGTCCTGGTGGCCTTGGGAGTCAGAACCGTGCCGACCAGCACCACAACAGATGCATTTCTGATGTGGGAAGAAGTACCCTACCCGTAAATGACTCCGAAACCTTCTGAGAGAATAGTAGAAGTCCTCATACCTCTGATGATTCCGCTCCAGACAAGTGGAGCGCAACCACCGCCACCAGCCCCATCACTTGGTGGTGGACCTGAAGATATCGACGCATTCCTCTACTGGATCATGAATCAACCGAAGAGGAAACGGAGAACAAGAAGAGTCGTTCTCTCGTGGAAGCTGAAGCGGATGGCGAATATCCTGGACGCGCTTGATGCGGTGAGAACGCTGCAGCTTGCGCGAGAAATCGGACAGTTTTCATGAGTGCATAATCATGTCGTCCACGTTCAAGCCGCCAGTAACGGTTACGACAGACTCCTCAGGAAACATAATCGTAACCCCCTCCTCAGCAATTCCTCCACCACCGCCAGTAACAACAGGCAACTTTGGACCAGAATGGTTCTACCAGCCAGCAGGCGGCGGAGCGACAGGAACAGTCCAGCAGGTCAACGGGGTCTTACAGACACGATTACAGAATCCGGGCGGCGACGACAGTAACTATGGATACACTACGGCTCAGAGAGGCTCATTCCCCTGGGGGAGCAGTCAGGGCGACCCGTTACCCCCGAATATTCAGTCAGTACAGGTTCAAGCCAATCTATTAGTCAACCAGTTCATCAGCGGGCACAGCCACGCCCAGTACTATGTCGGCCTCTACTATCGATGTGCTGCCGCGTTCAACGGCTGGCTAGATACTCAGGTCCGGGTTGAATGGATAGACAGGGCGCAATCGCCTGATGGGACGGAAAGCACCTATGGTGGTTCTAATGATCCCGGGGTTCAGGCTGACGGCTATTCGAGAGCCCAGACCAGTCCGAGCTTCAACATTGATGTGGAAGCTCAGTTCCAAGCTGCCGCGAAAGCATGGGGCATAGACCCAGCCTCACCTCATAGTCTTGACGGTATCGAGATTGGATCGGAAGGATTTGGCGTAACTGAACTAGATGTTGATTTCCTATCCTATAATCTGTCCACAGGCCCAGTAACCAATCCTCCACCTCCCCCGCCTACACAACTGGCCGTCACGTTCATCGTGTCGCCCGGACCCGTCGCATTGTCTGAGCTGTTCACGGGTCAAGCGTCAGGCGGGACTCCCCCTTACTCTTACGGCTGGGATTTCGGCGACAGTCTCGGTGCGGCTCTGGACATTATTCAGCACGTCTATCTCTTGGCCGGCAATTACACGGTCACACTGACGGTCACGGACAGTCTTGGGGCAAAGGCTACGACTTCTCAATCAATAACTGTCTCAGCCACCCTTCCTCCACCACCCCCACCGGGCATTGAACAGGTTGTCATAGTCATATTCGAGAACACGGGATTACCGACAACACTAGGCGTGCCCGGCTTCGCCGCATTCGCCAAAGCCAACGCTTTGTCAACTAACTGGTCTCATCTGGGGCATCCGTCGGAGCCGAATTATGTCGGAATAGCCTTCGGAGACATGCTGGGAGTGTCAAGCGACGGACAGAATCCTTCCCTCCCACCGCCTACAATCCTGGACGTGGTAAAGGCCAGCGGGAGATCCTACAAGGTCATACAGAACGGTTCTCGGGGCGCAGACCATAACGGCTTCCTTCTCGAATCCCCTGACATTTCCAATACGGTACAAGGAGACTCACCTGATGTCGTCGCGGCCGTCGATGCGGGTGTAAACTTTGTCTGGCTCACTCCCTCGGACAGCCAGAATGCCCATGACAACGGTATCAGTTCCGCTTGGGACTGGTTCAACAGTTGGCTACCACAGCTCCAAACCGCCCTCGCCAAACGGAACTCGCTACTCATACTGACCTTTGACGAGTCCTTTGACGATTCGGTAGTCTACACGGTCTTTGCGGGTCCAGCCGCCAAGCAAGGATATAGTTCGAGCAACCCGTACAATCACTACTCGTTCGGCAAGCTGATAGAATCGCTCTGGGGAGGCTCAGGCCTACGTAACTGCGATAGTGCGGCTGCCCCCACAGAGTTTTTTCGCTAACACTCAGACCCTAACAGCCGACAAGTTCAACGTCCTATCCGGGGCCATAGCCGCTAATCCTGACGGCAGTATCAGCGTCAACGTCTCCCGGGTTCGAACAGTTCTGAACCAGCCTCTTCCAGGACTCAGATCCATAAACTACCACTTCCAGGTCCTCGGCGACAGCCCTACGGTGAAGGCTGACAGGGACGGAGTAACCCGGAAAGGCGTGGTTCTCTGGGCTGACGTGGTGAACGCCTGTAACCTGGTGTTTCTCTCCTGCCGGACCGACGATAGAGAAGCCCATGGGACGACAGTCATTGAGGGACAATTACAGTCTAACCCCTCGATAACCGGCACTATCGACAACGCCCAGCTCAACTCGTGCGCAGGGATAGGCTACAGCGTCGTCTCAAAACGGGTCTTGAACATCGACATTATGGACGGGAAAGAACATGATTTCCTGGTCAAGATCGACTCTTCAGGCTTCCAGATCAGCCTCGACCAGCAATCCCTCGACGTGCCAATAGGCCTGCTCGACACCGGCCTCTATGGTCTACGAACAGACAATGTAGACGCGAACATTATGATCGAAGCAAACACACGCTCTTCTTTCCTCTGAGTTGTAAACATGGAACCACGAGGTTCTTCCAACCGTTCATGAGTGCATAACAAATGGCGACAACTGTAACCGTGACGAAACCCGCAGCGATCCAGACAGTCCACAGTCGGACCAGCGCTGGCCACTATCACAGATTCGAGACTGGTGTTAATGCTGTCAGTCTGCAAGATTCGAACAATGACAACACGGCTTTCAACGCAACAAGTGTCACCTTCTCAGCAGGCTCCGGAACAATTACTCCTACCTTTCCCGCCGGCATAACGCAAGTACACGTCTTGCTGACTAACAGCCACTACTACCGATTCGAGTCCAGCGGCCAAGTCACAACGCTCGAGAATGGCGACGTCACCGCCAGCTTCCAAACGATCACATTCGCAACGTCCTAACAGAGTCCCAAACCATGACAGAATTCAAATGTGGAAACTGTAGAGAGGTCTATATCCTCTCTCCGAAGGCTAGGTTCTGCCCCAATTGTGGGTCTTCAAGTCTCAATCTCATCATCAAGGAACTCAAGGAGCCGGCGCAGAAAGAAACCCTCGGAGTATATTCTCCGCGCGTCGGACCTGACGTCCAGCTTCCATCTATTGACACTGCTGAACTTGTGAAAGAAGAGGAGGATCAGCCACGACGGCGCAGACGGTAACGTTACGAAAGAAGAAGAAAACCGCCTCGGTGACCAAGGAGGATGTCGCCCGAAAGTGGCTGCAGGATCACAATATGTCGACGCGACATTTCACAATCCGAGAATCAGCCCCGCCCGGGCTTGTCGCATTCAGAGCCCGCATCTTAGCCGCGGTGCCAGGTAAGAGTCTGAACGGAAGAATCTACACAAGAGAGCTCCTCCAACAGACCGCACCACTTTACCCTAGCGATGGTGTCAATCCGCGACCCTTCACCCTTGACCACGACATCGAACACTGCGAACGAGTGATGGGAATGATCACCGGGTCCAGTTATGGGATCCAAGAAGCAATGGACGGAAGACCCGTAGAGGGTCTCTGGCTTGAAGCCATAGGCTACATGGATCAAGAACTCTTCACTAAAGTGGCGGGGACCAAACAAGTTCCGCCCTTCATCAGAGGAGTCTCGATCGGCGGTGAAGGAGAAGGTGAATGGACAGGGAATGGTGTCCTGATCCGGAGCTTCAAACCGGCTGAGCTCGCAATGACCGCCTTCCCCGGAATACCGACCGCGCACATCGCGGCCATCAACATGATCCGAGAACACTACCTGAATTCTAGTCATGAGGTGAAAAAAACGAGTTTCCAGATACAGGAGAAAGATCTCTCCCTGGAAGAAGCGGAAAAACAAGCAGCCCACGACAACAAGAACCCACGAAAGACACAGGAGGGTCCACTACCCCCTCCGGATAGAGGAATGAATGATCGTCGACCTGGTCTCCCAGCGCCGGCCGTTCGCACAAACGTTCTACACACTCAACCGGCGGCCACGACAGGCTCCGACTCAGGATTCAAACTTAACCCTGAAGCCTCAACCGCGGGCAAACCGAGAATCGGCGGCAAAGCACCGGCAGGCCAGTACGCCAAAGGAGGCTATTCAGCAACCTCAACTCCAGGGTATGGAAAACTCTCCAAGTCTGGCACCGGACTGCCGGAACAGGAAGCCGCCCCGGGAACAGCTGCCGGAGCTGGTGCACAAGGAAGTCGCGATGCGAAAGCGAAGAAGATCAAGACGCCAAAGACAGGCGCGACCACTACCACACACCCCGGACACGGAAATCTTTCGCCTTCAGGAACAGGAATGGATTCGGACGAGGAAGAAGGCGAAGAAGAATCAATGCAAGATCTCGGCAACCAAACCAATCCTCTACCTGGGTCCGACGATCAACCAGCCGACCATACTGATCTGAAACGTTCCAAGAACCCTAGCGCTGGAAAACCCTCGGTCAATCCTCACGCCAAAGATGGTGAAGAAGACGAAGAGCGCACTACACGCGGCAACACTTCAGAACAGGAGGAAGACGAAGAGGAAGAGGGTGAAGAAGAGGAAAGTGAAGAACATGGTCCCAGCCCTCACATTCCAGGCAGCCCGGTAGGCAAGAAGAGTCCACACTCAGCGAAGGACGCCTACGATTCTCCAGCTGACTCTGGCAAAGAAGAGGAAGAGAGTGAAGAAGAGACTCAAAGAATCAACCAGCACGATGAGCCCGTTGGCGTCACGCCAGGAGCCAAGGCCGGAACTGACAGTTCAGACGATCGCCCCGAAGAAGAGGGCGAAGAAGAGGAAGACGGTGTCAGCGTAGACCCGCTGCGGAAAGTCGCCGGCCAAGGCCAGCATTTGAGGGCGAACCCTACCAAAGAAGAGAACACCAAGATACTCTTTAGCGAAGCCGAACCCATCCAGGCACGCGCATTCTCACTCCCAACCAACTCGGGAATTCTCAAGACTCTCGCCCAGCTCGCGACACCTGAGAAAGCCAAGGAGGCAATCGAGAAGGGTGATGTCGAAGACTTGGTGAAAGCTCTCACCCGACCCAACCATACTATGTCTCGAGAGAACGTGGCTCAGTTGCTAGAGAACTGGAACAAGGGCAAGATGCCTAAGGAGCCGAAGATGCAAAAGATCGTTATTCGGAAGCCTGGAATCGGTCAGTCCAAGGACCTCAGCATTCCACAAGCTCGGAAAGCCCCGGACATCGCCGAGGGAGTTGTGAAGACGAAAAGCGTAACTGCTGTGGCGCCAACAATGGGCGCGTCAACAATCTCCACGATTCCATCATCGCGCTTGCAGGAGCTCATGACGGAAGAGAGCAAGAGACCCTACACCAATGTCAGCTATCTCAACCTGGCGAAGAGAACCTGGAACCGTGCAGTCCAGGAGCTCCTCGAATTCCGCTAACTTCCCAAGTATTCTTTCCAGAATAGTCCCGGACCCCAGAATGTTCTCTGGGGAATTGAGTTTAGCTCTGCGCTAAACTCTCACAGTAACGCCCGCCAGTCGCGGGGTTACACCGTTCTCAGAAACGATTCCAAGGAGGAAAAATGAAAATTTGGCAGTGGCAGTAGGTCCAGCAATGAGCGCTCAGTCGCTCGACTTCGGGCGACTGACGGAACAGTACAGCAACGTCACGGTACGAGAAGTCATCAGCTCAACTGGTGGAGTCTCACTCGCTCAACTCGTAGCAACCCGAGCGGCCATACAGCTACTAACCCTGGTAGACGCTAGACGATTCACGCGCGTCGAACTAGTGCCCCCAGGTGGAGGTACTACGTTCCACTTCCAGCAAGTTGTAGCTCCAACGCCGTCCGCTTCTGGTGAGCCCGCCGCAGACATCACTCTCCAGGACCCGACGCTTACCGACGTTACCGCCGCGCTGACCATGTTCCGAATCGGGACATTCATCGGCGACATGGCGCAACGCCAAGCAGCCGTCAACCTAGCCGAGGTCGTGGGCATCGCTCACGGCAACGGAATCAACCAGCAAATGAACAACGACATCTACACCGTACTAGCGACCAACTCAGTTGTCACAAGGACCGTCGGCACAGCAGCCGACGGAAAAACCACCAACTTCGCCTACTCTGATGTATTCAACATCAGGGGTCAGATCGAACGCCAACGAGGAAGACCAGACACAATGGTCACCGTTCCTCAATCACCCGCCGTCTCCACCGGTGTGGAAATCGGCTGGTACCCGTTCGTTCAGAGCAACATCACCTCAGTGCAATTCACCGCCGCCCTCGCAGACTACCTTCGGAGTGGTTCAATAGCCGAGATCTTCGGCTTGCGACTCTTCGTCGACAAAGTCTACGACAGAGGCATTGCAAACTTCGGCAGCTCCGCAGCTGACAAGATCGCCCACGTGCTAGTATCCAACGAAGCGGTTGGGTGGGCACAGGCAGAAGACATTGTTAGCGAGGTACAGAGATGGGCGTTGCAGGTAGGGTTCAGAATCGTGACGCACAGCATCGGCAAGACCGGACTCATCCTGGACGCCTTCACTGGTTCGATCCAGCACGCCTAAGCCACATTTTCTCACTCCCGGTTATTGACGCCCGGGAGATCCCCCTCGTATTCGAAATCATTCTCTAAACTTGTAGTTGAAAGGAAATGTCCCAAGCCCTCAGAACACCCGCAGGCCAGACGGTAGTCCAAGTATCAGAAAGATATGACTCAGGAACAGTTACGCTATCGGCTGCGAACAACGCCGAGACTAGCCTAGTCGTACTCAACACTGGAGTATGGCGCGAAGGAGTACTCCTCATCAAGGTAACAACTCTGTCGGCCACAACGCCTCAACTCATAGTGAATGTCTGGGCCCTTGACAATTCTGGAAACAGGTATCCTTTGCCCGGAGCGGCACCAGCCAACAATGGGTTCATCTCAAAGAGCTACACAGCAGTCGGAGCCACTCGAGACAACATCTCAGCGCCAATCGGTGCCCAGATAGAAATCACCTACAACACTGGAACCAGCAGCGGCGCGACGAGTATCATCTTCACCGTTGAAGCCCAGTTCAAAAGCGCATGAGAAACTTCGGCCACTTGTCCTGGCGTAACTACGACAGAGACAAGGATACGGGCGAGATCTATTTCGAATGCCCAACCTGCCAGCTTATCGAAGAATTCTCGACAATGGTAGCAGCAATTGCCTTCGAGCGAGCTCACCTCAACTCCCCCGATCACGTGAACAAATTCTATTTCGGCGAAAAAAATGGACACCCTCCCATCAAGACACTACCGCAACGGTAGAAGGATCGACGGATCCTACCCATGCCTCGACTGCTCATACGGCGATAACAAGACATGCAAGATGTGCGTGTTCGCCCGTTGGAACGTTGAAGGGGTCCTCGCAGGATTCTCACCCGATCAAGCCTACCGGAAAGCCCATGGAAAAGACGCAGGCAACTCGCCACTAGTGCAGCAGATCCAGAAACGGCCAACCCCGCTTGAGCGAGGCTTCCCCGCGAACGAAGTCCTCCCTAGACGCCAGCCGAATCCGCTCTTTCCAGTTCCCAGCTACAACAGCATCCAGCAGTCTCTGAGAAAAATCCTGACGTTGAGAAGGTGAAAATTTGCTGCAAGATCAAGAGAAGCCCTATCGACTAGCGGGCATCTGCAAGAACTGCCACGAGCTCCGATTCGGATACCTACTCTACGGTCGTGGACCCTTCATCTGCTACCTATGCGCTGAGCAGGCTGCAAAGAAAATTCCGCTGAATCCGTCAACAACGAACCGCCCTGGAGCACTTTACTTCTCCTACACATTCACGACATCAAACTCCACCTCGAGCACCTGGCCCAGTCACGCCGACTATCACGGCTTACACTTTGATCAGCGTGATTCTGGAGAAACTCAGAGTTGAGTGAGAGAGTAGCATACGTCACTGGGACAACCGTTCCCTCTGCCTGGCTCAACCATGTCATCATTCGAGAAATGTTGGTTTGCCATTTCATAGTCCACAACGAGACAGCCTCGGGAACGACAACAACTTACGCTGACGCCACAACACCGACGGGAACCTCTAGCAACAGCACCTCGAATCCTGGTAGCGTAATTCAGAACGCGATCAACAATGCTTGACGGATACGAAAACCCCAATCCGACAACTCCCCCGCCAGACGAGAAGCATGTCAAACCACTGGTGCGACCGATCCCTGTTATCTCAGACCGAATACTGAAACATATTGATTCGCTGGAACGCTTAGGCGAAACAGCCCGGCATTCTGCTTTCGTCGTGATTCCCAGCGCTGGCATCTGGCGCAAGATGGGCAACAAGACATTCTATCGATTGTTCAACCTCCGCTACATGCAACATGGTGGAAAGAAGAACGGGATCCAGGAGGCGATCAACAAGGCGAAGAGCCGTATTTTCATCAAAGATTCGAGTTACAACTGCACAACCGCACTGACGCTGGCTCCAGGTATCGCACTTGACGGCGAATCTATGCCCCAAATCACGAACGTCGAGCCCACGCCTCCAGAAGCAAATGTCTTCACCACAAATGCCAACGGCGATACAGGGACTGTTCTCACGACCACCGGAAACAACGACTGTTTCACGGGGAACCTTTTACGAACAGTGTCCATCACCAATATGGGACTGTCAAACTTCACCAACGGCTTCAATATAGGAAAAGCCAACACTCTAGGAATAGTGAAGAGCCACATAGCCAGGATCCTCTTTTCGAATGTAGCTACTCCGATCAACGTACAGAACTTTCAGTACTTGAGATTGGACCAAATCTACGCCTGGCTGCCTACGACCAACTTCATTCTCGCCCAGAACAACAACGTCAACTGGTTCGGAGGCAACAGTCTCTGGACGGACCTTTTCGCACATGGATGCAAGAACGTCAACGGAGCCGTCAGCCTGCTTGCAGCGGCTGGATATCTGAACCTGATCGAATGTCACCGTCTTCAGGTTAACATGAACGATGCCGCGTTTTCAGGCTCAACAAGCGGATACGGCCTCTACCTACAAGGTCTCAGCGGCACTGCACTATGCCAGAGCAACTGCTTCTACGCACTTGACATTGAAGCCTCACCACTGGATACGGTGCGTTTGGAAGATTGGTCACTCTTCAACTACATTCAACTGACGTATTCCATTCGGCAAGCATCAGGCTTCGACTTCTCACTGCAGAAAAACGCGACCACGCAATCGCCATCGCAAAACATACTGGTTTTTCACAGCAATGTCGCAGGAACCAACTGCAAAGTACAATCTGACAATTTCAACAACTTTCTAATCACTCCGCTACCCCTCCTTCCAGTCACCGGATCTTATCCAAGCGGGATCTCGGGCGTTGGAATGGCAACGTTTGGTGGTGTCAACTTTACCACCATGTTCGGTGGTGGATCAGGACAGAACATGGTTGGACACGCCACATCAAACATCCCAGGAGGCACACAGACTGGGCCGATCACCATTGTAACGGACCAGGTCCCGGGCACTCAGCAGTGCGAAGTCGGTGGAAGCTTCAACGTCACATCATACACTTCTGGAACTATACAGCTTCAGGTAACATACACAGACCAGAATAACAATGCTCAGACTGTGACAATCCCACTAACGAATCCAGCCAGTCCAGGCAATTATGTCTCGGGGGCAGCGGCAACAGGAATTTACAACGGATACGTTCCTATTTGTTCCAAGCCGAACACAACTTACACGCTCAAGACTGTTGGAACATTCACAGCCAACTACTACTGTTGCGGATTCTGCCGGGCGACGGGCTGATGAGCTCAGCTCCGCAGAACCTTCTACCTGTTTTGCAGGCTGATCAGCAGAAGGCTGACCAGTCGGTCGCAGGACCCAACGGCCCTGGCTATTGCAGCTACGTCGATGTGCAGAGCATTCTCAACATTGCGTTCACAGATTCAAGTGTTCCAAATCTCGGGACCATCAACGACCTGATCGTCCGGGCCAGCAGCTACGTCAACCAGGTCAGTAGCCATACCTGGACTAGCCAGCAAGTCACCGAGTACTACGACGCGATTGGTAGCGGACCCCGGGCGGGCATAATCATTGTCCGAGGCCGGCCGCTGTTGAGTGTGAAGGAGGCTGCTTGGTGGTACGGAGGCATACAAGCATGGATGCCGGGCCTCCAAGGCTACTCCGAAGAAACAATGAGCGTTCTCACTGGACCCAGCACGATCGTGGACAGTTTTCAAACGACCGTTCCTCCCGACAATCTTCAGCAACCGCAAAGCTACCTCGTCTACTATCCTGAGGGGAAGATTGTATGGAACACGATGCGGCTTGATAGCAGGCTCCGATACCGGGTGATCTACACCTATGGATATGCGGTGCCGCCTGACTTCATCCGAGATCTGACGAGTGTCATTGTCGCGATTGACGTCCTGACGTTCTGGGGGTCCCAGCTCGGAATCGCTGAGGATCTCTCGATGATGAAGAAGAGGCTGGAAGAGAAGAAGTTCCGGCTAGAAGCCAGGGCGTCTCAGCGGGGCGCTGCAGCGGTCGGCTGAGTAGGTTGACCCCGGCAAGTATTACGAGAAAATCGGAGCTCGCCCGCATCCCGGACAACGAAGCTCCAGCGACTTAGAGCGCTACGAAATCTTGCCCTGGTGTCAGGCTTACTGGAGAAACAAGATTGCAACGGAGGATGGCCGCGTTCCCCTACCGGGGAGGCAAATTCCATCTAGCCCCGAAGCTCGTCAAGCTTCTCCCACCCCACAAAGTCTACGTTGAAGTCTTCGGAGGTGCCGCCAGTGTTCTCCTCGCAAAACCTCCCAGTCGAATCGAAGTCTACAACGATGCCAACGGCCAGCTCGTCAATCTTTTCGAAACGATCAGAAACCATCCGTTACTCTTCCTCGAACATTGCGAGCATCTTCTCTACAGCCGGCAACTATACGAAGCCTGGAAGGATCAGTTGGCGGCGGGATTCGAAGGATCTGATGTTGACAGTGTCGAAGCAGCAGTACGCACCGCCTATGCGATCACCTCATCCTTCACAGGTGATCCTACTCGTGGATGGGCATTTGATCGTAGTGGGTCCGGAGGAGGTTCTAACCGTTGGGCAAGCATCTACGATAAAGTCAGCTACGTTAGCAATCGGCTCCGACGCGTCAACATTGACCATCTAGACTTCCGCGACTGCATCAACAACTGGGATACGCCAGAGACCCTGTTCTTCCTTGACCCGCCCTACTACCATGGCGAATCTGGATTCTACCAGTTTAGCGTTGAGGATCATAGAGATCTCCGCACAATTCTTGGCAAGATAGGAGGGCGGTGGATGCTCACCTACGATGATTCGGAAAATATACGTGAACTCTACAAAGATTTCAACATCCAAGCCATTTCTTCCAGTCTTAGCAGTCAGAAAGTGGAGAATGGCGGTAAAAGGATCAGGCTCAGACAACTTCTCATCACAAATTTTGACATTAAGATAACTAGTGAATTCAGATGAGACGCGAAGATCACCAAGCTGTGTCGCCTGACG
>Ga0209690_1001117_pt1 | contig 14864 bp, 8 predicted proteins | sample GraSoiAngelo_150_FD_186164 | JGI IMG/M metagenome (GOLD analysis project Ga0209690, IMG submission 186164) | Grasslands soil microbial communities from the Angelo Coastal Reserve, California, USA - 14_1009_09_40cm (SPAdes) (version 2) | ecosystem: Environmental > Terrestrial > Soil > Grasslands ...
GCAGGCCGACAAGATGGAGACGATCGGCCGGCTGACGGGCGCCATTGCGCAACAGTTCAACGAGCTCCTCACCGCAATCCTGGCGCGCACCGCCGCGCTGGCCCAATCGCTGCCTCCGAACCGCGACGTCGACGAGCTGAAGCTCACGGCCCAGCGCGGGGCCGAGCTGGTGCAGCGGCTCCTGGGCTTCAGCCGCCACCGCGTGCTCGACCTGCAGCCGTTGATCCTCACCGAGTTCGTGCGCGACGCGCTCGACACGCTGCGCCGCCAGCTTCCGGCCAATATCGAGGTGCAGTTCGAGGCGGACGAGGAAGGCGGCGTGGTCGAAGCCGATCCCGCCGCGGTGAAACAGATCCTGCTGCACCTCGTGACCAACGCCCGGGACGCGATGCCGAAGGGCGGCACGCTGCACGTCGAAGTGCGGCGCGCGCGTCTCGGCGCGGCGGATCGGCCGCTCCACGCCTGGGTCGAGCCGGGATCCTACGTGAGCGTCGCGCTGAGCGACACCGGCGTCGGGATGGATGCGCAGACGCTGGCCCGGGTATTCGAGCCGTTCTTCACCACCAAGCCCGTGGGCGTCGGCACCGGCCTCGGCATGTCGATGGCCTACGGCCTCGTGAAGCAGCACCGCGGATACCTCCACATCTACAGCGAGGTCGGGCAGGGGACCACAGCCAAGGTGTACTTCCCCGCCGTGCGCGATCGGGGGATCTCGGAGCTCGAGGCCGCCGACGAAAACCTGCCCGGCGGGACGGAAACGATCCTGCTGGTGGAGGACGATCAAACGATGCGCGTGGCGGCGCAGCAGCTCCTCTCAAGGGTCGGCTACAGGGTCGTCACCGCCGTCGACGGCCAGCAGGGGCTCGACGCCTACCACGCCCACCGAGCGGAGCTGCACCTCGTGATCACCGACGTCGTGATGCCGAAGCTCAGCGGGTTCGAGCTGTACGAGGTCATCCGGGGTGAGTCGCGCGGGTTGAGCGTGTTGTTCATGAGCGGGTTTCCCGCGCCAAACTTCCGGAAGACGGTCGGCCAGGATCCCGCCGTCGCGTTCGTCACGAAGCCCTGGACGGCGAGCGAGCTGCTCGCGCAGATCCGGGTGCTGCTCGAGGTTGCCGGGGAAACAGGGGGTGACTAGACTTCATCATGAGCCGATTCCGCAGCCTGGTGTGCACCGTCGCTCTCGTCGCCGCCGCCGGCCTCCCGGCAGGCAACGCCGCTCAGGCACAGATCCCGGCGTTCGCGGCCGCGTCCCGGGTCCCACCCACCAAGGGTGAGCAGATCGCCGTGTTCGCGGGAGGATGCTTCTGGGGCGTGGACGCCGTGTTCAAGCACGTGCAGGGCGTCTCGAGCGTGGTCTCCGGCTACTCGGGCGGCGGTGCCGCCACGGCGCGATACGGGGTGGTAAGCACCGGCATGACCGGGCATGCCGAGTCGGTGAAGATCACCTATGATCCGTCGCAGATTTCATATAGCGAGCTCCTGCGGGTCTTCTTTTCGGTGGCGCACGATCCGACCCAATTGAACCGCCAGGGTCCGGACGTGGGGAGCCAGTACCGTTCGGCGATCTTCTACGCGACCGGGGCCGAGAAGGAGACCGCGCAGGCCTACATCGATCAGCTGAACAAGGCCGGCGTCTTCTCCGGTCCTATCGTCACCCAGGTGGCGCCGTTCGAGCACTTCTATCCCGCGGAGGACTATCACCAGAACTATCTGGCGCGCCACCCCGACCAGCCGTACATCGTCTTCAACGACCTGCCCAAGGTGCGACGGTTGCAGCAGCAGTTCCCCACGCTCTACAAGCCATAGTCTCACGCGGCCAAGCGGCCTAAGTGAAGAGCATCTAGTCGGGCCCCATCGACACCCGTATCATGGACTCGTCCCAGGCGTCGAAGGCCCCATGTCCGACCTCGCTGGTCGCTTGGAAGTTGCCCTCACTGGCCGGTACGCGATCGAACGCGAGCTCGGCCACGGCGGGACAGCGCTCGTCTTCCTGGGACGAGACCCGAAACACGAGCGGCCCGTTGCGATCAAGGTGTTGCGACCGGAACTCGCGGTGGCCCTGGGCGCCGACCGGTTCCTGCGGGAGATCAAGGTCACCGCCCGGCTCAACCACCCCCACATCTTGCCGCTCCTCGACTCGGGAGAAGCGGCCGGCTTTCTCTACTACGTCATGCCCTACGTCGCGGGCGAGTCGCTACGCGACCGGCTCGTCCGGGAGCCGCAGCTGCCGGTGGAGGAGGCGCTGATTATTGCCCGGGAAGTGGCCGACGCCCTGGAGTACGCCCACCAGCACGGCGTGGTCCACCGTGACATCAAACCCGAGAACATTCTCATCTCGGCTGGGCACGCGGTCGTAGCCGATTTTGGCATCGCGCGCGCGATTCAGGCCGCCGGGGCTCAGACCGTGACGCAGACCGGCATCCTTCTCGGGACGCCCGCGTACATGAGCCCGGAGCAGGCGGCCGGCGATTCGGAGCTGGACGGCCGCAGCGACATCTACAGCTTGGGCTGCGTGCTGTACGAGATGTGGGCTGGGGCACCCCCGTTCACAGGGCCCACGGCGCAGGCGGTCATCGCGATGCGGTTCACCCACCGCCCGCCGGAGGTGTCGAGCGTGCGCGACGGAGTCCCGGTTTGGGGGAGCCGAGCCGTCGCCAGAGCGCTCGCCCGGGACCCGGCGGAGCGCTACGCCACGGCGGCGCAGCTCGCCGCGGCGTTGATCGCGCCGGAGCCGGGGAGCCCCGCCCAACACGAACCGCCGACCGAGAAGTCCATCGCCGTGCTCCCGTTCACCAATATGAGCTCGGACCCGGAGATCGAGTACTTCGGCGACGGTATTGCGGAAGAGATCATCAACGCACTTGCACGGCTGCCGGGGCTACGGGTTGCCGGTCGGTCGTCCGCCTTCTCGTTCAAGGGCAAGCGCGAGGATCTGCGCGTCATCGGGGACAAGCTCGCCGTCGCCAGCGTGCTCGAGGGCAGCGTGCGGAAGGCAGGAGCCCAGCTGCGGATCACCGCGCAGCTCGTCAACGTGGCGGACGGCTACGATCTGTGGTCGGAGCGGTTCGACCGCGGGCCCGAGGATGTGTTCGCGATCCAGGAGGAGATCGCCCGAACGATCGCTGATCGGCTGCAGGTGAGCCTGACCGGCAGTGCCGAGCGGACACTGCTGCGGCCCCACACGGAAAACCTCGAGGCCTACCACCTCTACCTCAAAGGCCGTGGGTTCCTCTACAAGCGGGGGGTCGCCATCTGGCACGCGCTCGAAGCGTTCCGCGCCGCCCTCGAGCTCGACCCCGAGTACGCGCTCGCCTCCGCCGGCCTGGCTGACGCCTACACGCTCCTGGGCATGTACGGGGTTCTTCGTCCGCCCAATGCGCTACCGCAGGCGCGGGCCGCCGCGCGGCGGTCCGTCGAGCTGGGCCCCGAGCTGGCCGAGGCCCACAATGCTGTGGCGGGCGTGCGAGTGTGGGATTGGGACTGGGTGGGCGCCGACCGCGAGCTCCGCGAGGCGTTGGAACTCAACCCGAGCTACGTACAAGCGCGGTGCTGGCATGGGATTGTCAATCTTCAGTGGGTGCACGGCCGTGATGAGGAGGGCGTTGCGGAGGCCGCCCGCGCCGTCGAAATGGAGCCGCTGGCGGCGTATCCGCGATCGATGTTCGCTCTGGCGCTCTCTGGCTCGCGCCGCCATCACGAAGCGGTCGACCAGGCCCGTCGGGCCGTGGCACTCGATCCCGATGCGTACCTCTCGCAGATCGTCCTGGCGGCGGCGTATCACGGGGCCGGGCGACTGGAGGATGCTCTGGCGGTATACGAGCCGGCGCTCGCGATCTCGGGCCGACACCCGTGGGGGGTGGCGGGCCAAGCAGTCGTCTATGCGGATTGGGGGAAACCAGACGAGGCGCGGGCAATCCGAGACGAGCTCGTCAGACGATCCCAGCAGGAGTACGTCCAGCCCACCGCCCTCGCGATGGTATCCGCCGCCGTGGGAGCGCGAGATGAGGCCCTGGCGCTGCTGCACCGGGCGTGCGATGAGCATGACCCCTTTCTCATATTCACGCTCTACGGCTACCCGACCACGGCGCGTCTCCGCGAAGATCACCGGTTTGCGGAGATCCGGGAGCGGATGGGCCTACCGTCGTCGCTGTAGCGCTCCGTCAAGCTGCGGCGGCAGGGTTTCACGGCATCCGGTTGAGCTCCACTGACCCCGGGCGCAAGCCCGGGGATCACAGAGAGGGGGATGGGGCCCGCGTTGCTACCTCCGGTCGGGAGGACCCTCGGGGTGCTGCGGCTGTTGCGTGGCGATGTAGGTGACGGCATCCCACGCGTTGTGAATACCGATGAACAACAACAGCAGTGCCGTCGCGCCGATCACCAGGAGGCATTGCGGAGGATCGCGCCGCAGGACGAGCGCCGCCACCAGCAGCGTCACATACGCGATGAGCGGAAAGGCGCAGTGCCACAGCCAGTCTTCCAGCACCGGCACGTAGCGCTTCTGCCTGCGCGCCCGCCTGATGACGACCGCCATGTACACGATCCCCGCCACACCCACGGCGCCGAGGGCGAGCCCGGCGTTCGAGACCACCCGCCACGGCACGCTCAGGATCGCCGAGATGAGTAGCACAGCGCAGAAGTGGACCACCGTTGGCGTGCCAAAGGCGCCCACCTCCGGGCCGATCGAGCGCGCCTCGGCGCCGAGCACGACCACGACGAATTGCAGACCTGTCAGCGCCGCGGCCGACGAGCCGATGATCACGTAGAAGCTTTCCCAGGCGGCGAACGGCGACAGGGCGGTTGGCTCCACGGCGCTAAAATGCAGGTCGGCGCCGCTCCGCGCCACGCCGAGGAGCCCCTCTCCCGGCCCCGATTCCCTATATTGCGACCCCGGATTCTAGAGGCACCTCGTGACGCTGCCCGACCCCCACCCACTGCCCGACGACGCCTGGGCAGTCGACGAACGCTCCTTGAAACTGTTCGTCGATGCCCTCAAGGAGCCGCCGGCCGAACGGGCCTGGTACGAGCTGCGTCGCGAAGCGGAACGCATCGCCTTGGTCCCGGGCTTCGATCGGCTGATCACCCTCGACGCCAACGCCATCAAGGAGCTGCCCCACCAGATCGACGTGGCCCAACGCGTACTGCGCGACATGGGCGGCCGCGCCATCCTCGCCGATGAGGTGGGCCTCGGCAAGACGATCGAAGCGAGCATCATCTACAAAGAGCTCGCGATCCGGGGGCTCGCTCGCCGCGCGCTGATCCTCACGCCCGCCTCCCTCGTGGGCCAGTGGCAGGGGGAGCTCGAGGAGAAGTTCTTCGAGCGCTTCGACACCCCGACCAATCCGGATGACTGGCAGCGCGGGACCATCACCAGGGCGATCATCTCGCACGACCGCGCGCGCTCGCGCCGTCACGCCGAGGAAATCTTGAGACACCGCTGGGATCTCGTCATCGTGGACGAGGCGCACAAGGTGAAGAGCCACCGCGGCGCGACATACCAGTTCATCGAGAAGATCGAGCGGGACTTCATCCTGCTGCTCACCGCCACGCCGCTCCAGAACGACCTGCGGGAGCTGTACAACCTCATCACGCTGCTGCGGCCCGGCCAGCTCGGCACGTGGCAGGAGTTCAAGACCGAGCATCTGGTCTCGGGCGACCACCGCCAGCCGCGTGACCCCGAGGCCCTGCGCGCGCTGACGCACGAGGTGATGATCCGCACCCGGCGCTCGAGCGTCGTCGACGACCTCAATCTGCCGCCGCGCCGACCGCGTCACCCCGAGGTCAAGCTGACGCGCGCCGAGGCGGACCTGTACGGGCGTACGACGGAGTTCCTGCGCCGGCTCTATCGGGAAGGCTTCATCCAGCCGGCGGAGCAGGAGGAGACGGAGGACGGGGCGCTGCGGCGCCGGCGGACCAAGAAGGGCATTCTGCAGCTTGCCGTCATCCACCTGCGCCAGCGGCTGTGCTCCTCGTCGCGGGCGCTCGCCGAATCGCTCGCGCACTTGGCCGAGAGCGAGCGCATCAGTCCCGAGTATCGCGCCATCGCGAAGCAGCTCGCCAAACGGGCGGAGGGCATCAAGACGCACGCGAAGCTGGACGTGTTGACCAAGCTCATAAAGGAAACACCGGACCGCCTCGTGGTCTTCAGCGATCATCGTCCGACCATTCAGCTGATCGAGGAGCGCGTGAAGAGGCTCGGCCGGCAGCCGATCGTTTACTGGGGCGCTCACTCCACGGCCGACCGAGACAAGCGCATCCGCGCCTTCCACGAGGACCGACGCAGCGTGCTGATTGCCACCCGCGCCGGCAGCGAAGGACGGAACCTCCAGTTCTGCAACGTGCTCGTGAACTACGACCTGCCCTGGAATCCGATGGTGGTGGAGCAGCGTATCGGCCGCCTGCACCGCATCGGGCAGACGCGCGAGGTCCACATCGTGAACCTCGCCGCCGCGGGGACGATCGAGTCGTACATCCTCCAGCTGCTCGACCGGAAGATCAAGCTGTTCGAGCTGGTCGTCGGCGAGCTGGACCTGATCCTCGGTGAATTCGGCGGCGCGCAGGAGTTCGAGGGCCGGCTCGCCAAGGAGTGGCTCGCCGCGGAAAGCGAGGAAGACTTCGCGCGCCGGGTGGAAACGATGGGCGCGGATATCGAGAAGAGCAGCGCCGCGGGCAAGGAGCAGGAAGCGCTCAACTCCCTCATCGCGCCGGACGACAACGCCATGCGGCTCGAGCGCCGGTTCGAGACGCTCTCGGTCCCCAGCCGCCTGCGACTCGGGCTCGGCACGAGCCAGGTCGTCAAAACCGCGAGCTGGGAGGCGAAACGCCACAAGCTCCGCGTCCACGTGACGGAATTGCTCGAGGCCCTCGAGTCGATCGAGCCGATCGGCGGGGGGGGCGTCACACCGCTGCAGCCGGCCGGCAGTCATCCCGAATACGGGGAGCTGGTGCGGCTCACCGGCTTGACCAGCGCCGGACGCGCGATCACCCTCGTCGCGCAGGTGGACCGCCGTCCCCTCACACTCGTGGACATCGAGGCCGACGCCGCGTGAAACGCCGCCGCAAACCTCGCCAGCAGAGCGCGAGTAAACTCGCGGCTCGGCGTCTGCCCGTAAACAGGCCTGCCGTCGCCGCGTCGGGCGGCGACACCGATCCGCTCGCCGACTCGGGCGTAAGACCGCTGCTCGAGCGCTACTGCGCGCTCGCCGGTGTGAAACAGGCCGCGCTCGGCCCCGATCACTCCAAGCTGAGCTTGCCCCAGGGCGAACGCCCGTTTTTCAGGGACCGTGAGTCGTTGCGGGTGGCGTTGTCGCTCGACGCGCTCGAGCGCGATCCGGGCGCCGAAATCGCCGTGCTCGGGAGCCCCTTCCTCTCCCAGCTGATCGAGGCGATCCGCGCACGGGCGGCGCGTCTCTCATTGGGCCTGATCGCGCCCACGGCGCCACCCTCGAGCGATCCCAAGGCTGTCGAGCTGACGATTCCCGTGCGGGACGGCACAGCCAAGCCGAGCAAGACGAAGCTGGCCGTGCATCCGGTGGGGCGGCTCGTCGCGCGCGTGGTGCTCCGCGCCGGGGCCGGTGTCGAGGAAGCCGTGGTCGAAAGCGACGTGTACGACCTTTCGGCCGGCGCCAAAGTGGGTGACGATCTGGCCGGCGCGTTCCGGGACCTCGAGGCGGGCCGGGTCGGACCCGCTGATCCGTCGGTTGCGGCGAAAGCGCCTGCCGTCCCCGCGCGCGAGCCGGGGGACTTGCTGCGGCTCCTCTTGAGCCATCTTCAAGAAAAGTCGGCGGCGCGGGTCAGCGCGCGACGCGCCGCGGCGGAGCAGGAGCTTGCTGGCGAGCTGGGCCGCCTGGACCGGTACTTCGAGTCGATCCTCAAAGAGCAATCCGACCCGGAGGCCATCGGCACCGTCGCGGCGCTTGCCGAGCGTCGCCGGACCGAGGAGATCAGGCGCAGCCAGGTGAAGGCCGTCGTGCATCCGTTGCAGCTCATCGAGGCGACCGTCCTGATGCAGCGCGCCGAGTGGCAACTCGAGTCGACACCGGGGCGTCGCGCGACGTTCAGCGCGCAGCGGTCTCTCAGTGGTGGGTCGGCCTGGTTGCTCGCGTGTCCGCATTGCGGCCGCCCGCCGACGGCCCTGGTGGTCTGCCGGCACGACCACTGTAGCTGTGAGGCGTGCTCGACTCGCTGCTCGGTCTGCGCCGAGGACTTCTGCAGGGACCACGGCATCGCCCAGTGTCGCGTCGACGAGCAACCGGCGTGCGACGAGCACGTGCGCGTCTGTCCTTCGTGCCGCCTGCAGCACTGCACGGCCCACGAGGGTGTCTGCGCCGAGGATGGGCATACCGCGTGCTCGGCCTGCCTCGCGCCCTGCGGCAGCTGCGGTCGGGTGGTGTGCAACCGGCACGCGGAGCAGAGTGGCGCGGATGCGCCGAAGGGAAGCCGGCGTCTGTGTACGGCGTGCCTCAAGTACTGTGAGGGCGGTACCAACGAGCCGGTCGGCGTGGACGAGGTTACTGAATGCGCGAGCTGCGGCAAGTCGGTGTGCACGGCGCATCAGGCGGTGTGCGCGGTGGATGGGCAGGTGCACTGCTCGCGGCACTTGCGCCGCACCGACAAGTCGCGGCGCCTGGTGTGCGCGCGGCATCGGGCGGGCTGCGCCGAGGAGGCCATGGCATTCTTCGCGTCCGATGAGGTGGAGGAGTGTCCCGTGTGCGGCAAGGATGCCTGCGCGGCGCATCGCGCGCCGTGCGGGCACTGCGGCCGGCAGGTGTGCACGGCCGACCTGGCGCAGCAGTCCCGCCGCTGCGCGACCTGCACGCAGCTGGTGGCGATCGCCGACCCGCCGGAAGAGGTGGTCACCGCCGCGCGAGCCGTGACCGGTGGGGCGGGGCCGAAGGCGTCCCGCGCCTGGCGCATGGCCCGCGACCGGAGTCATCTCGTGGTGGAGGTCGATCTCGGGTTGAAGCGGAAAGCGGTCTTCACGCTGCGGCACGGAACCACGGCGCCGGAGAGTGTCGTGAAGCACTCACTGCTCGGATCGAAGCGGCGGACGTAGCGGCCCCCGTAGGCCGGTACGCTCTGGCCGGTTGGCTGTTCGCGTGAGAGATTCACTGAGTGATCCTGCCACTCGAACCCTGCACCGACATCCGCCGGGTGTCGCTCGTGGTGAAGGATGGGGCGGTGTACGAGCCTGCGGCGCTGTACCAGGCGATCGGGGCAGGGTGAAACTCCGCGACGAGCCTCCCCAGCTGCTGGACGAATCCTGCGTCTATGTGCGCGATCCGCGGGCGACCGCGATCACTACGGCCGGACGCTGCCTGTTCACCGCGCCCGGGAAGGACGCCCACGTCCTGGACGGCGTCGACGGGGAGCAGGCTTCCCTGCTGTGGGGGGCCCTGGCGTCCCCAGTCTCAGGCGGCGAGCTGAAGCGAGTGTTGGACGCGCATGCGGGCCACGCCTCCCCGCTGCTCGGCAAGCTGCTGGAACTCGGTTTCGCGCATCGCGGCATGCAGGGGGAGCCGGGGAACCAGAGTACTCCCATGCAAGAGCGCGCAGTGCGCAAGCTCTGCCGAAACCTCGTGCTCGGAGTCAGCGGCGCCGTGCAGAGCGCGTTCGCGGCCGACTACGTCTGGCGTCTTGCGGCCGAAGGGGCCGAAGAGATCGACGTCATCCTGACGCGGTCCGCTCGCCGGTTCGTGCAGTCCCGGGCCCTCACGGCGCTGGGGGCGCGCGTCTGGAGCGACCCGTTCGACAGTCGCGGCGACGTCACGGTGCCCCACATGCATTTGGCGAAACGGGCCGAGCTCGTGCTGGTCTTGCCGGCTACGGCACGCACGCTATTTCGGCTCGCGCAAGGGGTCTGCGACGACCTGCTGTCACTCGTGGTGTGTGCCACGGAGGCTCCGGTGGTCGTCGTGCCGAGCATGAACCCGGTCATGTGGCGCAACCCGGCGGTGCAGCGCAACGTCGACCTGTTGCGGCGGGATGGGCGATTCATCGTCGAGCCGGGACGCGGCTGTGAAGTGGCGGACGGAAACGCGCTGACGGCCGATGCCGGCGCGGCAGCGCTCGGCCCGTTCGGCGCCGGCCTGCCGTCGTCCCTGGAAGCGGTGCTCCAGCTCGCGGGGCGGAAGCCCGGCTAGGGCGCGTCGGGTGAACGGACGCGCCCCCCGGCTCAGCAGCAGATAAACCCCTCGGGCACCTCCTTCTCGGTGAGGCCCGATCCACCGCCCGGTCGGCTGAGCAACACGAAGTGCTTGATCGTTGGTGAGTCTTCGTGCACCATGATCCGCACGGTGCCCGTCGGTATCTGCAGTTTCCATTTTCTGAGCACCTCCAGCGGGCTGTCGAGTAGCTCCTTCTTGAATTCCTCGTCCTGCCAGGCCCGGGCGATCACCTTGCTGTACCTCATGAACTGATCGTTCACGTCGAACACGTCCACCATCGGGCACCTCCACGGTCGATTGGTGAAGCCTCCCCGAAGCGTGCTGCTAGAAAAACATGGGAACCGGGTTCAGATCAGCTTCGGTGTGCCTCGCGGCGAGCCATCCCAAGGTGCGCGGCACATCGTACAGCCGCCCCTCTGCGAAGCGGGGCCAGAAATGGCGCAGTCCCGGAACGATGACCTTCATCACGGGCACACCGATGTCCGGCCTGGCCTGATCGAGCACCAACATGTCCATGCCACGTTGCTCGATCAATCGCTGGCAGACGAGAATGTCGTCGAGGAAATCTTCACTCGCCAGCCGACGGAACGTCGAGACGTCCCTGGGCGGGAGCGGCCCCGGACGCAGATACGGGTGCCCTGCCAACGTGGCCGTCCGCAGCCAGGCCTCAGCCTCGACGCTCAACGTCTTGCCCGCCCGCCGAGCGGCGGTTGCAAGTGCCAGTACCTGACTCATCTCGGTGAGCGCGCGCCGGACGGCGAGTCGCGCGTCCAGATGGGCTCCGAACCCCAGCAATAATTGTTCGTCGCCATCGCAGCGACGCGACACAGCGGCGAAGGCGGGGATGCCCAAGTCGGCGGTGATGTCCAGGACCCAGAGCTCGCGCTGCATGGCCCGATAACCGCGTGTCAACTCGTGACACCAGCCGTCCTCGAGGCTCTCGAGCGCGACAGCCGGCCGCGAGATCCGATTGTACCACCACAGCGCTACACTGTCGCGCTCCACGAGCTCGAGGATGCCCTGCAGCAGCGCGTCTTCGAGGGTGACCCCCGCCGCACAGCCGTTGGAATCGGCTGGGGCACACCGCTCTTGGGCGGTTGCGGGATAATCGTAGTACAGGTACATCGTCGGCAGCCACCTGGGCACACCTCTGGTCAGAGACCAGACCGGGGTCCACGCGAGCGGCCTTGCGGGGTCGAACGGGGCGGGCACCTGGAGCGCGAGTCGGTGCTCCCGATTCCAGGTGTCCCGCTGGCGAAACTGGGCATCGCTGAACAGCAGACACTCGTTGGGGTGGATCGCCCGGTCCCCCAGCTCGTTGAACGAAGCGACGACGAACGGCTCGTCTCCGTGGAACGTGCCGGAGCAACGCTCGATCGCCTCTCCCAGGCCGCTACATCTGGCCTGCGCGTCCGTCGCGCCTTTGCCGCTGCTTTGCCGTCGCAGGTGTTCCCGCACCGCGTCGAGGCCGTCCCCCGGACTGGGGCCGCCGTAGGAAGCGATGGTGACTCGGACGGCGTCGCTGCGGTCGGTCTCGATGCTCTCCAGAGACTTCACCACCCCGGTCACCGGACTCAACAGCTTGACAAACCGACGGAGCGTGTGCTCGGGGGTCTGCGAGCGGTGCCCGCCATCGGCCGTGAACGCCTTGCGCCGGTGCTGCGGCACGATGGGCTGGGCGAGTTGCCGCGCATAGCGGGTTGGGTCCCCGCAGGCTGGGCACTGCGGGCGGCGCAGCAGCACGTGGTGCTCCACGTGCGCGCTGACAGGGTCACACGTGAGCACGGCGCCCGCGAGTGTGGTCTCCGGTCGCGCGCTGAAGTACGGAACCAGCAGGCGGGCGGCGGTCGCGCATCTGAGTGCAAGGTCCGCAGGCACCGGCAGCGGCGGCACTGCCCTCGCGTTTCGACGGAGGAAAGCGGCGCCGGGGTGGTTGCAGGCGAGCCGCTGCTCCAGGCAGCGCCAGCAGCCGGTGGCGGGCGGAGCGAACAACGGCCCGACCCAGATCTCGTCCCCCAGCGGCTTGACGAGCAGCCAACGGCGGGATGCACGGAGCGCCTCTCGATTGAGCTCATCGAGCTCGGGGCGCAGATAGTCGTCGACGAATACGATCGTCGCGGCGGTGAGCGCGAGGTCCTCACACGGGGCGAATCCGTGGCGTACCAGCGCCTCGACACACGCAGCATGCGGGATGTGACCCACGACCCTTACTGCGACGACCGCGCGCACTCGCGCGGCGCGCCGCGTGGCGGGCACGCCCGTCACGGCCGTCGCCGGGGGCACACCGCCAGCCTCGGCGACTATCCCTTGGTCCGTCAGCCCCATTAGCGCGTAATAGGTCTCGGCGGGATGATGCGGCACCCGATCCACGATCTCGTCCGTGGTGAGCATTCCCGTGAGGAGCGGCACGAGGTCCGCGTAGACCGCACCAGAGAGCACGTGCTCGCGACGATCCGACACCAAGAGCACTCCCTCGTCGGGGATGATGCGCGCGTCGTAGCGCGCGAGCAGTGTCGGTCGGTGCAGCATGGCGGCGAATCCCCGGCAGGGCGCAGCAAACATAGGCCGCGCGGCAGGCCGCCGCGAGTTCTCTTGACCGCACCCGGGCCGGGGCTTATCTGTCAAGCGCAGCCCGGGAGGTGGGCGAGATCGTCGACCTTGTGGCGCGTTGCGCCGAACGGGAATCCCTGCGTGCGGGAGCCTGCTGATCCCATGGACGAGCTGCTCACCCGCCTGCGAGCCGCCCTCGCCGACCGCTACACGATCGAGCGTGAGCTCGGGCGCGGCGGGATGGCGACGGTCTATCTGGCTCACGATCCCAGGCATCATCGACCGGTAGCAATCAAGGTTCTCCGGCCCGAGCTGTCGGCCGCGCTGGGGCCCGATCGGTTCCTCCACGAGATCCAGACCGCCGCCAGGTTGCAACACCCCCACATCCTTCCGCTGCACGACTCGGGAGAGGCCCAGGGGTTCCTCTATTACGCCATGCCTTACGTGGAGGGGCATTCGCTCCGGGAGCGGCTGCAGCTGGAGAGGCAGCTCTCCCTCGAGGAGGCGCTCCGGATCACCGGCGAGATCGCAAGCGCCCTGAGCTATGCCCACAGCCACGACGTCGTGCATCGAGACATCAAGCCGGAGAACATCCTGCTGTCGGATGGCGAAGCGATCGTCGCGGACTTCGGCATCGCGCGGGCCATCACGGCAGCGGGGCAGCCGAGGTTGACCACGGCGGGCATCACCGTCGGCACACCGGAGTACATGAGTCCCGAGCAGGCAGCCGGCGAAGCGCAGGTCGACGGCCGAACCGATGTGTACAGCTTGGGCTGCGTCCTCTACGAAATGCTGGCGGGCGAGCCGCCGTTTACGGGCCGGACGGCCCAGGCCATCAACGCGCGGCGGCTCACCGACCCAGTGCCGTCCCTTCACACCGTTCGCGAAACGGTCCCCCCGGCCCTCGAACATGCCGTCAAGAAGGCGCTCGCGAAGGTGCCCGCCGACCGGTTCGCCAGTGCGGCCCAGTTCGCCCAAGCCCTCGCCGCGGTGCGCACCAGCTCGCCGACGCGGCCCGCGCCGGGGAGCGATACCGGCGCGCACGCCGGCGCCCGGCGGCGCCTCGCGGCGACGGTCGTCGGGCTCGTTCTCGCCGCAGGGCTCGCATGGGGTTGGTGGCGCGCGCACGCCGGCCGCGGCCAGCCGTTGTCGGCCAACCGAGTCGCGGTGCTGCCGTTCACCTATAGCGGCGCCGGGCAATTCCGGCACCTCGGGGGCGGGATGGCCGGGCTACTCAGTACCGTGCTCGACGGGGTTGGGCAGATCCGCACCGTCGACCCTACCGCCGTGTCGGGCATGATCGAGCAGGAGGGCGACAAGGCCGAACCGGCCGCCGCCCGCCGTGCCGCCGAACGACTCGGTGCGGCGCGCTACGTCGTCGGCAACATCGTGGAGGACGCGGCGGGACGTGTGAGCATTACGGCGACCGCCTATGATCTCACGGTTCCGGGCCGCGGGCCCGTGCGGGCCAGCGTCGAAGGAGACGTCGGCGGGCACCTGTTCCGACTCGTGAACGACCTCGCCGTGCAACTGCGGAGCGCGTTCGGGATCGAAGAGTCCTCCCGACGCCTGGAGTCGGTGAGCACTGGCTCGGTGATCGCTCTGAACCAGTACTTGAAAGGGGAGGCTGCGTTGCGCAGCGGCGACTATCGCTCGGCCGCCGAGGCATTCAGAGCGGCGGTCGAGGCCGACGCGCTGTTCGCGCTGGCCTGGTACCGTCTGGCGTACACACTCAGCTTCACCGAGCGATCGGCGCAAGCACCGCGGGCGCTGGCACGCGCGCTTGCCCTCGGGGACCGCCTGTCGGAGCGTGATCGTCGTCTCGCACAAGCCTTGTCCGCGCTCCTCCAAGTGCAGACGGACCGGGCGGACCGGCTGTACCGGGCCGTCTTGTCGGACTATCCCGACGACGTGGAAGCATGGTTCGGCCTGGCTGATTTGCACCTCCATTTCGGGCCGCTGTACGGTCTCCCGATGGACTCCGTGAGTGCGGGGTTCCGACGCGTCCTCTACTTCGATCCCCATCATCCCGAAGCCCTCGTCCACCTTCCCTGGGCCGTCGCCCTGGACGGCAGTAGCGCATCGTTCGACTCCGCCGCATCCCGCCTCCTCGCGGCGGAGCCCGACGGGTTCTATGCGCCGATCTAC
>Ga0209690_1001120_pt1 | contig 14851 bp, 11 predicted proteins | sample GraSoiAngelo_150_FD_186164 | JGI IMG/M metagenome (GOLD analysis project Ga0209690, IMG submission 186164) | Grasslands soil microbial communities from the Angelo Coastal Reserve, California, USA - 14_1009_09_40cm (SPAdes) (version 2) | ecosystem: Environmental > Terrestrial > Soil > Grasslands ...
TGGCCATCCTCACCGTCGGGCTCGCGGGCGTCGTCGCCGAGCGGCTAATCTTCCACGACCTGCGCGGGCGCGCCCTCAACGCGTTCATCGTGTCGCTCGGACTCCTCTGGGTCATGCAGGCGAGCGCGCAGCTCGCATTCGGCGTGCTCGACAAGCCCGTACCGTCCGCGTTCTCGGGAGTCGTGCGCCTGGGCGGACTGGTGATCTCGGTCGAGCGGCTGGTGGTGAGCCTCTCCGCCATCGTCCTCATCGTGGCGCTCTATCTGTTCCTGCGTCTGAGCCGGCCCGGCCGGGCGATGCGGGCGGTGGCGCAGGACCCCGAGGCCGCCGCGCTCCAGGGCGTCAACATCGACGCGGTCTCGGCTCTCGGCTTTGGCGTCGGCTGCGCGCTGGCCGGCGGCGCCGGCGGCCTCCTGGCGCCGGTCTTCGCGGTGAGCCCGGCGATGGGCGCACTGCCGGTCGTCAAGGCCTTCATCATTATTATCGTCGGCGGCATGGGGAGCCTCCCCGGCGCCGTCCTCGGCGGTCTTCTCCTGGGCGGGGTCGAGGGGCTCGGCGCGCTCTTCATGGGAAGCGCCGCCGTGAACATCCTCGGGTTCGTCATGGTGATCGTCGTGCTGCTCGTGCGGCCGCGAGGGCTCGTCGGTGGGGCTTAGAAAGGCCGAGGCCGTCTCTCCGGCAGTCGGGATCGCGCTGATCGCGCTCGCGGCGGTCGTGTTGCCGGTGGTGACGCGGGATTCCTACTACCTCGACGTCGCCACCACGATCCTGATGAACCTCACCTTGACGATGAGCTTCCGACTACAAGTGAGCACGGGGCAGATCAACATGGCCCACATCTCCTTCATGGGGATCGGGGCCTACGCGTCGGCCCTCCTGGTGACGCGGCTCGGGTGGTCGTTCTGGGCCACGCTGTGGATCGGCGCCCTCGTGGCGGCATTGCTGGCCGTGCCCATCGGCAGTGTCGCGCTCAGGGTGAGCGGGCCCTACTACTTCCTGATCACCTTTGCGTTCTCCGAAGTCGTTCGCCTGTTCTTCAATAATTTCTTCGAGGGGCTGTTCGGCGGGCCCTCGGGGCTGGTCGGGATTCCCAAACCGGGGCGGCTCCTCGGGTTGACCTTCGACGGAAAGCTCGCGCTCTACTGGCTGATGGCGGGTCTCTGCGTCGTCGTAGTCGTGGCGCTGGTCCGCCTGGACTACTCGCGGTTCGGCCTCACGGCCGGCGCGATCCGCCAGGCCGACCTCGTGGTCGAGACCCTCGGCGTGAACGTCTTCCGCTTCAAGCTGACGACGTTCGTCCTCGGGAGCTTCGTGGCCGGGCTCGCCGGAGTCTTCTTCGCTCACTACCGCCAGGTCCTGCACTCGAGCGACTTCGGCCTGGAGCCGATGGTGCTACTGGTGGTCTTCACCGTCATCGGCGGCACGGGCAGCGTGTGGGGACCGGTGGTGGGGACGATCCTCATGACGATCGCCTCGGAGCTCCTGCGCGAGCTGCACCACTACGAGATCCTGGTCTTCGGTGCTGTCCTCATCCTCACGATGCTTTTCGCGCCCGAGGGCCTCGTGGCGCTGCCGGGCGCCGCCCGCCGCCTCGTCCGAAAGGTGCGCGGACGGGCCTCCGAGCCCGCGGGAGTCGGCCTTGCTCCTTGAGCTCTCCTCCGTCACCCGGCGATTCGGTGGGCTGCTGGCTGTCGTGGACCTCTCGATGACGATCGAGCCGGGTTCGATCCACGGCCTCATCGGCCCCAACGGCGCCGGCAAGAGCACGGTCTTCAACCTGATCACCGGCGTCGTCCCGCTCACCGCCGGCGAGATCCTTTTCAAGCGTGAGCGAATCTCCGGGCTCCGTCCCTCGGAGATCTGCCGGCGGGGCGTGGCGCGAACGTTCCAGGCGACGGCGCTGTTCCGCGAGTACACGGTGCTCCAGAACGTGCTCATCGGCGCCCACCTCCTGGCGGCTCCCGGGCTCGCGCCGGCGCTGTTCCGGTCACGCTCCTATCGCGAGCGCGAGCGGCGAGCGCGCGGGCGGGGGCGGGCGCTGCTCGAGTCGCTCGGGCTCGGCGCTGTCGCGAACCAGGTGGCGGCCCAGCTCCCCCATCGCGACCAGAAGGCCCTCGCCCTCGCGATGGCGCTCGCCACCGGAGCCGAGCTCGTGATCCTGGACGAGCCGCTGGCCGGGCTCACCGCTAAGGAAAGGGCGGAGACGATCGCGGTCCTCCGGCGGCTGCGCGAGCAGGGCACCACGGTGCTCCTGGTCGAGCACGACATGAAGGCGGTCATGGGTGTCTGCGACACCGTGACCGTGCTCGATCACGGGGTTCGTATCGCCGAGGGGACGCCGCGCGAGATCCAGGCGAATCCCGCGGTGATCGAAGCCTATCTGGGCGCGGAGAAGCCGGGTGCTTGAGCTGACCGACCTCTCCGTCCACTACGGAAACGTCGCCGCCGTCGCCGGCGTCTCGGTCAGGGTGGAGGAAGGCGAGATCGTCGCGATCATCGGCCCCAACGGCGCCGGGAAGACCTCGACCCTTCGCGCGCTCTCGGGCCTCGTGCGGCCGAGCGGGGGCCGCATCGTGTTTCGCGGCGTCGACATCTCGCGCTGGCGCGCGCATCGTATCGTGACCCTCGGGCTCTCGCACGCTCCGGAAGGGCGCCTACCGGCGGCGCGACCGCGAGGCGATCGAGCGCACCTTGGCCGAGGTGCTCGAGCGATTCCCGAGGCTCGGCGAGCGTCGTCGCCAGCTCGCGGGAACTCTCAGTGGCGGCGAGCAGCAAATGCTCACGATCGGCCGCGCGCTCATGTCGAGCCCGACCATGCTGGTGCTGGACGAGCCGTCCTTCGGGCTGGCCCCCTTGATCGTGCGCGAGATCCGGACGATCGTGGAGTCGATCAACCGCGATCGGAAGGTGGCGGTGTTGCTCGTCGAGCAGAACGCGCGGATGGCGCTGGCCGTCGCCGCCCGCGCGTACGTCATGGAGACCGGCCGGATCGTGCTGAGCGGCCCCGCCGCCGAGCTGCGCGAGAGCCCGCACGTCAAGGCGGCGTACCTGGGCGGATGAGGACTCCGGATGGGACTGATGTGGAGGCATCACGATGAAGTTTGAGACCCGGCTGACCGACGAGCTGATCGCGCGCCATGAGAAGTTGGGGCACTGGGGCTCCGAGACCTTCTATTCGGTCCTGGCGGCTCGAGCCGCGTCGCATCCCGATCGGGTCGCGATCGTCGATCGCGGGCGCCGCATCACCTACGGCGAGCTCAAGACGCGGGTCGACCGCGTGGCGGCGGGATTCAAGGCGCTCGGCATCGGCTCGGGAGACGTCGTCACGATCCAGCTCCCGAACTGGGTGGAGTTCGCGTACGTGTTCTTCGCCCTGGAACGGCTGGGCGCGGTCGCGAACCAGATCGGGCCGGACTTCCGCAGCCGCGAGGTGGACTACATCCTGCGCTTCTCGGAGAGCCGCGCCTTCGTCTGTCCCTCGAGCTTCAAGAGCTTCGACTACGTGAAGATGATCAGCGCGCTGCGGCCGGGTCTTCCCGACCTCGAGGCCGTCTGTGTTCTCGGGCGGCCGGCGTCGAGCGGCGCGGGGCTCGTGTCGCTCGACGCTCTCGTCGAGGACGCCAGCGCCGCCCCGCCTCCGGGTGCCGGCCAGCGGGCGAACGACGTCATGCGGATGGCCTTCACGTCGGGCACGACCGGGAACCCGAAGGGCGTGATCCACAGCCACAACACCACGCTCTCGACCTGCCGGACTTTGAACACTGACATGCGCGTCACCCCTGATGAGGTCTTCCTGATCTATCTGCCGCTCGGCCTCAACTGGGGCTACCTCACGCTGGTCCAGGCGGTGACGGCGGGAGCGCGGGCCGTCCTTCTCGACCAGTTCAGCGCCAGGGCTGCGCTCGAGCTGATCCAGCGGGAGCGCGTGACCTACATCCCCACGGCGCCCGCGTCGATCATCGCGATGCTGAACGAGCCCGACCTGGGGCGGTTCGATCTCGCGTCGCTGCGCGTGGTCATCACCGGCGGCGCCTCGTGCCCGATCGAGACGATCCGCGAGTTCCGCGCGCGGATGCACGGCCACCTAATCGAGCTCTACGGGATGCTCGAGACGGGCTTTCACACCTACACGCGCCTCGACGACGATCCCGAGGCGGTCACGGGAACGGTCGGGACCGTCTCCGCGGGCCTCGGCCTCAGGCTGATCGACGAGTCGGGACGCGACGTCGCGGCGGGCGCCGAGGGCGAGATCGCGGCCCAGGGGCCGTCGGTCCACCTCGGCTATCACAAGAACCCGACGGCGAACGCCGAGCTCTTCACCGCCGACGGCTGGTTCCGCACGGGCGACCTCGGGCAGTTCGATTCGGCCGGAAACGTGAAGATCGTCGGGCGGCTCAAGGAGATGATCAACCGCGGCGGCAAGAAGTTCTTCCCGAGGGAGATCGAGGAAATTCTCTACACACACCCCAAAATCCTCCACGCCGCCATCGTGGGCGTGCCCGATCCGAGGTTGGGCGAGCGGAACTGCCTCTGCGTGATTCCCCGCCCCGGTCAGACGCTCACCCTGGACGAGGTGGTTGGTTATTTGAGGGATGGGATCGCGACCTACAAGCTGCCGGAGACGATCGAGGTCTTCGATGAGCTCCCGTTCACGCCGACCGGAAAGATCCAGCGCCACGTGCTGGTCCGGCGCGTGCTGGAGCGTCGGAAACTCTAGTCACTTGCCGAAGCGGATGATCGTGTAGCCCAGGGCGGACATCTCGCCCTGGCGGATCCGCCGATCGAGTCCGTGGTGCTCGTCGGCCACCACTTGCTCCTCGGCCCGGCGGTCACCGCGGCGGCGATCGAGCATCACCTTCACCCCGTCGACGCCCGCGAGCTCACGCTGGAGATGCTCGTACAGGGCTGTCTCCGTCGCGCTGACCACGAGGAGGAGGCGGACCCCGGGGAACGAGCGCGAGGGCATCCGGCTGATGAGGTCGAGGGTGTGACGCCGGCAGATTCCGTGAGTCTCAGCCGGATTGTCGAGGGGCGCGCGCTCTCCCAGTGTGGCGGGCCTCCCCTCGTGCTGGCACCAGGCGCAGGTCACTCTCATCTCAGAAAATCCTAAGCATGGCGAATGCCACGGGCTTCCGGATTTCTTTGCGGCACGCGAGCGAAGGTTCTCGGGAACTTGTGGATCACGCGCGAATGGTTCCCAGGCCTGATTGGCAACCGCTGACATTTTGGGACGGGCGTCGTGGATCAGCGAGCGGTGGCGGGGCGACTTCGCGGTGGCGGCGCGACTGGCCGATCGCGCGCGACGGTCGCCCGCAGGAACCCGGCGACGAGCCCGGGCAAGCTCCCGGGATCGAACGGCTTTGGGATGAATCCGATGCACCCGGCCCTCACGAGCCGGTTCGCCTCGGCGGCTGTCCCGGATGTGAACGCGACCACGGGGATCGCGCGGGTCACGGCGTCGGACTTCAATGCCTCGACGACCGCCAGGCCGTCCATCTCGGGCATGTGGTAGTCGACCAGGATCAGGTCGGGAGGCTGAGCTCGCGTCAGCTCGAGCCCGTCACGCCCCTTCGTGGCCGCGAGGACGCGGTGGCCATGGGCACGAAGGAGGTCGGTCAGCGTGCTCAGGACGAGCTCGTCATCGTCGATGACCAGAATTGAGAATTCGGGCGGCGTCCCGCTCGGCGTGATCGGCCTAGTGAAGCCCAGATGCGCCCTCGGGGCCGGCGGCGGCCAGCATGCGGTGAACGAGTTGCCGCACCTCGCGCAGGTCGAACGGTTTCAGGAGGTGGGGTGCGCCGGTCCGCTGGAGGAACTGGCGCTTCTCTCGGCTCAGAATGTCGCCGGTGACGAAGACGATTCGGTGGCGCAGTCTCGGGAACCGTCGTTCGATCTCGGCGTAGAAGTGCTCGCCGTCGAGCTTGGGCATCTTGGTGTCGCTGAGGATCATGTCGTAGGACCGCTTCCCGAGCATCTCGAGGGCCGCCTCGCCGTTGTCCGCGACCCCGACCTGATAGCCGTCCTCCTGAAGCGCCTCGGACAGGGTGGCGGCGAGGTCGACCTCGTCGTCGACGACCAAGATCGCCTTGCCGGCGACCGGCGGCAGCGATGGGGGCGCGGGGACCTCCGCGGTCGGCGCCGGGCGCTCGACCACGGGCAACTCGAGGCGGAACGTGGCCCCGTGTCCGACCTCGCTATCGACCGTGATGGTGCCGCCGTGCTCCTCGAGCGTGCGCCGGCAGAGCGAGAGCCCGAGCCCAGTCCCCTCACCTTGAGGCTTCGTCGTGAAGAAGGGCTCGAAGATCCGCCCCTGAACGTCGAGGGGTATCCCGGGCCCGCTGTCCGCGACCTCGAGCGAGATCCGGGCGGGTCCGCGCTCGAGCCGAGTCGTGAGCGCGAGCCGCCGCGGCGTTTCGATCGGGCGCATGGCCTGAATGGCGTTGGCGACCAGATTCACGACGACCTGCTGGATCTGGTGACCGTCGGCCCACGTGGACGACACGTCGTCCGCCAGGTCCAGCACGACGTCGACGTTGCTGGTGCGCAGATCGTAGCCGAGCAGCTCGATGGTCTCCTGGACGATCAGGTTCACCCACACGTCGCTCCGCTCGGGAGGGCGCTGGCGCGCCAGCGCGAGAAAATTCCGGACGATACGCGCGCACCGGTCGGCGCCGGCAAGGATCTTCTCGGCGCGCTGGATCAGCGCGGGCTCGCGCGCGCCGCCGCGCAAGAGGTGGGCCTGCCCCATCACGATCGCGAGTGGATTGTTGAGCTCGTGGGCCACGCCCGCGAGCAGCGAGCCCATCGTCGCCACCTTCTCGCTCTGGATCAAGCGCTGCGTCCGCTCGGCGATGACCTGCTCGAGCGAGCGATTGTGGCGCTCCAGGTCGAGGTAGAGGCTGCGCGTATCGAGGAGGTTCCGGATGCGCAGCATGACCTCGAGGCGGTCGAAGGGCTTCGTCAGGAAATCCTTGGCGCCGGCCTCGAGGGCGCGCTTCTTCGCCTCGCTGGTCGCGTCGGCCGTGAGGACGAGGATCGGCAGGAAGACGTCGTCGGGAATCTGCAGCTGCTGGATGACGGCGATCCCATCCAGGTGAGGCATCATCAGGTCGAGCAGGATCAGGTCGGGCTGGAACTCGCCGGCCAGGGCGAGGACCTGCCGCGAATCCGTGGTGCTCTTGACCTGGCGGTAGCCTCCCTCCGCCAGCATGCGCTCGAGGAGCCGGACGTTCGCGGGCTCATCGTCGACGACAAGGATTCGCGCCTGAATCGGGTCCGTTTTTCCCATCGTTACCTCACGGCTCTCGCCAGAAGTTCATCGAGCACGCCGAGGAACTGCGTGACCGACAGGGGTTTCGTCAGATAGGCGTGCGCACCGGCCTGGAGCAGCCGAGTCGTCTGGCTCGGCGTTGCGTCCGCGCTCAGGATGACGACCGGGATCCCGCGCGTCTCCGGATCGGCCTGCAGCCGCGCGAGCACCTCCTGGCCGCCGATGTCCGGCAGGTGCAGGTCCAGAACGATCGCATCCGGCCGATGGGCCCTCGCGAGCTCGAGCCCGCGGCGCCCTTGCACCGCGGAGAGAAGCTTCACGCCGGGGCGTCGGGTCACGATGCGCTCGACGAGGCGAAGATTCGACGGGTTGTCCTCGATATACAGCACCGTTCCCGGCACGATCTGCGCGTCGGAGCCGGGCGCACTCGTCTGATGCACGACAGGCTCATGCGACGGCGCCTCGGCAAGCGGCAGCTCCAGCGAGAACGCCGAGCCGGTGCCGGGCGTGCTCTCGGCCCGCAGCGTGCCGCCCATGAGTTCGACCAGGCCCTTCGACAGCGCCAGGCCGAGTCCGGTGCCCTCGATCGATCCTTCCGGCACGTCGAGGCGATCGAACGGCGTGAAGAGCCGGTGCATCCGTTCCGGGGCGATTCCGGGGCCCGTGTCGGTAACGGTCAGACGGCATCGGCCCGGCGGGGCCGCGTCGCACGAGACGGTCACCGCGCCCTCCGGGCGGTTGTACTTGACCGCATTGGAGAGCAGGTTCAGCAGCACCTGTTGCAAGCGCTGACGGTCAGCCATGACGTGCCCGTGCCACCCGACGGCCCTCGAGAGGGCGATGCCGCGGGCGGCTGCCTGGGGCCGGACGAGATCGAGCGCGCTCCCGATGACCTCGCCGGTCTCGACCGGCTCGAGCGAGATCGAGAATTTCCCGGCCTCGATGCGCGCGATGTCGAGGATCTCGTTGATGAGCCCCAGCAGATGCCGACCTCCTTTGAGGATGTGCGCGACGCCGTCGCGCTGCTCCGGCGTCTCGACGTCGAGCTCCAGGAGCTGGGCGAAGCCGAGGATGCCGTTGAGCGGTGTCCGAAGCTCGTGGCTCATGCGCGACAAGAACTCGCTCTTGGCCCGGTTGGCGGTCGTGGCGGCTTCCTCGGCGCGCTGCGCACGCTGACGCTCTCGCCGCTCGCTGTCGTGCGTCTCGACCAGCCGCGCGTAGAGCATCCCGTTCTCGAGCAGCAGCACCACGAGCACGAAGCTGGCCGCCAGTAGCCCGTAGATCCGGCCGGCGTAGAAGCCGAGGTCGAACCGGCCGGCGTTCAGCACGACGGCCAGGCCGATGTCGAAGAGCCACGCGCACAGTACGACCATCAGCCACACGTCGAGAACCGAGTGCGGCCGTCGCCGCCAGAGGATGCCGAGGGCGAGGAGGCTGAGGCCCCAGATGAGCGCGATGACCGTGGTCATCGCCGGTGTGTAGTGGTTGTCCCGCATGATCGCGGGCAGCCAGCTCTGGCCGGCGGTCGCCAGGAGCGTGAACGCGCCGGCGACGACCAGCGCCGCCGCGGCGCTACCGAGGACCGCAAAGATGGGCCGGCCCGGCTGACGGCCAGCCTCGACGTCCGGACTCTTCAGTAGGGCGTACCCGATGACCAGGAGCGGAAAGCCGCTGTGCCAGAACATGTAGAGCCAGGCTGTGCTTTGAGGTCCGGCGCCGAGCAAACCGGTCGGCGCGAAGAGCCCGGGGAACGTGAGCGCGTGCGCGATCGTCATGAACGCCGTGAACAGGTACGCGCTCGCCAGCATCCGAAGGGCTCGTGATCGCAGGATGCTGAATTGACCGAACAGCAGGACCGCCGTGACCAGATCGTTGACCACGAGCGCCGACTCGTAGATCGGGATGAAGGCCCAGACCTGGCCGAGCGGCCGCCTGGCGAACGGCGCCAACGCGAGGAAGATCGCTCCGGACACGAGCAGGACCGTGAGCGCGAGCCGGCGCTCGCGGCGGCCGGCCGGCAAGGTCGAGAGGAAGACGCCGCGATCGTGCGACGTCACTGGCGCGCTCTTCGCGCCGACTTCCCCGGATGCGCCGGCCGCGTCCGCCCGGTGCCCGCGCGCCGCGTCGGCGACACGGGAACTTCCGCGGAAGCGGCGTCGCCATCGATGAGCGCCGTGATCCGACGGCCGAGCGTCGCGAGGCCCGCACGCTTGCTGACGAAGGCGTCCGCGCCGCAGGTCAGCGCCAGCTGCTCGGCCTGATCGTCATCGAAGCCGGTCATCGCGACGATCCTGGTGCCCTTGGTCGCCGGAGCTTCCTTCACCCGGCGGCACACCTCGAAGCCATCGAGCCCGGGCATGCGCAGATCGAGCACGAGGAGATGGGGCTGGAACGAGCCGATCCTCAAGAGCGCCTCGTAGCCGCCGCATGCGCCCTCGAGGCGCGCGCGAGGCATGAGGTCACGGAGCGAGTCCAGGGCCAGATCGACGAAGTCGTGCTGGTCGTCGACCACCAGGATCTTCGGCCTCACGTCGCCCTCGGCACCGAATCCGAAGGCGGCCTGGAATCGACGTTCCCCGCCTCGATCCAGTTCTTCGCGGTGCCCACGGACACCTGACACCGGCTTGCGACGTCACCCGTCGTCAGATAACGCATAGCTCCTCAAAACTGCACAATTCCCGACAAAATGGACCAAATACAGTTGTAACAGACCCCAGATGTTCGCCAAATTGATCTTTTTGGCAGATTAGCGGATCAGACGACGAGAACCGACGAGATCCAGGGGGCCCTGCGAGACGAGCCCCCTGGAATATCGCGACGTTGTCGCGCGCGGGCCGGACTAGCTCGTGAAGCCTTTGCCTTCGTTCACGAGCCGATCGAGCAGGGGCGCCGGGGTCCAGAAGGCGTCGCCGCTCTGCTTCTTGAACTCGAGCAGCCGATCGCGCAGCGACTTGAGCCCGATCGAGTCGGCCCAGAACATGGGGCCTCCACGGTAGACGGGCCAGCCATACCCATAGACCCAGATCACGTCGATGTCGCTCGCTCGGATCGCGATCTTCTCCTCGAGGATCTTGGCGCCCTCGTTGACCATGGGATAGAGGAGGCGCTGCAAGATCTCGTCATCGCCGATGGGGCGCCGAGTGATGCCCATCGACGTCGCCACGTCCACGATGATCTTCTCCACCTCGGGGTCCGGGATCGGCGTCCGGTCGCCCTTCTCGTACTTGAAGTAGCCCGCGCCCGTCTTTTGCCCGTATCGACCGAGCTCGCAGATGCGATCGGCCACGGGGGCCTTCACTCCCCGGCCCTTGCGGATGCGCCAGCCCACGTCGAGGCCCGCCAGGTCGCCCATCGCGAAGGGGCCCATCGGGAAGCCGAAGTCCGTGAGTACCCGATCGACCTGGTGCGGCGCGGCCCCTTCGAGAATGAGCTTCTCGGCCTGCAGGCCGCGCTGATGGAGCATGCGGTTGCCGACGAACCCGTAGCAGACGCCGACCAGCACCGGCACCTTGCCGATCCGCCGCCCGACCGTCATCGCCGTGGCGATCGTGGTCTTCGACGACTTCTTGCCGCGCACGTTCTCGAGCAGCCGCATCACGTTGGCCGGGCTGAAGAAGTGCGTGCCGATCACGCTCTCGGGGCGCTTCGTGGCCGAGGCGATCTCATCGACGTCGAGGGTGGACGTGTTGGTCGCCAGGACGGCGTCGGGCTTGCAGATGGCATCGAGCTTGGCGAAGACGTCCTTCTTGATCGGCATCTCCTCGAACACGGCCTCGATGACGATGTCCGCGTCCACCGCCGCCTTGAAGTCGACGCTGCCGGTGATCAGCCCCATGCGCTTCTCAACGTCCGCCTGGGTGAGCCGGCCGCGGGAGGCGGTCGCCTCGTAGTTCTTCCGGACGATACCGAGCCCGCGGTCGAGCGCGTCCTGAGCCACCTCGACGACGGTGACGGGAATCCCGGCGTTGGCGAAGTTCATCGCGATGCCGCCGCCCATGGTGCCGGCGCCGATCACCGCCGCCTTCTTGATTTCCTTGGCGGGCGTGTCGGCCGCGACGTCAGGGATCTTGGCCGCCTCGCGCTCGGCGAAGAAGAAATAGCGCTGGGCCTTCGACTCCGGCGAGTTGAGGAGCTCGACGAAGAGCTCGCGCTCGCGCTTGATGCCCTCAGCGAACGGGAGATTCACGGCCGCTTCGACCGCCTTGATGCAGTTCTCCGGCGCGCGGAAGCCGCGCGTCTGGCGCGCCACGCTCTTGCGAAACTCGGCGAAGATCTCCGGCTTGCCGCGTGCCGGCGCGATCTTGTCGTCGAGGTCGCGGATCTTCTTGAGCGACCGCTTCTCGTTCAGCGCCTTCTCCGCGAACGCGACGCCGGCCGCGGCGAGGTCGCCGTCCACGATCTCGTCGATGAGACCCTCCTTGAGCGCCTCGTCGGCGCCGATCGGGTCTCCGCTCACGATCATCTGGAGCGCCTTCTGCGGGCCCACGACCCGCGGCAGCCGCTGGGTGCCTCCCGCGCCCGGCAAGATTCCGAGCTTCACCTCGGGCAGACCGAACCGGGCGCCCTTCGCGCCGACACGATAGTGGCAGGCCAGGGTGACCTCCAGCCCGCCGCCGAGCGCGGTGCCGTGGATGGCGGAGATAACGGGCTTGGGCGAGCTCTCGATCATATCGAGCACGGAGTGGAGCGAGGGCTCCATCGGGGGCTTGCCGAACTCGGTGATGTCGGCGCCGGCGATGAACGTGCGCCCGGAGCAGACGATGACGATCGCCTGCACCGCGCCGTCGGCGATCGCCTGCTGGATCCCGTCGTGCAGCCCCTTGCGCACGTGCTGACTCAGCGCGTTGACGGGCGGGTTGTCCACGGTGAGCACGGCCACGCGGCCGCGGGTGCCGAGATCTACGGACTGGGTGACCTTCGCCATGTGCTGGTCCTCCGAGCGCTTGAAGGGCTCACCTCGTGGCGCGACCGCCACTCGGCTCGCACAACCACGCTCGATCGAAAGTGGCGGCTATGATACTCGGGAACGACTCCGCTGGGCTCAGCAGCCCAGCCGGGCCGCGAGATCGACGAAGTCGCTCGCGACGACGTCCCACTCGCGCGCGGGTTTCACGTCCTTCGCCTGTCCCGGGCCGTGCTCCGCGGGTCGCGGCACGAAGGCCGTGCGCAGACCGACCGAGCTCGCCGCCGCGAGGTCGCCATTGTGAGCCGCGACCATCATGCACTCGCCCGGCGCCAGACCGAGCAGCGCGGCGGTCGTCAGGTACGCCTCGGGCTGCGGCTTGTAGTGGCGCGCGACCTCCGCGCCGAGGACCGCGTCCCACGGGAGCCCTCCGTACTTGGCCATGTTCACGATCAGGGCGACGTTGCCGTTGGAGAGCGTCGCGAGGACGAACTTCTTCTTGAGGCGTGTGAGGCCGGGCACGGAATCCGGCCATGGGTCCAGACGATGCCACGCCCGGTTCAGGTGATCGATCTCGGGCTCGGAGAGGCCCTTGATCGCGAACTGGACGAGCAGCTTGTCGAGGCTCTCGCGGTGTAGATCGTCGAGCTTCGCCCACGGGCGCCGGCTGTGGCGCACCTCGTCCATCGCGGGCTGATAGAGCCCGCGCCAGGCGTCGGCGAACTTGGGCCAGTCGACGTTGAGCCCCTTCTTCTTGCCGAGCGCCTCGCCTTCGCGGATGAGGCTCGACCTCCAGTCGACGACGGTACCGAAGACATCGAACGTGAGCGCCTTGACGTTCTCGATGGCCATTGGTTGCTCCGATCTAGCGCGTGCGGTAGCGCGAGTCCTCACGCGTGACGGTGACGACGACCTTCGTAGTGGGCGCGGAGCAAGTCGACGCCGAAGTCGTTTCGCGGATCGTGCCAGACCGAGTGGATGTGATTGGCGCGGTTTTGCGAGTTGTCGTACTCGATCAGGAGCGTCGGGCCGTGCAGCCGGTAATAGTGCGGCTGCTTGGGATCGATGGCCCCAGCCCACGCGAAGCGCACGTTCTCGGCGCCCGCCTCGCGCATCCGCCGCAGCTCCTCGTCGGCGATGTCCGCGCGCATGTTCCGGGCGTAGACCTCGACGAGGCGGAGCGCCAGGTTCCGCTGCTCGGCGCCCAGCTCGCCGAGGCCGATGCCGGCCGGCGACTTCAGGCTATCGGCACGACCCGGCCCGCTCACGATGTCACCCGGCGACTCGGCGGCGACGACGAAACGGAGATCCTGCTCGTCGGGGAGAGTCCGCTGGCCGCGCTGCGGGCCCGAGGGCACCTCGGCCGGATTCGCGCCAAAGAACGCGGGCGTCACCGAGACCGCGCGGCCCGGAGCGAGCGTGAAGTTGAGCGAAAGGTGATGTCCCTCGAGGCGCCAGCCCCACGGCGCCACCGCGTCCGGCGTGCCGAAGATGCTCACGTAATACTTGTCCGGATCGCGCAGGAGCCCGCCGAAGGTCTCGAGCTGGCGCAACGTATCCTCGAGCTTCATCACGTTGACGGCCTTCGTATAGCCGACTTCGGAGAGCGAGACCTTGATGAGCTCGTGCGCGGCGGCGCGACCGGCGGCCGACATCTCCTTGAACGCGACCCCCGAGCGCGAGCGCGGCACGTAGTGCCAGTTCATCCGCTCGTCCTGGGCGAACGGAAACATGGCGGCACGCCGCTGACCCGAGTCGAGCGCCCCGACAAACGCCGATGCCGCCCGCGCCATGGCCGCGCGCCCGGCGTCGCCGACCTGGGCCCGCGCGGGCCGCGCGGCGCCCAGCACCGCGGTGGCCAGGGTCCCGTGGAGGAGCTGTCGCCGGCCGATCCGCCTCATGGCGCCCCCAATGCTACACTCCGCGTCACGCCGAGTCTCGTGATGCGCGGTTGCCTCCTTACCCCGTAAGGACTCAGAAGTCGCGCGCTACCGAGCGATGCCGAAGGCGGCCGCTTTCCATCGCGGATCACTCGACGCGTCGAGCCTGTCGCGCACGCGTCGCAGCAGCCCGCCCGCGGCGGTCTCGCCCCAGAACCAGCGCGCGATCTCCTCGCCCCCCGCAGTCGGCTTCATCACCAGGTGGCCCTCGAAATAGAGGGCTTTGAGGTCGTCGGCGCCGTAGCGGATGAAGTTCGGCAACGGCACGTCCGGCGGGCGCTCGGCCATGTCCACGTCCTGACCGTCGGCGAATCCTTCCAGGAAACGCACGAGGCCACGAAACCGCGTCGCTGGAATCCCGGTGAGGCCCAGATGAGTACGGCCGTTATTCTTCTCGAGCCAGCGCTCGTGATAGCGGCGCATCTGCATCGTCTCCATCGCCACGTCGTCGGGCATCTGGTCGCTCCGCGTGATGCTCGATGCTTGAGGCGGCGCCGCGGGCTGATCGCCGGGCTCGAGCTCCGCCGGGAAATCGCGGAGCACCGGTCCCGCGGGCTCCCCCAGGAGATCGAGGGCGGCGCGCAGGACGCGATGCTGCAGCTCGGGATCGTCGGGCCGCCCGAACGCCATCCCGAACGGAAACGGCACGAAGAGAGCTCGCGGCGGCTTCACCTTCTCGGTGTGCTCGCGGACGAGACTGATCGACGTCGTGGAGATACCCGCCTGCTCCAGCGCTCG
>Ga0209690_1001121_pt1 | contig 14846 bp, 16 predicted proteins | sample GraSoiAngelo_150_FD_186164 | JGI IMG/M metagenome (GOLD analysis project Ga0209690, IMG submission 186164) | Grasslands soil microbial communities from the Angelo Coastal Reserve, California, USA - 14_1009_09_40cm (SPAdes) (version 2) | ecosystem: Environmental > Terrestrial > Soil > Grasslands ...
TGCCGCCGAGTATGCCGGCATCGACTGCGACGGCGCCTGGGCCCGTGCCCGAACCAGTCGTATTATCGACCTTCAAACCGCCATCGATAATGACTGTGCCGGCTAGATAGGTATTCGCGCCGTTCAGCGTGAGTGTGCCAGTGCCGACTTTCTGAACTGGACTATTTCTGCCAGCGTCGATTACACCGGAAAACACGGTGCTCAGATTATTGCCACCTATTTCCAGAATTCTACTCGTCGAAATCAACCCATCGCCTTCGATCGAGCCGAGCGTGAATGGCTGAGTCCTGGTGACAACTGTAAGTATGCCGTTGCCGAAGACCTCCACGCGCGCCGCACCGCCGAACGAATCATCACCAAATGCACAATCACCCCCCCGCCGCCGCCGCCATTGACAATGATTGTGGCGTTGCCGCCAGTGGAGCTGTCTCCAAAAAAAAGCGAGCCGCCTTCCGCGCCGTTGACTGAACTGCCGTCGATAACAAAGGTGCCATCGGCTGCGCTCGAGGAATCGAAGAGAATTATTGCGCCACCCTCTTCGCCGCTAACGGTTCCACCGCTGGCCGTAAAAGTGCCGTGGTCAGCGGTTGACTCATCGTTAAACACGACCGAGCCCGCAACCCCCCCCGCGGCAGTCGGCCCATAAATGAGAAAAGTGCCATTCGCTGCGCTTGAGGCATGGTTGAAATAGACGGTCGAGCCGCCTGCGGCGTTCTCCATTCCGCCAAAGCAGGTGAAGGTGCCATTGCCTGCGTTTGTGGAATCGAAGAACTGCATGAATCCGCCGGCAAAGGCATTAGGATTGTTAATAAACACGCCATTGGCAGCGGTAGAGTTGCCATGGAATTCGGTCCGGCCGCCAGACAGGCTCACGTCCGGCGGCGCGCCGTTGTTGATGAAAAGAGCGCTGCCGGCGCTCGCATTATCGGAGAACATAGTCACGCCGCCATCCTCGAACTGTTGTGGGGAGGCATTATTGGTAAAGACCGTCATGCTCCCTGCAGTGGCGCTATTAGTGAAGGAGATGACCCCGGACATATCCATGTTTTCAACGTTAGTGGCAAAGTTCTGGACAGTCCCAGAGTTGTTGGTAATTCCGGCGCCCGCGAAGGTAAGCGTCGTGGGAGAGCTCACGTTGATCGTGAAGGCGCTGGCTCCCGCCTCATAGACAATGCCATCGAGAATGGTTCTGGCAGACAGGGAAATATCGGTCACGTCGGAGACAATAAAAGTAGCCGTATCCGCTGGACCGTCCGGCACGGTATGGGGGACCCAGTTGGCCCCTGTGTTCCAGTCGCTACTGGTTGGACTAAGCCGCCAGGTCGCGCTCCCGGCGTGGCTCCTCGTCGCGCTCAGAGTTAAGGCCAGAACAACCACGGCCGCTAACATGACTGGTATGTTAGCGGACCCTTTTAGGAGATCGCACTTGGCTGAAAGGGTTGATTTCATCATTCCATTGTTTTTCAAATGAGTGATTTTACCGTGATCCTTTATGGATTGCTCTTACGGTGGTGGATTCTTGACGTGATCGTCGAGAAACGCAAGGACTTGGTCGCGCACTTTTGGACCTCCCGGCGTTACGCGATCAGGCCAGAGGTTGAACGCATGATCGGAATTTTGCAGGATCGTTTTCACTGTATAGAGGTTCTGATTGATCCCGTTACTCGCCAGAGTACAGCGCATGTCTTCGATCTGGTGCCATGGCATTGGATCCATTTACCTGTTGATGATGTAGATCGGCTTGAAAGTTTGTTCGCTCTCCGGTTTTACTTTAGCGACGGGTGAAACGCTTTTCTGATCAGCTAGCACACAAGAGTTGGTATAGTTCTGGAAGAGGTCAATGAAATTGTCCAGCGGTTCGTAACCCGTCGGGAGGCGATCAGACAAATCGTAGGCGCCGGAGAGGCCTATCGCGCAGAGAGGGCGATCATCCACTCCGTTCTGGCACCAATTTGGATAGGTGTCGGGGGGGCTGGTAGTTTTGTCCAGAGCGACAAAGATGGCGTGAGACCCTCCGGCAGAACCACCGAGTACACCAACATTTCCGTTACATAGAGTCGTAAGCGAACGCGCGGCCTTAATCAGCGACTTGATGTCGTCCGTCTGCTCGGGCGGCCGGCCGGAGAGCGGATCTTCATAATTTGGGTCCTGGCCCGTGATCCTCCCACACCGGGCCAGGCGATAGGTGACAGCAAGGGCCAGATAACCGCTGCTTTGCAGGTCACGCGAGACCTTTTCTACCCCCGGCATCAGTTGGGCTGCCACTATGCCAGCCGCCAGTGTGGACGACCAGCACGGTTGGAAACGGGCTGGTGCCAGCTGGAATGTATTTGCGCCACTGCAACATGCTGCCATCCGGCGGCTGGAATTGGGGTGGAATAACCTCCAGAGGGGGATCAGGAGTCGGGTTTAGGGGGTCCAATTCCGCAGGCGCTGCCGGCGTCGGGCAAGGGCTAAAGTTAAACGGCGGGCAATGGTCAGGCGTGGGCGCGGGCGTGGGCGAGCAAGTTTGGGCAAGGCAAAGTGGGCTGCCAAGAATCAGTGCGAGTGAACAGAAGCAAGCCGCGAAGGCGCGGTGCGTGCGGTTAATGTGTGTGCGTGTGTGGAGGACGGTTGAGATCCGCCGTTGAGTTTTCATAGCTTTGTTTATCCGCCTCGAACTCTGCCGGGCCGCCCGCACGCTGTCTCACCCGTTCTTGCGAAATTCTGGTCGTATTTTGGCCTGAGATGGAAAACGCGAACGGCAGACGGGGAAGCAAAACGAGAACGCAGGCCGAGCCCGTCCAAGTGACCAAGCTCGAAGGTTGCGCTATCTTCGGCCGCCCCAGGCGGGCTACAGCTACAGCACAACCGTTAACGTGAGCTAGTTCCCGTCGCTGCCTTCGTAGCTCACTTGGAGGTTATTGCCGTTTACCGCCGCGATCCCACCATCGGGCAGGTTAGCGAAGGTGTCGCTGATGGGATTAGCTGACGTGTTACTGATCACGGTTAGTACCAGTCCCTGTCTCAAGGCTCCCCTGGTCTGGCCGCTCAGGGTTGCCCCGCTGTTGATCGTGGCTCCGTTGGCAATCAGCTTGTCGGTCTGGCCCCGTTTAAGCGGTGCTCGCGCCCCCCGATTGACCCGATAGCGGTGCACTCGCATAGTGCCGCTCTCATGGCGATTGAGTTAACGCGCAATTTTTGCATCATCGCGCACATTGATCACGGCAAAACCACTTTGTCGGATCGATTGCTCGAGCGCACGGGGACGATCCAAGAACGGGAGAAGCAGGACCAACTGCTCGATTCAATGGATTTGGAGCGGGAGCGGGGAATCACGATCAAAGCGCATCCAGTGATGATGCGTTACAGAGTCAACTCAGGCGAAACGTATCGCCTGAACTTGCTCGATACGCCAGGGCATGTCGATTTCGCCTATGAAGTTTCGCGCAGCCTGGCTGCATGTGAAGGGGCGCTATTAGTGGTGGATGCGGCCCAGGGTGTTGAAGCGCAAACGGTGGCCAACGTGCATCTCGCGCACAAACAGGGACTGACGATTATCCCGATTATCAACAAGATCGATCTGCCAAACGCCGATCTGGCTTCGGTGCACCGGCAGCTGGAAGAAATCCTCGCGATCCCTTCGGAGGAAGCGATCGAGGCGAGCGCAAAGATGGGCATTGGGATTGAGGAGATTCTCGAAGCCATCGTGAAACGAATCCCGCCGCCGCAAAAGCCAGTCGATGCGACCTTACGGGCGCTGGTTTTTGATTCCGTCTTTGATGTTTACCGCGGAGTGATCGGATACGTGCGCGTGGTTTCCGGAACAATGGAGGCGAACCACGCGATCACGTTAATGAGCAACAACGCACGTTACGAGATCAAGGAAGTGGGTGTCTTTACTCCGAAAATGCTTGTCCAGCCGAACCTAAATCCCGGAGACGTCGGTTATTTCATCGCAAATATCAAAACGACTGCCGACATAAAGATCGGCGACACCATCACGGACCAGCGTCATCCGGCGAGCGAGCCGCTGCCAGGTTTTCAGGAAGTTCATCCGATGGTATTTAGCGGGATTTATCCCATTAACACCGGCGACTTCGAACATTTGAAAGCAGCCATCGGAAAACTGCGCTTGAACGACGCTGCGTTCGTCTATCAACCGGAAAGTTCCGTTGCGCTCGGATTCGGATTTCGCTGCGGATTTCTGGGCCTGCTTCACATGGAAATCATCCAGGAACGGCTCCGGCGCGAATACAACATGGACATCATCGCGACGAGTCCGAGCGTCGTCTATGAAGTGTTGACCGCGCGCGGGGGAAAACTCTTGATCGATAACCCCGCGCACTTGCCGAATCCGAGCATGCTCCAGGAAATTCGCGAGCCGATTGTAAAGGCCTACGTGCTTTGCCCGAATGAAAATATCGGTGACATCCTGCAATTAATTCTCGAGAAGCGCGGCCAGATGGAACATACCGAATCGCTCGATACGCGCCGTGTGATGCTGCATTGCGAACTCCCACTCAACGAAATTCTCGTCGATTTTAATGACAAGATTAAAAGTATCACGCGTGGCTATGGCTCGATGGATTACGAGCATGCCGGTTATCGCCCGGCGAAACTCGTAAAACTCGACCTGCTCGTAAATGGCGAGCCGGTCGATGCGTTTTCGACGATCGTGCACAAAGACCGCGCGGAGGCGAGGGGACGCCAGCTAGCAGCCAAATTGAAGGAAGTGATCCCGCGACAGCTTTACCAAGTGGCAATTCAGGCCGCCATTGGCGGGAAAATTATTGCGCGCGAGAGTGTTTCGGCATTGCGAAAAAACGTAACCGCGAAATGCTACGGCGGCGATATCACGCGCAAGCGGAAACTGCTTGAGAAACAAAAAGAGGGAAAGAAACGGATGAAGAGCATCGGGAAGATCAACATCCCCCAGGAAGCGTTTATCGAGGTGTTAAAGGCGCAATGATTTGTTTTTGTCATTCCGAGCGAAGTCGAGGAATCATCTAGCATCCTGAATTATGTTCACGCCCCGCCACGTCAAGCACAGCAAACTGCTTTTGCGGCATGCCCGCAAGTATCTGCGCTACAAGAATGATCTGCTTAGTAGCTCGGACCGCGAAGAGATCGTCGCTGGAATAGAAAATCTCCGCGATGCCTTACATCGGCGCGACCACGAGAGGGTGCACAGCACGGCCGACGCGCTCGATAAAACGTTACACAGGTTGACGCCGGTAAATTGGGAATCGCATTGGCGGGAAAATTGTGAGGTGATTTTGGTGGCGATCGTGGTGGCAGTGGGGATTCGCTCCTATTTCTTGCAGCCGTTCAAAATTCCGACCGGCTCGATGCAACCGACTTTAAATGGGATCATTGGTCAATCCAGCAGCGCGCCAGCGCCAAACATCCTGAGACAGATCAGCGAGTTCATTATCCTCGGTCGCAATTACATCAACGTTGTCTCGCGTGAGGATGATCAAGTTTTTGAAATCGAGCAAAAAAAACTTCTCTTCTTCTTCACGTTTTCGCGGCTGGTCTGCGAGCACCAAAATTTTCTTGTCTACGCGCCACCCGAGACGCTCACTCGCGATTTCAACGTTTTCCCCGGTCGGACTTATCGCCGCGGCGACATTATTGCGAGAGGCACAATAGACACAGGCGACCAGGTCTTTGTGGACAAATTTAGCTACAACTTCGTTAAACCGTATCGCGGCGACGTTTTTGTTTTCCGGACGAATCATATCTTCGGCATTCGGGAGGACCCGGGAACCGGGTCACCGTTTTACATTAAGCGGCTAGCCGGCCTGCCCGGAGATCGTTTACGCATCGACCCGCCGTTTCTTTATATCAATGAAGAGAAAGCGGAAAGCTTTGGATTCAAGCGCGTCATGGCGGCCAAGCCTCCCTATCGCGGCTATGCCTTGGGCCGTGACTATCTAGCACAACCTAGTCGTTCGTTCACCGTGCCACGGCATGGTTATTTTGCCTTGGGCGATAACAGCTACAACAGCTACGACAGCCGTTATTGGGGACCGGTGCCGGAAGAAAACCTCGTTGGGCGTGGCTTGTTTGTTTACTGGCCGTTCAATCGGCACTGGGGCTTGATTCGGTAGACGGATAATTTCTGCCGCATGCTATCGAGCCTCCCGCGAGTATATCCTCTGCTTGGGCTCTGCAGCGGATATGCGCTGGTGATGCTTTTTAATCCGGTGCGCCAAGCGCTCGGGGACGGTTTTCGTTGTATCGGCCGCTATAAACGCATCTGGCTCACTTTTGCCCTTCTTGGGTTCGGCTACTTCCTTTTCCAATTTGTCACCTTCACGCCTATCCGAAATTTCGGCGATCTCGATCTAAATCAGGTCATTTCACTACCGACCTGGCATTGGCCCCGATTTGTGGAGATATGGAGGGAAACGCCGTTGCCTGCTGTGGAAGGGGTCGCGGGAATTTTCGATAACGCAACTACCACCTATCCGCTCTCGGTCGTGGCTGCTGTGCTCATGATTACCAACTGGCGTGGGCTGCATGGCGCATTGCTTCGCGCCTTGCGGAAGCGATATCGTTTGTGGAGTTATTTCATCTACTTGATCCTGCTGTTGAGCGCCTTGGCGTCGCTTTTGAAGCCGATTGTATTCTGGCGATTACCTGAGTGGGGCGGTCTTGTCCCGGCCGCCGGGCTGCTGCGAATTTCGGCCACAGTGGATGCGGTCGCATTCATTTTCGAATACCTTTTTGGAGTTTACATCCAGGTGTATCTGATCACCGTCTGTTTGGCCTGGATAAAGGGCGTGAGTTTTGAAGAAGGAGAACTCTTTCGCTTCGCCATGCGCCGCTTCAGTTATGTTCTCAAGTGGGCTGGCATTGTCGTCTTCTTTAGCATGTTGATCGTTCGGCTGCCACTCCTCCTTGCCTACTTCACAAACATTCCCGGTGTGCTCGATTACCTCCCGATGGAGCGCGCGCTCATGAGCGGTTTAATCATCGCTTTCTGCTCAGTTCAAATCTCGCTCGCGTTACATAATGAGAGCCTGGGCAAAGCCATTCACGCGCACAGCCAGTTCGTCCGGCAAAATGGCAGTCTTCTGGGGTGGTTTCTGATCATTTGCGGAATGCATTTTTTCTGCATCATGATTTGCGACGCCATCGTGCGGCGCGCAATCGCTGATCGCTTGGCTGCACTCTTTCTGTGGAAATTCATCTTCGCTTGTCTCCGTGGGATTATCACTGGCTGGCTTCTGGCTTCATGGGTCTGTTTATTTCGCCAATGCGAAACCGGACGCGTTAACCAGGAGAGATGGATCCAGTATTAAGCGACCCCGTGAAGACGCACGTGAATGCGGCGAAAATTACGCGCCAGAGCAAATCGAACCTGGCGCTGGCATTTATTTCACTAGGACGCGAGCGTAAGCGCGACATCACTATTTTCTACGCGTTTTGCCGCGTGATCGACGACATTGCCGATTCTTCGGAGCTCAGCGTCGCGGAGAAGCGAGTGCGGCTAGAGGCGTGGCGCAAAATGCTCCGCGCTGCGGGTGCGGATGAGGCGCCGCTTGCTCATGACGTACGGAGTTTGATCGACAAGTACTCGCTATCCACCGCCATGCTCGAGGAAATTATCGCCGGAGTGGAGATGGACCTGAGCATCTCACGATATGCCACGTTCGAGGAGCTTCGTGTTTACTGTTATCGGGTCGCCAGCGCAGTGGGTCTGGTGAGCATCGAGATTTTTGGATATCGGAATCCGCGCTGTAAAGAGTATGCCCTTGAGCTCGGGTTGGCCTTGCAGATGACGAATATTATCCGTGATGTTGGGAAGGATCTATTGGACGGCCGCGTCTATTTGCCCCAGGAGGATTTGACACGTTTCAATTATTCCGAAACGGAGCTGCAAGATCGGCAATATAACGAACGTTTCGTTCGTCTGATGGAATTCGAAGCGATACGCGCGCGGGAGTTCTTCTCTCTCGCGGCGGCGGCCCTTCCGTCTGAAGACCGCCGAGCAATGGTGCCCGCCCAGATCATGAGCTCCATTTACCGCGGTCTGCTTCGTCAAATGGAGCTGGACAAATTTCGCGTTTTCGAAAAAGAATACCGGCTTAGCAAAATGGAGAAAGTCGGCCAGATCGCAGCGCAGCTACTCAAAAATATTTGAATTCCCTGCATTACGCATCCGTCTGACTCCTCTGTTGCGAAGCTTTTAGAAACGAAATATGAAAACAAGTTCTCTGAAAATCATATCAGCAGCAGTGCTTGGGCTTTTTGTCCTGGGCACGATTGTTTGCGCGCAGACTGGTCCTGCTACGGCAGGCAGTGGAAGCGGCCAGGTGATCGTAGCACAGCCAATCAGCAAAGCAGAAGCGGAGAAAAAATATCCGCCGCCAAGTTCAGGATATCCGACCGGGGAAAGAGATCCACATCAAGCCTCCGGTATTGTCATGAGCCCGTATCCGCCGCACCAGAAGTTCGACTGCTCGAAAGTCCCGCATGGTGGGCTTGTCCTGGATCCGCACATGAACAAGGTATTCGTGAGACCTTAGTGGCATCTCACATACCAGCCATGTCTTGAAACCGCGCAACCTGTGTGGAGGCACGCGGTTCAATTCCGCAACCTTAAAAGATATGAAAGAGCAAATTTTTGCAGTTACTTTCGTCGTTGCGCTTTGTTCCTTAATTATCTGTTCGTGCGAAACCCCAGTTGGTCAGGGCGCCGGTTGGGGCGCTGCGACTGGCGCAATCATCGGCGGAGCTGCCACTGGTCACGTTCGCGGCGCGGCGATTGGCGCAGCCGCAGGCGCAGCGGCCGGCACCCTGGTTGGCGCGGCGATCCAAGAAGATCAGGTTGCGCGTTACGGTCCGCCGCCGCCTGGAGGCTTTCCAGTCGCGCGTTGGGCCGGAACGCCTGGCTTTTATTACAGCCCTTATACCGGGCGCGTCTACGATCTTCGCGGAGTCCCCCCTGGCGGGCTCACTCGCGATGTCGACACCGGTCGGCTTTTCCGCAAGCCGTAACCGCTTTCAGCTTCGTTGACGATCTCGCAAATCAGCGCGCTTGCGCTTGAAGTGCGTCCACCAGCGCCTGCGCTTCTTCAGTCATTTTCAGCAATTCGGGCCACGGGCGGTTATAGTTCTCGCCCGGCAGCTTGCGCGTGGCATCAAATCCCATGTGCGAGCCTACGTTCTGATCAGTCGGCGCATGGTCCAGCGAGTCGCTTGGATTTTTGATAATGGTTGTGTCGCGAGCAGGATCGGTATTCGCGCACAATCGGAAAAGCACCTCGCTCGTATTGTGAACGTCGCAATCTTCGTCAACCGCCACAATATATTTGCTGAACATCATCTGGCCCATGCCCCAGAGGCCGTGCATGACTTTGAAAGCCTGATACGGATATTGTTTCCGGATGCTGACGAAAACCAGATTGTGAAAAACGCCTTCCGCTGGCAGCGTCATGTCCACGATTTCCGGGAAATTCATTTTGAATACCGGCAGAAAGATCCGCACACAGGCGTCGCCGATATAGTAATCTTCCATGGGCGGGATGCCTACGATCGTTGTCGGATAAGCTGCGTCACGGCGATGGGTGATCGCGGTCAAATGGAAAACGGGATAATCTTCGACTGCGGTGTAAAAGCCGGTGTGATCTCCAAACGGACCCTCCGGACGCATTTCACCGGGTTGAACATACCCTTCCAGAACGAAGTCGACGTCCGCCGGAACATCGACATCGATCGTTTTGCAGCGAATGAGTTCGATTGATTTCTTCCGCAGAAAACCAGCAAAAAGGAGTTCATCCAAACCATCCGGCAGCGGCGCGGTTGCCGCGAATGTATAGACAGGATCGCCGCCAAGAGTTACCGCCACCGGCATGCGCTCGCCGCGCTCATAATAGCGTTTGCCGTGGCGCGCGCCGACTTTGTGAATTTGCCAGTGCATCCCGGTTGTACGCTCGTCGTAAATTTGCATGCGATAAATACCGACATTTCGCGCGCCTGTCTCCGGATCGCGCGTGTGCACATTTGCCAGGGTGATAAAGCGTCCGCCATCCTTCGGCCAACATTTGAGAATCGGCAGATCGCGCAGAGTGAAACTCCCTGATGCTGGATGCTGAATGCCGGATATTGGATCTTTCGACGCGCTTTTCTCGTTCAGCATCGAGAATCCAGTGTCCAGTATCGTCACCACTTCCTGGCACGGCGCGTCGCGCACCTGTTTTGGACGCGCATGCAGCAGATGAATTCCTTGCTTGAGCAAACTCCAACCCTCGCGAAGGTCGGTTGGCGGTTTTGCTTTCAGGATGAATTGAATTTCCTGAGCGATGTCTCCGATGTTCGAGACTTGCAAGGCAAGCGCCATCCGGTGGCGCGATCCCATTGTGTTGATTGCGAGAGGGAATTCCGATCTTTTCCCCTCGACAATCGGTTGCTCAAAGAAGAGAGCTTTGCCGCCGCCGGGCGACTTCATTTCGCGATCCGCCCATTCTGCGATGAGCAGGTCGGTATCGACCGGGACAGCAACGCGTTTCAGCTCGCCCGCTTGTTCAAGAGCGTCGAGGAACTTTCGAAAGGAGCGGTAAGCCATTTGCGAGGCGTGCCGCGACTCTGATTAGTTCTGTGGCAGAAAGCGACAGAATTTTTTATTAGGGATACGGCGGCACCAAATATTGGAAGGAAACTGCTCTGCCATTGGCGAAAGTTACGGTCTTGTAAGGGTACGGGATGCTTGGTGGGATGTACGAATAATAGAACGGATCGTAAAAGGGACTACCAAAGAAAACGAAAGTACGGCCGCCGTGATGATGCTGACTTCCCGTTGCCACGCCGACGCTGGTGAGTCCGAACCCATAGCCAAAACCAGGACCATAGTACGGGTAAGGATAAGAGTACGGGTAAGTCGTGTAATTTATATAAATCCAAGTTTCGGTCGAACGGCCACGCATGTTACCCACAATTTTGCGATCGGGCGAGCCCCATGCCAGCCACACCGCGCCTTGTGACATCCCCGCGCGAATTTGTCCCTGGCTTACCAACGCCTGGTGGCCGGGAGAAAGGGTCTGATAAATTTCAGGATGTCCAGAAATTCGCGTCTCTGTTGTGGAACAGCTCGCAAGGATTAACGCGCTGGCGGCAATGCCGAACGTCAGCGTCCTCGCAAGGAATTGACGCATCATTCTCGAAAATACGACCGGGATTCAGCCAGTCAACTCTGCTGGTCCCGCGCTATCTTGATTAAGACTATTCGTGCGATTAGCCTTCTGTAGAATGGAGGATCGGTACGGCCATCGGATTTCTTATCTGCGTGTCTCGATCACGGACCGCTGCAACGAGCGCTGCACGTATTGTATGCCGCAAGAGTTGCAGGAGTGGTTGCCGCGCGAAGAAATCCTGACTTTTGAAGAGACGCTGCGCCTTATTCGCGTCGCGGCGGAACTCGGTGTGTCGAAGGTGAGGATTACGGGTGGCGAGCCGCTTACCCGCCGGGGAGTGCTTAATCTCGTTCGCGGACTTCCGAAAATCCGAGGCATTCACGACATCGGTCTTTCGACAAATGGGACGCTTCTGGCGCGTGACGTTGAGCCGGGCATGACAATGGCGCGCAGTTTACGAGACGCTGGCGTCCGATCGGTGAACATCTCGCTCGACACATTGGATCGACAGGTTTACTCAGACATCACCGGGCGCGATCTGTATGCACAAGTGCTTGAGGGGATCGCTGCGGCGATCGCCGCTGGGTTCGATCAGATCAAATTAAACACAGTCCTGATGCGCGGCCGAAATGAGGATCAATTAATCCCGCTGATAGAATTCGCCGCGGCGCGTAGTCTGATTCTCCGGTTCATCGAGATGATGCCGGTGAGCACGACTGAAGTTCTCGACGAAGATAATTTCATGTCGATCCTTGAGGCGAAACGCTTAATTGAATCGTCTTATAGAAGTCTGATCCCGGAGACGGAATTCCGGACGAACGGTCCGGCGACGTATTACCAGATCCCCGGCCGCCAGCAGCGTATCGGGTTTATCGGCGCGATGACGAACCTTCATTTTTGCGAGAGCTGCAACAAACTTCGTCTCACGTGTGACGGGAAACTCCGTCCTTGTCTCGGCAGCTACCTCGAATTTGATATTATGAAACCACTTCGCGGCGGCGCGAGTGATGAGGAGCTCAAGCAGTTCTTTCTCGGTGTTGTCGATCGAAAGCCTGAGCAGCACGACTTTCGCAATAATTACACGCCGGGCCGCAAGATGATTGCAATCGGTGGCTGATAGATGAAGCGCCTCACGCATATTGGCGTCGATGGCCGCGCGCAAATGGTCGATGTTTCGGCCAAGCCGCTCAGTGCGCGCACCGCAGTCGCGAAAGGTAAAATCAAACTTCAACGCAAGACGCTTGAACTAATTTCCACAGACGGAATCGCAAAGGGCAACGCCTTCGCAACTGCCCGGATTGCCGGCATTCAAGCCGCCAAACAAACCGCGCTGCTGATTCCGCTTTGCCACACACTGCCGCTCAGCGAGGTTAGGATCGACTTTGTCATGTCACAGGATGACGCCGAAGCAACTTGCACTGCCCGGACGATCGCGCAGACTGGTGTCGAGATGGAAGCCCTCACTGGGGTCACTGTCTCGTTGCTTACCGTCTACGACATGTGCAAAGCCGTTGACAAAGAGATGCAGATTTCGGACGTGCGTTTGGTTGAAAAATCAAAACATCAGCTGTAGCAGCGGTCTGTAACCGTCGCTCGGGTTGGCAGCAAAATGGTGCGACCCTACTAGAGCGCCACACTACAAATGCAAATACAGGTTGGCATCATCACGGTTTCTGATCGCGCCAGTTCTGGCAAATATGACGATCTTGGTGGACCGGCTTTGAAGGATGCAGCGCAGAAAAATGGATGGCAGGTCTTTTCGGAAGCGATTGTGCCAGACGACGCGGAACGTATTCGGGAGACGATTCGCTCATTTTCTCAACAAGGTTGCGGCTTGATTTTGACCACTGGCGGGACCGGCATTGGCCCGCGCGACGTCACGCCAGAAGCAATTCGCGCGATCATGCGCGTCGAGCTACCCGGTTTTGGGGAAGTGATGCGCGCTGAATCGATGAAAATTACTCCCAATTCAATCCTGTCGCGCAACTTGGCGGCGATCGTCGATCTTTCCCTTGTGATCGCACTTCCAGGAAAACCGAGCGGTGCTGTCGAATGTCTTGGGTTTGTACAAGGTGCAATTCCGCACGGAGTCGCCCTTGCACAGCGCGTGCCGACTTCGTGCTGAATCCTGTAGCCGTCCCATCTGGACGGCGTCTCGAACAGCATGGCAACGTGAGCGCTTCGCACAACGAAGGAGCTACAACTCAGTCCGGGTAGATGAACAGTCGCATTAATTGCTTGCCGTAGTTCGTGAGATGCGCGTTTCCGCCACGACCGGAAATTTCGTCACGAGTCAAATAGGAATAATCGATCGAGCTTTTTTTAACATAACCTAACTCCGGCTGGGTCACATGTTTGTCGCTTGGTTCTATTTTTAGGGGTAGACCGGAGCGCGCGAAAGAGACTTCCCACGAAGATTTCTCATGGCGAACATCCGCGGCAAGCATCCAGGGGTAAAGTCTTGGCAACTCGAAATGCCGTGATTTAGGCAGGGTCACTTTGTAGAATATCTCTTCGTCACTGAGAAACTGGGGAATGCTGAGTGATGGATTTTTGCGGAGCGCGAGATAGAGCCGCGCGATATCGAGACCGGCGAGATTCATTCCATTGTAGATGCCATTGTGATTTGGATCATTTTTGAAGAATGCATTGTACCAGACTTCGAACCGATCGCTGAGCATCACGTTCAATTCCAAATGAAGATGCGCCCGTGCCTGGTTCAATCCGGCCCCGGTGTAGCCCATCGCGGCAATGGTTTGACCGCGCTTCACCGCGTTACCGGGCTGTACCGCGATCGAACTCAGATGTCCGTACAAGCTGTAGTAATTTGAATCATCCCAGCGGTGCTCGATCACGACGTACTTCCCGTAGTTCGAGTAGCCCGGCACGGGATTAGTGTGTACGACCTTTCCATCCGCAATGGCGCGCACTTCATCTAGGGGCTCGCCACGGGCATCGCGGCGCAAGGCACGAATGTCAATTCCTTCGTGAAAGCGCGTATAAACAATGCCCGCCGACGTCTCAATGGGATCACGCACAAAGCCGTACTGACCACCTTCCCACGGTGTCGATTTCGCTCCTTTGTAATTGCGCTCGATGTATTGGTAAAATGCCGGACCCCCTCCTGAGAAAAGAGCGTCGTTATCCGTGGGCAGGACAAGGTCGACAATTTGGTTTTGTGCCGCCATCGTAAAACGAACGAACTGAAACGCCAGAAACGCAGTGGCAAAACGAATCTTCATTCGCCGTCGGTTTAAGAAAAGAGCGTCTCTATGAAGGGACCGGGAGGAATGCCTTGCTGGCTCACCATTGCATTGTTGATTTTTCCAGCGCTGGCGTTCGGGCGCGAAATGTCTGTCCAAGGCCGTGATGAACGCACTGTTCTTCGAATCGAACGCGGTGGCTGCGCGCATTAGTCGAGCGCGACTGTGCAACTCTCGATCGAATCCTGGCCGATGATCTCATCGATTCGAGTTGGAAAGGTGAACTGCAAAATAAATGGCAAGTGCTTGCGGGTTTGAGCAAGCCGCTTCCCTATTCGCAACGGCTTTAAGATCTGAAGATCAAGCTTTATCAGGACGTAGCGGTGGCGCGAGGCCTCAATATGATGAGCGATCAAAACAGGCGGATCATGCTGCGAATTCGATTGACCAATGTCATGCTTTATCGCCATGGACATTGGCAAGCGGTCGCCGCGCAAGAAACGCCAGTGAATTCCCGGTG
>Ga0209690_1001127_pt1 | contig 14809 bp, 15 predicted proteins | sample GraSoiAngelo_150_FD_186164 | JGI IMG/M metagenome (GOLD analysis project Ga0209690, IMG submission 186164) | Grasslands soil microbial communities from the Angelo Coastal Reserve, California, USA - 14_1009_09_40cm (SPAdes) (version 2) | ecosystem: Environmental > Terrestrial > Soil > Grasslands ...
GAATCCGCCGGCCTGCTCCTGTATCGAATTCGCGACGGTAGGCCCGAGGTGCTGCTCGTACATCCCGGCGGGCCCTTCTGGAGAAGGCGAGATGAGGGCGCGTGGTCGATCCCGAAGGGTGAGATCGAGCCCGGCGAGACGCCGGCGGAGGTGGCGCGCCGGGAGTTTCACGAAGAGCTCGGACAGTGGCCTCCGGACGGTGAGCTGACGCCGCTCGGCAGCATTCGCCAGGCCGGCGGAAAGGTGGTGCATGCGTGGGCGGCCGAGGGCGACTTCGACATCGAACGGGTTGAGAGCGTGTCTTTCGAATTGGAGTGGCCGCCCCGGTCCGGTCGGACGCAGCAGTTCCCGGAGGTCGACAAGGCAGGCTGGTTCGACCTTGACGCCGGCCGCCGGATGGTCCTGGCGGCGCAAAAGACCTTCATCGACCGCCTCGAGGAGGCCAGGCTCTAGGTCGGCGTCGTCGCCTTCGCGTGTTCCACCGTGCCGCCGCCGCGAGGTAGACCGCCATGATCACGTGCATCACCGGCGGGTTGTAGACCTTGGGATCAACGCGCCAGTTCACGGTCAGCTCGAACAGGGCGATGTTGTCGTCCTGGCCGAGGTAGCGATACCGGCTCCACAGCGGCACGTCGAGCGCGAAGACCGCATCCTCCTCGCCCTGGAGCCGGCTCTGATGCGCCGCCGAGAGGCAATCCCACACGCGGGCGTCCGGTCGGGGCTGGTGATGGCCTGGAATGTGCCGGCGCAAGGCGGCGGCTGCGCAGTCGACGCCAGCGCCTGAGTGGTCGGAGAGGCGCAAGTCGAGATCGCGAGCACCACGAGAGCCAGAAGGCTGGAAACGGGTGAACGTCGAGGTGCATTCAATTGGAGAACACGCCCGCGATCTCGCACCGGCTTCATGTCCGCCGCGGCGAGATCCCCGCGGCCAGTACAAGGGCTGGGCGCGTTTACAGAGGTGTGGCGAAGTCGATACCGCTCAAACATGTCGAGTTGGGAACGTTCCCGATCAAACGATTCCGGCCGCTTCTCGACGACGACGTGTGGTCTGACCTCGAAACCACCCTGGGCCGCCTGGCTGCTGCGATGCGCGGCCACGTCGTCTGGAACGTGAACTCGACGGCGCGCGGCGGTGGCGTCGCCGAGATGCTGGCGTCCCTGATTCCCTACAGCCGCGGCGCCGGAATCGATGAGAGATGGGCCGTGATCGAGGGAACGCCCGACTTCTTCGAGGTGACCAAGAGGCTGCACACGTTCCTGCACGGCGTGCAGCCCGATGGAGCCGCTCTGACCGAGGACGACCGACGCGAGTACGAGGCGGCGATGGCACGCAACTCCGCGGCGCTGCTCGAACAGATCCGTCCTGCCGACATCGCGATCCTCCACGACCCGCAGACCGCCGGCCTGATCCCCGAGCTACGCGCCCACGGCGTGCGGACCATCTGGCGTTCGCACATCGGGGTCGACGAGCCGAACCAGCTCGTACGCGATGCGTGGGGATTTCTGCTTCCCTACATCGGGCGGGCGGACGCGGTGGTCTTCTCCCGCCAGAAACATGTCTGGGACGGGCTGGAACGTTCGCGAGTCGAGATCATTCCGCCCTGCATCGATCCGTTCGCGACCAAGAACCAGGACCTTACCGACGAGTCAGTGAGCGCGATCCTCAAAGCGGCGAAGATCCTCCCATGCAAAGACGGCGCGGCAACGTTCAAGCACCACGACCGCACGCGCGGCCGGGTGGCGCGGCACGCGCGGCTCGACGATGCGACCCTGCCCTACGAAGCTCAAATCGTGCTGCAGGTGTCGCGGTGGGACAGGCTCAAGGACCCGATCGGAGTCATGCAAGGTTTTGCGGAGCACGTGGCGCCGCGCACCGACGCATGGCTGGTACTGGCCGGCCCGGCGGCGACTTCCGTGAACGACGACCCCGAGCAGCCCGAGATCCTCCACGAGCTCGCGGCTCAACGTGAGGGGATGCCGGCCGCGCTGCGAGAAAGGATCGTCGTCGCGCAGCTGCCAATGGAGGACACCGACGAAAACGCCGCCATCGTCAACGCGCTCCAGCGCCGGGCGGACGTCGTCGTCCAGAAAAGCATTGCCGAAGGTTTCGGGTTGACCGTCGCGGAGGCGATGTGGAAGGCCAAGCCAGTGGTGGCGGGCCGGGTCGGCGGCATCGAGGACCAGCTCGAACACGGCAAGAGCGGGCTTCTGGTCGACGATCCGAGGGATCTCCCCGCGTTTGGTGACGCGGTCGTCAGCCTGCTGACCGACGGCATGAAGGCGAAGACCATCGGTCGCGCGGCGCGGCGGAGGGTGGTGCGCTTCTTCATCACGCCATGCCATCTCGTGACGCAGGGGCGGCTCCTCACCGATCTCGTGTCTACGTAACATCGCCATCATTGGCAGTTACCGTTTTTCCGGCTTGACGAGTTGCCGAAGGACGTGATCTCGCGCGACTTCGCCCTTGAGCAGCATCGCGGGGTGGATGCATGCGTCCTGTTCGTCGATGCCCCCCCGGGCAGGGACCGCGCCGGCACCCCTACGTCGAGATCCTGATCGTGCTCGAAGGCACTTCGACGGTCGACGATGGCACCTCCAAGCGCGCGGTCAATGCGGGCGAGATGGCGGTGGTCGATGCGGGCCAGGTCCACACATTCGTCAACTCGGGGGAAGGACGATGCGCCAGATCGACATCCATCTGTCTTTTACGCTTCAGCACGGAGTGGCTGACCTAGCCATGCCGAAACGCGACCCCCACGACCCGGGAGTCGAGCCGGCCCGGCAGCGGGCTGAGGACGCAGGCGCGGCCTCGCGGTCACCTGTCCGCGTTGGAGGGGGCGAGGCGCGTTTCGGGACCGCAAGCTGGACCGACCCGACGATGACTGCGCCCGGCGTCTTCTATCCCAGAGGCGCCGACAGCGCGGAGGAACGCTTGCGATTCTACGCAAGCGAGTTCCCGATTGTCGAGGTGGACGCGACCTACTATGCGCTGCCCAACAAGCGAACGGCGGAGAGCTGGGTGGAGCGCACACCAAAGGACTTCGTGTTCGACATCAAGGCTCACGCGCTCATGACCGGACAGCCGACCGAGGTGACGCGACTGCCCAAGGCGATCAAAGAGGAGCTCCCGGCCGAGCTCAAAGAAAAGAAGCGCATCTATCGCAAAGACATGCCGAAGGAGCTGCTGGACGCCGTCTACGCGCAGTTTCGCGATGCGCTCCACCCGTTGATCGAAGCCGGGAAGCTGGGCGCGGTCTTCGTCCAGTTTCCGAAGTGGGTGTTCCCCTCCAATGAGGCGCGTGAGCTCATCCTCGAGACTCGAGAGCGCCTGGGGCTGCCCATCGCGGTTGAGTTCCGCCACGGCAGCTGGTTCAACGAGAAGAACGCGGAGCGCACGGTTCGATTCCTACAGGACAACAAGATCCCGTACGTCGCGGTCGACGAGCCGCAGGGCTTCAAGAGCTCGGTGCCTCCGGTCATCGTCCCGACGAACGACGAGCTCGCCGTCTTCCGATTTCACGGCAGAAATGCCGCTAACTGGGAGAAGAAAGACATTCCGCCGTCAGAGCGGTTTCGCTACCTCTATGACGTGGACGAGCTCGCGGACTGGACTCCCAAGATCGCGAGCGTCGCGAAGGGCACCAAGCAGACGCATGTCGTCTACAACAATTGCTTCTCCAACTACGGGACGACCAACGCGCGCGAGGCCGCGCGGCTGCTGGCGGAATTGCAGGCTTAAGTTCCCTATCCCGCCCTCTCGCCGAACGGGGAGAGGGCTATTTGTGATCGAGATGCTTGGCCAGCCAGGCGTTGAGGTCCGATCCGTCCCGCCATGCTTTCGCCACGCGATCGCGCGCCTGCGGAGTCGCGATCCACTGCTCCACCGGCCACCGCTTCCAGTAGATCAAGCGCTTGTGGCGCAGTAGGTCGGCCCGCGGGTGGTCTTGCGGGTACGGAGGCGGCACGCGCTTGAGCTCCTGGCCCTCGACGTCGTAGCCCTTCTTGCGCAGCGCGGACACGATCGCGACCAGCTCTTGCCCCGAGCGGTCGGCCGCGATTGCCTCGCGCAGCCGCTTGAGCTGAACGTCGTCGACCATGTAGCGCCCGCCGGCCGCCACCAGGCCCTCCGCGTCGAGCGCGAGGTAGCCTCCCCGCTCGACATCGGCGTAGATGTTCAGCTTGTAGGGCGACTTGTCCGCCGAGAAGCGGATGTCGCGGTTGGGCCGCGAGACGCGGTGGGGCAGTCCGAACTCGGGCTCCAGGTCGGCGAGCAGAGCCAGCATCGGCGCCTTGACCTCGTCCTCGTACTGGCGGCGGTGGGCCTCGAAGTAAGTCTTGTTGTTGTTGGCGCGCAGGCCAAGGAAAAAACCCTTGAAGTCGCCTTTCCAGCCTTTGAATTGGCGCGCCACGCGGGCAGATTACTACGCACTGGCGTGGCCGTTGCCCCGGCCACCGGCCAGGCCGAGGAGTTCGGTCAGCCGGCTCAGGCGCTCATCGTCGAGCTGCTCCGGCCAGACGTCTCCATCGAGCAGCGCCACCGCACATGAATTAAGGAAGAGAGTGGTCGACTACGGATGTGGCTGAAGCGCCGGCTCGCGGCCCACTCGCAAGCTGCCCGATTTTCTGCGGATCGGGACCTCGTCAGGAGCTCTGTCCCGTCTCTGGATATATCGACAACGCCTCGCCTCATCGCGTTATCCCGTAGACGTTCGGGCATAGAAATGTGAAGCAGGATCGGTCGGTATCTCCTCCGCTGGCTACGTTGCCTAAACAGAGCCAACAAAAAAGAGGAGAAGGAAGATGCCGATCACGAACTCAAAAGAGAAATTCGGTCACGAGCTCGCGGAGATGTACGACGCCGAACACCAGTTTCTCCTGGAGCGAATCGCTCCGAGGCTGGGCAAGGCGGCTGCTTGATGCTCGAGGTTGTGATCACCGCTGGCGGTGCGTTCGCCGGAGCTCACGGCGCCGACAGCTCCGGTGGCGTGCAGATCGAGCTGTGGCAGGTCATCAACCTGATCGGAGCCCCTCTGCTGGCGGTCGTGTTCGCACGGCCCGTCATCGACGACCTGAAGGCCTGGCTCGGGTCGGACCGCAAATAGTCCGGAGCTAAGCCTTCGCCTCGACGCGGTCGCCGATGGCGATCCTGCCGCTGGTCAGCAATTCAGCGCGTAGACCGGCCCGGTGCACGAGCGGCTCGACGATCGGCTTTCCGATCAGGCTCGCAAGGTAGGTGCACGGCTCACACAGCTTGGTCCCGCGCGCCAGAACATCGCCGATCCAGAACTCCTTGCCCACGAGGTCGTTGAGCCGGACGCCGCGCGTCGTGATGTTGCGGCGCGTCTCCCCCGGCGCCAGTCGGATGCCGAAGTCGCGGGCCAGGTTCTCGATGTTCTCGGCCTCGATGAGCGTCACGTCTCGACTGGAGCGGTCGTCGCGCCAGGTGCCTTCGCGCCTCGCGTTGCGATCGCCCGCGAGGCCAACTCCGGCGACCGCCTCTATCGATGGGACGGCCTGCACGAGCGCGCCGGCGAGCTCCGCGATGTGGATGTGCTCGACGGTGCCCGTCAGCTTCATCGTTTTGAACTGTTGATCGTAGTCGGGGAAGTAGCGGGGAATCACAGAGAGGTCGAACCGGGGCAGGATGGAGCTCGGCGGCTCGCGCTCGAGCAGGAAGCCAAAGCTTTGCCGGACAAGGTCTTCGACGTCGGCGACCTCTGCGCCTCGGCCCCACCGTTCGAGGTCGGCCTTCGTGACCCAGACCGCATGCCACGTGCGCTCGCCGGTGTGCTCAACCTGGACGTCGCAACTCCAGGCATCACCATCCTGGCGGCATCCCACCTCGACCACCGAGCGAAGCTTAGCCATGACCTGAGCCACACTCCTGTGCGACTTAATTAACAGACTATCCACCCTTGTGCTGATAATTCGTATGTACCCTTGGCCGGCCTGAGCTGGAACGATCTCCCAGGCGCCTTTCTCATCTACGATGCCGATGGTCTGGTGACCGAAGCGAACCAGGCCGCGAGCGAGCTGCTCGGGATGACCAACCAGGAGCTTGTCGGCTCGGCGGCGGAAGATGCGGGTTGGCTCGTCACCGATGCGGCGGAGGGGCCGATCAGCGTCCACCCGGTGATCGCCGCCCTGCGCGGCCGGCAGCGGGCGGGGGGTGTGCTCGCGAGGGCGCGAAGACCCGACGGCGTCGATGTCTGGGTCCAGGTCGACGCCGCTCCGGAGCTGGGCGGTGACGGCGAGGTGACCCGCGTCGTCGCCGGCATCACCGACGTCACCCACCTGATCTCGCGGAGCCGTCTGAGCGGCCGCAGCGCCGGGGACCACATCGTCGACGAGGTCACCGACCGCCTCGCCGGCGTCCGCCTCGACCCCGGGGCCATCCTGACGACGGTCACCAAGTCACTGAGCAGGCTCCGACCGGGGATCTGGGTGGCCTCGGTGATGAGCAAGGACCCGGACACGATGCGCGTCATCGCCACTGACGACACCGACGCGGCGGCGACCGCTTACGTCGAGGCAATGCAGCTGTCGGGCATGGTGAGGACGACGCCGATCTCATCCCGTGTCATCGAATCGGGCGAGCCGCTGCTCCTCCCCACCGTCTCGCTCGACGATCTCCAGGGCATGCTGAACGAGGAGATCCGCCGCTACCTCGATCTCCATCCGTTCGCCGGCGGGGCGACCCAGCTCGCCGTGCTCGTCGTGCCGATGCGCTCACGTGGCGCGACGATTGGCACACTGGGTCTCTTCGAGCGGCGCGGCTCTAACCCCCTGACTGAGAAGGATGTGATCTGGGTGCAGGAGATCGCGGACAGGACCGGCCTCGCCGTCGAGAACGCACAGCTCTACGAGGACGCCGTCCAGCGGCTCGATCGCCTGACCGCCTTGCAGAGCGTCAGCCTCGCGGTCAGCGCCAGCCCCGACCTGCGTCTGACGCTCAAGGTCATCCTCGACCACATCACCGCGCAGCTGAAGGTGGATGCCGCGGACGTACTGTTGCTCGACGAGACGGACAACACGCTTGCGCTCTCGGCGAGCACGGGCTTTCTGTCCACGGCCGTGCCCGACTACCGCCTGCCCGTCGACGAGGGAGTGCCAGGGCGTGCGGTCATGAGCCGGCGCATCGAAACGGTCACCGCCCTCAGCGCCTTCTCGCAGTTCCGCCGCCGGTCACTTTTCGCGCGCGAAGGGTTCAAAGCCTACGGCGCGGTCCCGCTCATCAGCCGAGGCAAGCTGCTGGGCGCGCTCGAGGTCTTCCATCGCGCGGCCCTGACCCCGGACCAGGAGTGGATGGCGTTTCTCGACGCGCTCGGCAGCGTCGCGGCGGTGGCCATCGACAGCGCGACCATGCAGGAACGGCTTCGCCAGCGCCGGTACCTGCCCGAGGTCCGCAGGGCGGCGCGGGCCGCGCCCCCATTGAGCGCCACCGAAACCGAGATCCTGCGCATGGCCGTCGAGGGGATGACCAACCGCGAGATCGCCGTCAAGGTGCACCTGAGCCAGAACACGGTCAAGTTCCACATGCGCCAGATCCTGCAGAAAACGGGCGCCTCCAACCGCACCGAGCTCGCTCACCAGGCCGCCAAAGAGGGCTGGCTGTGACCGTTTGATTAACAGAACTACCCACCTGGGTAGCGAATTAGTCCTACGGGGAGTGAGCCGCCAGGCCATTACTTCTTAATCTCCAGGCAAAGGAAGCCTGGCTCTTACATGGCCTTCGTGGCGGCGCGGGCGGGGATCGATGACCTTGATGGTCGGCGCCTCTGTCTGGCCGCGGCCCTGCTGGTCGCGACCCTGGGCTTCCTGTTGACCCCACCCCTGGCGGGCATCCTGGTCTTGCTCGGCGTCGTGTCATGAAAGTCCAGGAGGGGGCGACCGTCGGCGCCTACAAGATCATCGAGCGGATCGGGCGAGGCGGCATGGCCACCGTGTACCGGGCGTACCACCCCGCCCTGGACCGCTTCGTCGCCATCAAGGCTCTGCCCGATTTCTTCGCCGACGACCCGCTGTACCGCGAGCGGTTCCAGCAGGAGGCCCGCTCGGTGGCACCCCTCAAGCACCCCAACATCCTGGAGATCTTCGACTTCGGGTACGAGGACGGCCTCGCCTACCTCGTCCTCGAGCTGGTCGATGGCGGGACCCTAGCGGACAGGCTCGGGCAGCCGTTGGATCTTCGCGAAGCGGTACGCCTGCTGAGCCAGGTGGCCGGCGCGCTCGACCACGCCCATCAGCACGGCATCCTCCACCGCGACATCAAGCCATCCAACATCCTCATCCACACTGATGGGACGGCGGTCCTCGCCGACTTCGGCCTGGCGAAGATGGCCGGCTCGCTACGCAGGCTGACCAGCTCTGGCACGGTGATGGGGACGCCCGAGTACATGTCGCCGGAACAGGCGGCCGACGAGCCGATCGGACCCGCCTCCGACCTGTACTCATTCGCAGTGGTTGCCTACGAGATGCTGACCGGCCGCGTGCCTTTTCACGCCGAGACGCCCGCCGCCATCTTGCTGTCTCACGTCACCAAGGCGATGCCGGCAACACATGAGCTGCGAGGCGAGCTGTCCGCGCACGTCGAAGATGTTCTGCGGCGCGGCCTTGCGAAAAGTCCCGAGGACCGCTTCTCGTCAGCGGCCGCATTCGTAGCGGCTCTGAAGCCGGCGGCGTGGCCCGGACGCCACAGCGACAACGCCAACATGACTCCGGCGACACGGCGCCTTGCGCGCCCTTACCGCACCCCGGCCGTGCTCGTCGTTGATGACGGCGAAGCAAACCGCGAGCTCATCGAGGCTTGCCTGGCGGGCGTCGACTGCCATGTCCGTTCGGCGGTCGATGGGGTGAGCGCGCTCAAAGCGGTCGAGGCGTCACCCCCAGACCTCGTCCTGCTCGACGTCCAGATGCCGGGCATGGACGGATACGAGGTCTGCCGTCGGATCAAGTCGAATCCCGCGTCCAGGCTGATCCCGGTCGTGATGATCACATCGCTCGACGACACCGACGATCGCGTCCGCGCTCTGGAGGCCGGCGCGGACGACTACATGACCAAACCGGTCGACCGTGTGGAGCTCGTCGCCCGCGTGGCCTCCGCGCTGCGGCTCAAGAGTCTGTACGACTCGCTGGACAGCGCCGAGCAGGTCATCTTCGCGCTCGCGTCGGCGGTCGAGGCCAAAGATCCGTTCACCGAAGCCCATACCCAGCGTGTCGCCGAGTCGGCGAGGATGATCGGTGTCCGCCTGGGCCTCGGCCCGTCGCACCTGGACGCGCTCTACCGCGGCGGCCTCATCCACGACATCGGCAAGATCGGAATTCCGGACGCCATCCTCCTCAAGCCCGGGCCGCTCGACGCCGACGAACAGATCACGATGCACCTGCATCCGATCATCGGCGAGAACATCGTCGCGCCCCTTCGTTCCGGGGCGCGCTTGCTGCCCATCATCCGCAACCACCACGAGCATTTCGACGGGACCGGATATCCCGATCGCCTCTCTGGCGCGGGCATTCCTCAGCTGGCGCGCATCGTTGCGGTCTGCGACGCGTTCGATGCGCTGGTCAACGATCGCCCCTACCGCGCGCGCAAGACGGTCGAGGAAGCGCTCGCGATCCTTCGCGACGGCGCCGGCCGGCAGTGGGATCCCCAGGTCGTGGAAGTATTCGTCGCCGACGTGCCCGCGTTCGCCTCCCTTGGGGCGGCCTGAGGTGAGCAGCGTGAGCCAGTTTGTCGCCTTCTTGCAAGACGCGGTCGCGGTCGCCTTCGTGATCCTCGGAGTCGCGACGGCCGCTCACTGGCTCAGGCGTCGCGATCGCTCCATGGGCTATCTGGCTCTGGCAATCGTCCTGCTTGCCGCGGTCGCGGGCCTCGGCCGCCTCCAAGCGCATCTGCCCTTCATGATTCCGCTGCTGAGCGACATCAACCTGCTGGCCTTCGCCGGCTGCGGATACGCGCTTCTCCGCTATCGAGACACCCTGATCCCCCTCCCTCGGCGCTGGCATGCCTTCGCGATCACTTCGTTGGCGATAGCCAGCGTCTTACTCCTCGCCGCCGGAGCGATCGTCGCGCCGAGGCCGTGGCTCATCTCCATCGCCCTCGCATGGTTCGCCGTCTGGGGACTCTGCGTCGTCGAGCCCATCGTCCGGTTCTGGCTGGTGGCACGACAGCTGCCCTCCGTGCAGGCGTGGCGCTTGCGCTCGCTCAGCCTGGGGTTCGGCGGGCTGCTGGCCCTCCTGCTGTTCGCAATCTCGGTCGGCTCGTTCGTGCGCCAGCCGGCCACGCAGGTCGTGATCGAGCTTGTCGCTCTCGCCATCGTCCCGCTTCTGTACGCCAGCTTCGCCCCACCCTCGTGGCTGCGCCGGCAGTGGCGCGCCGAGGAAGAAGAGAGCCTGCGCGCGTTCATGGAGCAGCTCCTGCTCAGCGATGACCGTGACGTCCTCGCCAGGCGGGCGCTCGAGCTCGGGACGCGTCTGGTCGGCGGCGCCGCCGGCGCCCTCTACGACGCATCGGGAGCTGTCACGACCAGCCTTGGCATGGAGCAGGCGCAGGTCGTCGAGCTCGGCAGCCGACTCGGAAACATGGCGCGGGGCGTGAGCCGGGTGGTGGTCGCAGGACTCGAGCGAACGGCGCTGGCCGTGCCGGTTTCGGGCCTCTCCTCGAGGACTGTCGTCGTGCTCGCCGGCCCATTCACGCCGGGCTTTGGCGAGGACGAGGTGAATCGCATGCAGCAGCTCATGAGCGCTTTCGTGACTGCGCTCGACCGCCGCCACCTGATCGTGGAGCTGGAGCAAGCCAACGCGGCGCTCAAGGAGGCGAACCGTCACAAGAGCGTCTTTCTCGCCAATATGAGCCACGAGCTGCGCACGCCGCTGAACGCGATCATCGGATTCTCCGAGCTCCTGACCGATGCGCGCGACGGCCAGTTCGACGACGCGACGCAAAAGCGATTCATCGGACAGATCCTCACCAGCGGCAAGCACCTGCTCGGCCTGATCAACGACATCCTGGACCTCTCCAAGGTCGAAGCCGGCCAGATGGAGCTGCGGCTGCAGACGGTTTCCGTGGCCGAGGCGGTGGACCAGGTCATCAAGACAGTCGAGCCTCTCGTCGCCAAGAAGAACATCACGCTGCGGTCGAATCCACACAGCGTCGAACAGGTGCTGGCGGACGCCGGCAAGCTCAAGCAGATGCTGCTGAACCTCGTCTCGAACGCCATCAAGTTCACGCCCGAAGGCGGAACCGTGACGATCGACGTACGGCGGGGCAGAGACACCGTCCAGTTCGCGGTTGCAGACACCGGGATCGGGATCGCCCCCGCGGACCAGAAGCAGATCTTCCAGGAATTCCATCAGATCGACCACGGCCCCGGTCGCAAGCACGAGGGGACTGGCTTGGGCCTGGCGCTGACCAGGCGATTCGCGCTGCTCCATGGCGGTGATGTCGACGTGACGAGCCGGGTCAACAAGGGCAGCGTCTTCACCTTGACCCTCCCGCTCCGCGGCGCGGGGACTCCCCGGGTCGAGCACGCCTCCCCCGCGGCGAAGAACGGAGATGGTACGGGCCCGCTCGTGCTCGTGGTCGAGGACGATCCCGCCGCGGCGGAGCTCCTCACGCGCCAGCTGGTGGACGCGGGTTATCGCACCGAGCTCGCGCGCACCGGCACCGAAGCGCTGGCCAAAGCCAGGCAGCTGCAGCCCGCGGCGATCACGCTCGACATCATCCTGCCCGAGGTCGACGGGTGGGACGTCATCACCCAGCTGAAGAGCGATCAGTCCACGAGCGGCATCCCGATCGTGGTCGTCAGCGTGGTCGACAACCCGGAGCTTGGCATCTCGCTCGGCGCCATCGACTACTTCGTCAAACCGGTCGACGGAAGAGAGCTGGTGAAGCGCTTGAGCGGGTTCCACCTGGAGCGCACTCCGGGCAAGGACGAGATTCGCGTGCTGGTCGTGGACGACGAGCCGGCGAACCGCACCTGGCTCGCCAAGACGCTGGAGCCCGCCGGCTTCACCGTGGTGCCGGCTTCAGGTGGCCGCGAAGCGATCCAGCTGGCCCGGTCGATCAAACCTGACTTCGTCGTGCTCGATCTGATGATGCCGGAGGTCACCGGATTCGACGTTGTCGAGGCCCTTCGGGCGGACGAATCCACCAGGGATGTGCCGATCATGGTCCTCACCGCGACGAACCTGACCGAGGCCGACAAGCGCCTGCTCAACGGACGGGTGTCCCAGATCCTGAGCCGCGGCTCATTGCCGAACTCAGACATCGTCGGCATGCTCAAGCGTGTGGTCGCCCATCGGAACGGTGCTGCGTGACCGGGCGAAACCTGATCCTGGTCGTCGAAGACAACGAGGCCAACCAGATGCTCACGCGTGCGGTGCTCGAGCTCGAAGGCTACTCCGTCGCGGTCGCCGGCTCGGCACCTGAGGCGCTGGACCGGCTGCGCGACGCGACGCCGGACCTGATCTTGATGGACATCCAGCTCCCCGGCGAGGATGGGCTTTCGCTGGCCCGCCGCCTGAAGGCGAATCCAGCGAGCTCCATGATCCCGGTCGTCGCGCTGACCGCGCACGCGATGACCGGCGACCGCGAGGAGGCGCTGCATGCGGGTTGCGTCGGCTACATCTCCAAGCCGATCGATACGCGCACGTTTGGCGCCGCGGTAGGCCGGTTTCTGCAGATGAACGGCGACGAGCGCCTGGTGGCTGGATGAACGGCCGCATCCTGGTCGCGGACGACGATCCCGCCAGCGCGGAGCTTCTCACGTACTGCCTGGAGGCAGACGGCTTCACCGTCGTCACCGCTCCGGACGGAAATCAAGCCCTCGAGATGACGACCGGAGACTTTCAGCTGGTCATCCTCGACGTGCACATGCCGATGTACGACGGCGTCGAGGTGCTGGAGATGTTGCGCAAGCGGCACGTTCTCCATCCGATCAAGGTCATCGCGCTCACAGGCGATCTGTCCGAAAAGGTGCGGCATGCGCTCGAAGGTGGACGCATCGATTCCTTCCTGACCAAGCCCGTCGACCTCGTAGTGCTGCGCGAAGAGGTCCGGCGCCTGACAGCGGCATAGCACGGTCATGACCCCGGCGCTGATCGCCCTCGAAGAGGTCGCCTCGTCACCATGTGCGGGTGACTTTCTGGATCGTTCGCGGTTGATCGGGGTCGACGCCGCGCGCGACCGCGACGTCGAGTGCGAGGAGCTGGCCGAGCACCGCGAGCGGGACGGGGGTCAGCTCCTCCGGCAGACCTGAGAGGTCGAACAGATGCAGGACGTGGCATCCCTTGGCCTCCAGTCGCGCCCGGATCGAGTCAAGGTCCGCCGCGACGAGGCCTCCCCCATCGACGAGCACGATCGGCAGGCCCGCCTCGACGATCGCGATTGGGCCGTGCTCGAAATCGGCCACGGACCAAGCACGTGCGAGCACATAGCTCGTCTCGCTGAGCTTCAGCGCGATCTCCTCGGCGGTCGAGAAGTTGAAGCCGCGGCCGAGCACGACAGCTCTCGGTCCGATGAGCGGAGGCACGAGCGATTCGACCTCGCTTTCCCGATCGAGCGCGCCGCTGATGGCTTCCGGTGCGCGCTTCAGCGCCGCCCCGAACGCCGGGTCAGGATCCAGCGCCTGCGAGATGAGCGCCATCGCCAGCAAGCTCGCCGTGTAAGTCTTCGATGCCGGCACGCTGACCTCCGATCCCGCCTCCAGGGGGAGCACGAGCTCGGCGGCGCTCGCCAGCTTCGATCCTGCTTCGTTGGTGATCGCGAGCGTCAGCGAGCCCTGGCGTCGCGCCTCCTCGATGACCGCGATCACGTCGGGCGATTCGCCGGACTGCGAGATGCCGATGACGCACTGGCCGTCAAGCCGTGGCGGACGCGCGTAGTGCGTGAACAGCGACGGCGCAGCGAGCGCCACCAGCGCCCGGTTCCGCGCGCCGAAGAGATACTTGGCATAGAGCGCCGCGTGGTCTGAGCTGCCGCGTGCGGCGATCACGAATCCGCGTGGGGCGGTCTGGCGAATACGTCCCGCCATCTCCGCGGCGCGGCCCATGCCAAGGTCGAGGAGCCGAGCCGCCACCTGGGGCTGCTCGGCGATCTCGGCGCGGAACCTGTTCATCGACGCAGCAGTCCCGCGGCGAGACGAAGCGCACCCTCGACCGGAGGCTCCTCCAGCCGAATGCACCGCATCGCCAGCCGCTCCCGAACCGCGAACTCCAGGTTCGGCTGGTTGAGGAGCAGCCCACCGGCCAGGGCCACTGGTCCATCGTCACCAAGCGCGTGCTCGACTTCGCGCGCGAGCTGGGACAGCGAGGCCGCGGCTCGCTCGACGATGTCCGCCGCGCCGCCGTCGGTGCTCGCCGTTTCGAACACCGCTAACGCCAGCGCCGCCCATTGCATCGGCTCGCGCATGGCGTGAAGGGCGGCGATCATCTGCCGGGCGTCAGCGACGCCGCACGCGCGCAGCAACGCCTCGCCGAGCGCACCGAGCTGTGCTCCCGAGTCCACGCGGCGCATCACCTCCCGCGCCGCCTCGCGGGTGATCCAGGCGCCGCTGCCGTCATCGCCGATCATCCAGCCCCAACCACCGCGTTGGGCCTCCCGTCCGTCGGGGGTGCGGCCGTAGGCGACGGAGCCGGTGCCCGCGACAAGCGCGATGCCGGCGTCCAGGCCGGCGGCCGCCAGGACAAGTCGGGCGTCGTGCACCACGCTCAAACGGCAGCCCGGCAGCATGCGCTCGAGCAAGGCCTCGAGTCGCCGGCGCGCCGCGGGCACCTCTGCCCCGGCCGCGCCGGCGCAGCATGCCTCGGG
>Ga0209690_1001129_pt1 | contig 14790 bp, 9 predicted proteins | sample GraSoiAngelo_150_FD_186164 | JGI IMG/M metagenome (GOLD analysis project Ga0209690, IMG submission 186164) | Grasslands soil microbial communities from the Angelo Coastal Reserve, California, USA - 14_1009_09_40cm (SPAdes) (version 2) | ecosystem: Environmental > Terrestrial > Soil > Grasslands ...
TCGAGCTGCATCGGGTCGATTGCGAAGGCAGTCATCGCATGCTCGACAATTACGAGTTCCTCCTCCGCAAACGCGACGAATTTGCGAACGAGCCGATTGTTCCACCGCCGCTGGTGCGCGGGGACGATTTGATTGCACTTGGTTTGAAGCCGGGCCCAAAGTTTGGCGAAATTTTGGAGGCGATCGAGACGCGACAGCTTGAGGGAAATCTGCGGTCGCGCGAGGAAGCGCTCGATTGGCTGAAGCGTGAGTATGCGCGGGGCGACAAACGTTGAGTCGCTAAATCGTTTTCAACGTCAAACATCGAACATCCAATGAGAATTCTCATGATCAGCGCCGAAGGACCGCCGTTGCAGCGGGCCGGGGCGCTTGTCGATGTGATGGATGCACTGCCACGCGAGTTGCGCGCGCGGGGACACGAAGTCAGCGTAGCACTCCCGTATTATCGGGAAATTCGAGAGAATCCCGTATTCAAGGGAGAGGACACCGGCGTAGGTGTCGATGTACAGGTGGGTGACAGAACTTACGTCGCCAAATACCTCGAGGGGCGGAGCGCTAGCAGAGTGCAGTTATTTCTGATTCGTTGCGACGAGTTTTTTGATCGCACAGGAATTTACGGTGAGCGAGGTCAGCCCTACGAGGATAACGCGACGCGGTTCATTTTTTTCTGCAAGGCAGCATTGGAACTCGCGCGGCGATTGACGCCGGCATTGCAAATTCTGCACGTGCACGATTGGCCGGCCGCGCTGGTGCCGGTCTTTGTGCGCGCGCATCGTTTGCCGTTCGCAACAGTGCTGACGATTCATCACGTTGCCGACCAGGGCAGTTTCTGGGGACTGGACTTCAACCTCACGAATCTACCGGAGCGATTTTTTACTCTGCACGGCATAGAGTTTTTTGGACGGCTGAATTTTCTCAAAGGCGGAATTCTCTACGCCGATAAGATCACAACGGTAAGCGAACATTACCGGCGCGAAATACAAACGCCGGCCGGTGGCCATGGTCTCGACGGCGTGCTGCGCGAAAATGCCTATCGCCTCACCGCGATTTTGCATGGCGCGGATTACACACGCTGGAATCCAGCGTCCGATCGTCTCCTCCCGGCGCATTATGACGCGAGAAGGCTTCGGGGAAAACAGGTTTGTCGTGACGCGCTGGTGAAAGAAATGAAGCTCGCGTCTGCGCCGCGTGGTCCGGTCTTTGGCATGGTAACTCGTGTCGTCGAGGAAAAAGGCTTCGAGATTCTTATGCCGCTTCTTGATCGACTTCTTTGGGATGACGTCCGCATGATCATTCTCGGCGAAGGTGATCCAGCCTATGAAACTGCTCTTGCCATCGCGGCGAGAAAATTCCCAAGCAAGTTCGCATACCAAAAGGATTACGACGAGAAACTCGCGCACCTGATTGAAGCAGGCATGGATATCAGCCTGATCCCGTCGCGGTTCGAACCGGCCGGTTTGAGCGGGATGTACAACTTGAAATATGGTGCTCTCCCGGTCGCGCGGGCAACCGGCGGCATCGAGGAGATCATCGAGGATTACGATCCGACAATGGATCGCGGTTACGGTTTCCTTTGTTACGAATATTCAAGTGAAGCCTTTTGGGATTCGATCAAACGCGCCGGGGAAATTTATCGCGACCGCAACGTGTGGGCGAAGCTGATGAAACGAGCAATAGCGCGCACTTTTTCTTGGGATGTTTCGGCGCAGCGTTACGAAGAGCTTTATAAGGAACTTGTCGGGACGACCGACGAAGTGGCGGCGTAACGCATCTCAAGCGAGCCCGCGTGCGGGTCGATCGAGCGCTCTGCGCTCAATGTTACATGACCGCAGCGAAGCCGCATATTAACTAGCATCATGCGAACTGGGTGCCCGATCCGCCAGGGTTGTCGAAATAGACGTTCACAAAGTTGCCGCGAATAAACCCGAGCACGGTGTCGTCAAAGTTTGCCACCCAAACCAGCGTACACGACCCGGACACAATGCGATCCGAGATTGCCCTCGCCCACAACCGGACAAGTTCTTGCAATCTCGAGAGCTTTCCGATCTCCTCGGCGCTTCCTACTGATGACATGATGACTCGTTCATGGTCGCTGCTCAGGCCTTTGCTCGCGGGATTGATCCTGACCTTGCTGCAACTTGCAATGGCGGTGGGCCTGCTTGCGCCGGAAGGGTCTGCTTCAAATCGCTATTCCACGCTTCTCCAGCACGATAGCTATTGGTTTATGAACATCGTCGACCGCGGATACAAGACGATTGTTCCGCCTATCGATCATAAGGCGATGGAAGTGTCGAACGTCGCGTTTTTCCCTGCCTATCCGGCGATTGCTGCATTGTTTCGCTACGGGTTCAATATCGACACCGGCACCGCGCTGCTGATCGCTGCCCAACTCGCTGCCTGGGGCTTTTGGAGTTATTTCTTTCTCTTTTGCAAGCGCTGGGATATTTCGCCTGCGCTCCAAGTCTGCGGCGCATTGTTGATTCTTGCACATCCGGCCGCCTTCTTTCTGGTTGCCGGCTATTCAGAGTCGCTTTTTCTGATGGCGTTGCTGGGCTTCATCTATTGGAGCGGTGCGGACGGTCGCGCTGCGAAAGTATGGGCAGCGTTGCACGGTATCGTGATGTCGGCGACGCGTATTGTCGGAATCGTATGCGCCGCTTTTCCGGTAGTGCGCTCGGTTTTCTTGAGTGGATGGAAGGGTCTGCGCAAGCCAGGAACATTGTTTCACCAGAATGCGCCGGCGATCTGCTTGACCGCGATGGCAACACTCGGTGCGCTCGCGTTCTTCCTCTATTGCCAACTGCGCTGGGGCCACTGGGACATTTATATGCTGACACAGGCAGCCAGTTGGGGGATCGTTCCCGATTACTTGGCGGTGTTCAAGCCCTCTAGTTATCGCTGGCTTGTTCCGGCATTGAATGACCCGACGGAGGCGAGCCAAATGTCGATGACGCTGGGCGCCGTGCTCTTTGTTGGTATCGCGCTTTGCGAACTGCTTCCAGTAATTCGACGGCAGGCCGGCTTACCGATTCGTGCTGGCATCTATTTCTGTGCGGCTGCGATCTATTATCTCTCAGTTAGCGGAGTCGCCTGCGTGGATATGGAAAGCATGCTCCGCTACGAATTTTCAGTGCATGCACTGATCGTGCTGGCGCTTTTGAATTTTCTGCGTCAATTTCGCACGCCGCCGGTGCTCGTTAGGGCATTCGGCATCGCGGCAGTGGCGGTGCTCAGCGCTGCAGGGTTATGCGTACAGGGCTGGTACGTCTGGAATTTCACCCGGGGCAATTGGGTTGCGTAAAAGATGAAACCCAAAGTCGTCATCATCGGAGCGGGACCAGCAGGTCTGACGGCCGGCTATCTCCTGTCAAAGGAGGAAGTCGATGTCGTTGTCCTGGAGGCCGATCCCGTTTACGTGGGCGGTATTTCCCGAACGGTGACCTACAACGGTTTTCATTTCGATATCGGCGGGCACCGGTTCTTTTCCAAATCTAAGGCAGTCGAAGATTTGTGGACCGAGATTTTGCCGAACGACATGCTCGTACGCCCGCGTTCGTCACGCATTTTTTACGACGGCAAATTTTTTTCCTATCCGCTGAAGCCGTTCGAGGCGCTGTTGAAGCTCGGCATTTTCAACTCGGTTCTTTGTGTTCTTTCGTGGATGAAAGCGCGCCTCTTCCCGGTGCGAAATCCACGTAATTTCGAAGAGTGGGTAAGCAATCAGTTTGGCAAACGGCTCTTCACCACGTTCTTCAAAAGTTACACTGAAAAAGTTTGGGGCATGTGCTGCAAAGAAATTTCCGCCGACTGGGCCGCGCAGCGCATTAAAGGACTTTCGCTCGGTAGCGCGATCAAGAATGCGCTGATTCCGCAGCACTATAATGGGGATCGAACAAACGTAATTAAGACGCTCATTAATTCCTTTCGCTATCCACGAAAAGGACCTGGCATGATGTGGGAAGCGTGTGCGGAAAAGATGAAGGCACTGGGCGGCAAACTCGAGATGGGCTGCCGAGTGACTCGCTGCTTCTACGACGAAGTTTCCGGGACTTGGACAGTCGAATACAAAGATCGACGAAGTGTTTTGCATACTGTTGAGGCCGAACACGTCATTTCGTCTGCGCCAATGCGGGAACTGGTTTGCGGATTAACCCCGTCAGTGAGCGAGCGAGCGAAGAGCGCAGCCGAAAGCCTTAAGTATCGCGATTTCCTCACCGTCATGTTGATCTTGAAAGACCGACACATGTTTGATGACAACTGGATCTACATTCACGATCCAAGCGTCAAAGTCGGTCGTGTTCAAAACTTCCGTTCGTGGTCGCCGGAGATGGTGCCCGAACCAGATAAGGTTTGTTACGGTCTCGAATACTTCTGCTTTGAGCACGACGGCCTGTGGGACTCGAGCGATAGCAACTTGATTGAGCTCGCCAAGCGAGAGCTAGTTAAGATCGGGCTGGCCAGGGAAGGGGACTTCGTAGATGGCTGCGTTGTTCGCCAGAAAAAGGCGTATCCCGTTTACGACGACGATTACGCGCGGCACGTCGCTACCATCCGCGAGGAGTTGGACCGTCGTTATCCGAATCTGCACCTCGTCGGTCGCAACGGCATGCATAAATACAACAATCAGGATCATGCCATGATGACTGCGATGTTGTGCGTCGAAAATATTCTGGCGGACGCAAAGCTTTACGATCTCTGGCAAGTTAACAGCGATGCGGAATATCACGAGTCCGGTCCCGGAGCGGCTGAGGAAACAATCGGCACAGGACTACGGCTTGTCCCCACCCGCGTCGTCGCTGCTCCCGAGCTCGCGCCCGAAGGGTAATTATCCTTCGCTGAATTCTTCGACCGGCGGACAAGAGCAAAACAGATTCCTATCTCCGTAAACGTTGTCGATTCGCGCGACGGCTGGCCAGAATTTGTGTTTGCGAGTCCAAGGCGCGGGAAAAGCCGCCTGTTCGCGCGAGTAAGGCCGGTCCCACTTTCCGGAAGCAATTTGCTGCGCGGTGTGCGGCGCGTTTTTCAGGATATTGTTTTCCCGATCCATCTTTCCGTTCGCGACCGCTTCGATCTCTGCGTGGATCGAGATCATCGCGTCGCAAAAACGGTCGAGCTCATGCTTTGGTTCACTTTCTGTTGGCTCGATCATCATCGTCCCTGCGGCCGGCCAGGAAACCGTCGGCGCGTGGAATCCGTAGTCCATCAACCGTTTTGCTACATCTTCCACCTCGATGCCTGCGCTTTTCCACTGGCGAAGGTCCACGATGCACTCATGCGCAACGAGCCCGCGTTTGCCTTTGAAAAGCACGGGAAAATAAGAATCGAGTCGTTTGGCGATATAATTCGCATTTAAGATCGCGACTTCGCTGGCTCGTTTCAATCCTTCCGCGCCCATCATACGTATGTACATCCATGTGATCGTAAGAATGCTGGCGCTACCGAACGGCGCGGCAGCGACGTTACCTCCCTTGCCTCCGCCGTGGCGGTAATCGGAGCCGCTCCAAATCGGCGGACGCTTCCCATGCTCCCCTTCGCCGAACAAGATTCGGCCGGTCTCGGGATCGAGAATGAATTCTCTCGGTAAAAACGGCGCGAGATTTTTGGCAACACCGATTGGTCCCACGCCAGGCCCGCCGCCGCCATGGGGAATGCAAAAGGTCTTGTGCAAATTTAAATGACAAACATCCGCGCCGTAGTCGCCGGGGCGACAAAGACCAACCTGCGCATTCATGTTCGCGCCGTCCATGTAAACCTGACCACCGTGCGTGTGCACGATGTCGCAGATTTCGCGGATGGTTGGTTCGAAAACGCCGTGTGTGGAAGGATACGTGACAATTAGCGCGGCGAGGTCGCGGGCGTGCTCATCTGCTTTGGCGCGAAGATCGGCGAGATCGATGTCTCCATCTTTCAAACAGGAAACCGGGACAACCTTGAAACCGGCCATCACCGCGCTGGCTGGATTGGTTCCGTGTGCCGAGGTCGGGATGAGACACACGTTGCGATGCGCTTCACCGCGCGACGCATGATACTCGCGGATCGCAAGCAGACCTGCGAATTCCCCCTGCGATCCGGCATTGGGTTGCAATGAAATCGCCGCGAACCCGGTGATTTCAGCGAGCCAGTCTTCAAGCTGCCGGCAAATTTCCATGTAGCCTGCCGTCTGTTCGGCGGGCGCGAACGGATGCAGCTTGGAAATTTCCGGCCATGAGATCGGAAACATTTCCGCCGTGGCATTCAATTTCATCGTGCACGAGCCCAGCGGAATCATCGAAGTCGTCAGCGAAAGATCGCGCGATTCGAGTTTTTTTAGATAACGCAGCATTTCCGTCTCGGTGTCGTGCGTGTTGAAGATGGGATGGGTAAGGAACTTCGAGGTGCGGAGCAGCGATCGTGGCACAAACATCTTGTCTGTCGGGCCGGCGGGCATCTTGCCTGCCGAATCGCCAGGCGAGACGCCCGGCTGCCCCACAGGCTGGAAGCCTATGCCACGGCGATCCGCGAAATCGCGAACGCGCGTGCCGCGAAAAATCGATATCAACAACTCAATGTCTCGATTTGTTGTTGTCTCATCAAATGAAAGGCCAACGGCGCGCGCTCCAAGTGCGCGGAGATTGCATCCCGCCTTTTGCGCGTGTTCGATAAGCGTACTGCTTGATTCGACCTCTACGCGAATCGTGTCGAAGAAGTTCTCGTGCGTGATTTTGAAACCAAGAGCCTGCAGACCATCTGCGAGTTGGCTCGTTAAGCGATGAACACGCTTCGCGATTGCGCGCAAGCCCCGAGGGCCGTGGTAGACCGCGTACATCGAGGCGATGACAGCGAGAAGAACTTGGGCCGTACAAATGTTGCTCGTGGCTTTGTCGCGGCGGATGTGTTGTTCGCGCGTTTGCAGGGCGAGTCGATAAGCAGGACGGCCTTCGGCATCATGCGAAACGCCAACGAGACGACCAGGCATGTGACGCTTGAATTGGTCGCGCGTGGCGAAGTATGCCGCGTGCGGTCCACCAAACCCCATTGGCACGCCAAAACGTTGCGTGTTCCCCACGGTGACATCGGCGCCGAATTCGCCCGGCGGTTTCAATAATGTCAGTGCAAGAATATCCGCCGCGACGACGACGAGCGCACCCGCGTCGTGCGCCCGCCTGACGAAATCAGCGTAATCGTAAATCGCTCCATCTGTGGCAGGATATTGCACGAGCGCGCCGAAAACGGCGTTATCGAATTTGAACTGCGAGTAATTGTCGATCTTGATCTGGATGCCAAGCGGCTTCGCGCGGGTCTGAATGACGGCAATAGTTTGGGGATGACAATTGTCGGCGACGAAAAATTTGTTTCGACCGGAAGCGACCGCATGACAAAGCGACATCGCCTCGGCGGCGGCGGTCGCTTCGTCCAAAAGAGACGCGTTTGCGATATCGAGCCCAGTCAAATCGGTCATCATCGTTTGGAAATTTACCAGCGCCTCCAAACGGCCCTGCGCCAACTCGGCTTGGTACGGGGTGTAAGCGGTATACCAGCCGGGATTTTCAAGAATGTTTCGCTGGATAACCGGTGGCGTAATGCAGTCGTAGTAGCCCGCACCGATAAATGAGCGCGCGACCTTGTTTTTCTTTGCGATCGCATGCAACTCGGCCAGTGCTTCCGTCTCCGATTTCGCTTCCGGCAAGTTCAGTTCTCGATCTAAGCGGATATTTGGGGGGACGGCGGCGGCGATCAGTGCATCGAGATTTTCGAAGCCAACGTCACGCAACATTTCGCGCATTTCTTCTTCGCTGGGGCCGATGTGGCGGCGCGCAAATGAACCGAAATCAGTCGTTCGTTCGCGCAATTTCATTTGAAGAGACTACGGAAGGCAAATCGCGCTTCAACCTTTCAATGTGGGAGGGACCTCAGTGTCCCGATCTTCGCGGCGCGCTCCCACATTATTTATTTTGAATCGTAGGTTTTGACCCCTGACTTTTCAACAACGCGCGAACCTCGGCAAGATGCTGATGGTTCCGGGTCTCGACCGCGCAGAGAACGTTTACGTCGGAAACATCCGAACTGGCGAAAGCGCGATCATGAACAACTTGTTTGATGCTTGCGCCCGTCGAAGCGATTTGCGCCGCCAAATCGGCCAAGCCACCTGGAGGATCGCTAATGATGGCAGTGAATCGGCCAAGGCGGCCGTCGGCGACGAGACCACGTTCAATCACACGACTAAGCACATTGGGATCGATGTTGCCGCCGCAAATCAAGAGGACCACTCGCTTGCCGGTGAGCTCCTTCAGTTTTCCAGACATGCACGCGGCGAGCGGCGTTGCCGCGGCTCCTTCGACGACACTTTTTTCGAGTTCGACGAGACGCAGGATCGCCAGGGCGATCTGTCCCTCGGTCACAGTGACGGCAAGATCGACCAGTGGCTTCGCGATTCGGAACGCGTTCGAGCCTGCGGAATGGCGAGCCCGTCCGCCAGCGTCGGATGCATTGCGATCTTTATTGGCTTGCCCGCTTCAAGTGCCGCTGAAAAGCTCGCCACGTTCTCCGCTTCAACAGCGACAATTTTCACGTTTGGCCGCAGGGTTTTGGTCGCTAAAGAAATGCCGGCAAGCAGACCGGCGCCGCCCACGGGAATAATCACTGCCTCGAGATCAGGAGCTTGCTCGACGATTTCTAGGCCCCATCGTTCCCTGGCCGGCAATGATTGCGGGATCATCGTAGCCGTCGATATAAGCGAGGCCTTTTTCCTTTGCGATCTCGCGCGCGTGCGCTTTTGCTTCGCCGAAATCTTTTCCGTGAAGAACGACTGTCGCGCCGAGTTTCTGGCAATTGTTTACTTTTAAAAGCGGTGCGAATTTTGGCATCACTACTGTTGCGGGAATGCCGAGCAACTTGCCTTGGTAGGCAAGCGCCTGACCGTGATTGCCCGCAGAGGCGGCGATGACGCCGCGTTCCTGCTGGTCAGCGGACAATTGTGCAAGGGCATTCCGCGCGCCGCGTTCCTTAAAACTTCCCGTGCGCTGCAAGTTGTCGAGCTTGCAGAAAATTTCCATGCCCGTGATTTCACTTAGCGGGATGGAAAGCGGGCAAGGCGAATCGTAAACTGCGCCAGCGATCCATCCGCGCGCTGCTTCGATGTCCTGAAACGTGACCATGCGTTAACTCGCGAGAGCAGCTTGCGCCGCTGCCAGTCGCGCAATCGGAATCCGAAATGGGCTGCAACTTACGTAATCCAAACCGAGCCGGTGACAGAACTTGACGCTGGCCGGCTCGCCACCGTGTTCACCGCAAATTCCCAGTTTAATATTTGGCCGGGTTTTTCGGCCCAGGTCGCGGGTGATTTCCATCAACCGCCCAACGCCTTTCTGATCAATCGTCGCGAATGGATTGGTATCAACAATATCAAGCTCCGCGTAAGCCGGCAAAAAACTGCCGGAATCGTCCCGGCTCATTCCCAATGTCGTCTGGGTAAGATCGTTTGTGCCAAAACTGAAGAACTCAGCGTCGCGCGCGATCTGGTCCGCGACGAGTGCAGCGCGCGGGATTTCGATCATTGTTCCGACGAGATAATTGAATTTGGCATTCTTTTCCTTCGCTACTTCGCTGGCGACGCGGCGGACGATGTCGATCTGAAGCTTTAGCTCCCGCGGGAATCCCACCAACGGAATCATGATTTCGGGGTGGACCTTGATCCCTTTCGCTTGCACATCCGCACCGGCGTCAAAAATCGCGCGCGCCTGCATTTCGGAAATTTCTGGATAAACGATGCCGAGGCGGCAGCCTCGATGACCGAGCATCGGATTGAATTCGTGCAACTCGTGCACGCGCCGCGCGATTTGTTCGGCCGACACGCCGAGTTTATTTGCCAGTTCGCTTTGTTGCGCGTGATCGCTAGGCAAAAATTCATGCAGCGGCGGATCGAGAAACCGGATCGTTGCAGGTAAACCTTTTAGCGCCATAAAGATGCCGGCGAAATCGTCGCGCTGATAGGGAAGCAGCTTGGCCAACGCGCGTGCCCGCTCGGCTTTCGTGCCCGCAAGAATCATCTCACGCATCGCGTCGATCCGGTCGCCCTCGAAAAACATGTGTTCCGTGCGACAAAGCCCGATCCCCTCTGCGCCGAAAGCGATTGCGTTTGCCACCTGTTCGGGTGTATCGGCGTTTGTGCGCACGCCAAGGGTGCGAAACTCATCCGTCCACTTCATCAGTTTCGCGTACTCTTGATACGTGACGCTCTTCTTCGGATCGAGCGATTGATCGACCAGCACCTGGACTATCTCCGATGGCGCAGTCGCGACTTCGCCGGCAAAAACCTCGCCCGCGGTTCCATCGATCGAGATATAATCCCCTCGATTTAACGTCGTGCCGTTCGCGCTGAGTGTGCTGCTTCGGTAATCGATTTGAATTCCTGTGGCGCCGCACACGCACACTTTTCCCATCTGCCGTGCAACCAGCGCTGCGTGCGAAGAGACGCCGCCCCGCGAAGTGAGAATTCCCTCCGCCGCAATCATGCCCCGCAGGTCTTCGGGCGAAGTCTCAATGCGCGCGAGCACGACCTTTTCTCCTTTTTCCGCGCGCACGACAGCTTCCTCCGCGCTGAAAACAACGTGACCGCAGGCCGCACCTGGTCCGGCAGCCAAACCGCTGCCGATTTTTTTCGCTTCTTTTGCCGATTGCCGATCGAAAATCGGCGCCAAAAGATGAGCGAGCGAATCTGCCGGGATGCGTCGCACCGCCTCTTTTTTCGTAATTAATCTCTCGCCGACCATATCGACAGCGATCCGCACGGCAGCGTGGCCGGTGCGTTTACCGTTCCGCGTCTGCAAAATGTAAAGGCGATTTTCTTCCACGGTGAACTCGAGGTCCTGCATGTCTTTGAAGTGACGTTCAAGGGTTGCACGAACTTTCATCAGATCTTTGTGCGCGGCCGGCATTTCCGTCGCCAGATCGGCAATCGGATGCGGCGTGCGCACGCCTGCGACGACGTCCTCGCCCTGCGCGTTGATCAGGTATTCGCCATAAAAGACTTTTTCTCCCGTGGCAGGATCGCGCGTGAATGCAACCCCGGTCGCGCTTGTTTTCCCCATGTTGCCGAAGACCATCGTTTGCACATTGACTGCCGTGCCCCAATCGTGCGGGATGCTGTACTTCCGCCGATAAACGATCGCGCGATCATTCATCCACGAGCCGAAAACCGCACCGATTGCGCCCCAAAGTTGACCGGTTGGATCTTGCGGAAAAGATTTTCCGGTCCGTTCTTTGATCAACGACTTAAAGCGGTGCAGCAGCTCCTTCAAATCGGCGACCGTTAACCTCACGTCCGGGAAGTCATGTTTGCCGTAACGTTCATCTTTTAAATGTTCGATCACGCTTTCGAATGGCTCGTGGTCTTCGCCCGGCCGTTTCTGCACGCCCATCACCACATCGCCGTACATCTGCAAAAGGCGCCGATAGGAATCCCAGGCGAAGCGCGCGTTGTTCGTCTTTTCTGCAACAATCTCCACAACCTCATCGTTCATCCCGAGGTTCAGGATCGTGTCCATCATTCCCGGCATGGAATCGCGCGCGCCCGAGCGCACGGAGACGAGCAGCGGCCGCTCCTTGTCACCGAGTTTCTTCTCCACGGACTTTTCAACCCTGGCCAGCGCATCTGCGACCTGCGCTTCCAACTGCGGCGGATAGCTGCGTTTGTGATCGTAAAAATAACTGCAAAGCTCGGTGGTGATTGTGAATCCCGGTGGCACAGGCAAACCGATGCGCGTCATCTCGTGGAGATTTGCCCCTTTGCCGCCGAGGAGCGTTTTCATGCCGCCTGACCCGTCGGCGTGCCCGTCGCCGAAATAATAAACGTATCGCCGCGTTTTCGTTTTTCTTCCGAGAGCCGTCGTGCGCGCCTTTGGTGTAAATCTTGTTTTTGAGCGTGGCCTGCTTTTTCGACCGGTGGATTTTCTTTTTGTGACCATGGTGGGAAGCGCAGAAACCCGACAGTCGACCCGGCGGCTGCCGGACGCCAAAGTAGTTTCGCCCGTTGCGGTGTCAACGCGACGAGCAAAAAGAAAGGAAAGTCGGCTGTAGTGACAGAGCCTGCCCTGAGCGAAGTCGAACGGGCTCGCCACGGGACAAGTCGGTCCGACTGGCGGACGTGCCGCCTGTGGATTCAAGAGGCTTCAGCCGATACAACTGCCTCTACAGCAGACCGAAATTAGAAAATCTCCAACAGCGGCTGAGACAGCCGCCTCTACACCACGGGATTCAAACTGCAGCCCGTCGATTTATAACGGCGCGCTTCCGTTGTTGGTCAGAACTTCAGAAATTGCCGCAGTAAAATCATCCACGCCGGTGCTCGGCACGATGATGCTATTGCGGTATCCATGAGCTTCTTCAATGATACGCAAGAATTTCCCGCGCTCGTTCTCACGGAGCTCGACGTAGAAATGCTTGCGCTCAATCTGCAGTTCTCTCGCCTCGATGATGTTATCCATTTTTCCTGAAGCCGCCGACTTTACCCTAGTCGGTTTGGGGAAGGGAAGAAAAAAAGGCGGCCTTTTGGCACTTTTCTCAGCCGGGCATCGTTGTCCTTTCGGACCGAAAGCGCGCTGTACCTTCTCGCTTCTCCCGGGTTGCGACTCTGACCGCTCAATCTACAATCTCGGGCGCGCGTTCGAAGCCCGCGCCCGAACATGCCGCAGCGAATCGATTCGAGTTCCTATCAATCGCCGGAGGGTCAGCGCCCGGCGGTTCCCTCGCCAGTCGAATTGGAGCCTCGAGCGCATGATCCGTATGCAGCCTTCCGTTTCGGCGATTTCAGCCTGTTTACGGCCGGTAATTTACTCTCGATCACTGGCCGTCTGATGCTGGCGGTGGCAGTGGAATGGGAGCTTTACGCGCGCACGCATTCTGCGACCGCTCTTGGTCTGGTCGGGTTGGTCATCGCAGTGCCGGTCGTTACCTTGTCGTTGCCTGCCGGCCATTTGGCGGATCGATTCAGTCGAAAACGAATTATTCTGATCTCGCAGATTTTCAGCGCACTCGCGTCCATAGGGCTCGCGCTCGTTTCCTGGAGGCATCTCTCCATTCCTGAGTTTGCGGTATTGCGCGGCAGCAATCACGCGCTGGCGGCGATCGCTGCTGTCTTCGAGCGTCATCATCCAGCGTTCCATTTTGACGATGCTTCGATCCCGTTGATTTATCTGCTTCTTTTTATCGGAGCAGTGGCGCGCACATTCAGTTGGGCGGCGCGTAGTTCGTTTTTCCCGACGCTTGTTTCCCGCGATGCGTTCGCGAACGCCGTCACCTGGAACAACAGTATTTTTCAAGTGGGATCAGTCGTTGGCCCGGCCATGAGCGGCCTGCTTGTCGCGTATATTGGCTTCCCATTTGTTTATCTGCTGGATGCGCTCTGCGCATTTTCCTTTTTTCTTCTGGTTGTTCCGATCCATCGCAGCACGCAGGTGCGGGACCAGACCGGTGCAAGCACTTGGAAAAGTCTTATCGCGGGAATGCGGTTCGTACTCCGCAAAAAGGTAATTCTGGCAACGATCACGTTGGATCTGTTTGCCGTCCTACTCGGTGGGGCGACGGCGCTGATGCCGATTTTCGCGGACCAAATTCTGCACTGCGGACCTGTCGGACTCGGTTGGCTGCGCGCCTCACCCGCGATCGGCGCTTTCGCGATGGCGCTCGTGGTGGCGCATCTGCCGCCGATGAAACACGCGGGCAAGACCTTGCTCTGGTGCGTGACCGCTTTTGGCATCGCGACCATCATCTTTGGTTTATCCAAGGCGTTCTGGTTCTCGCTCGTCGTATTGTTTCTGATCGGAGCGTTCGATAGTGTCAGTGTGATCATCCGCGGGTCCATTGTGCAACTGGTGACACCAGACGAAATGCGCGGCCGCGTTTCTGCGGTGAACAACATTTTCATCGGCACATCCAACGAGTTCGGCGCGCTCGAATCGGGATTGACCGCCGCGCTGTTTGGTCCGGTCATTTCGGTTGTCGCCGGAGGCATCGGGACAATCCTGGTCGTGCTTGGCGTCGCATTGCGCTGGCCACAGACTCGCCGGATCGGCGCGCTCGATCGGACCTTGTGCTAAGATCGACAATCACATCGTGAAAATTGCTGCCGCCCAAATTTCCTGCGTTCTGGGTGATCGTGCGGCAAACCTTGGCAAAGTGCGCGAATTTTCTTCGCGAGCAAAGCAATCCGGCGTTCAGCTGGTCGTTTTCCCCGAGATGATCGATACGGGCTATTCCATGCCAACGATCAAACAACATGCTGCGGCTTGGAAAGAGGGCGCAGTGCCGGAACTGCAAGAGATTGCCAAGGAATTGGCGCTCGGAATCGTGTGCGGGATTTCAGATCGCGACGGCGAGTCCGTTTACAATGCGCAGGTGCTCGTCGATGCCAGCGGAAAAGTCGTCGCGAAATATCGCAAGACTCATTTGGTGACGGCTCCTCCGCTGGACGAGCGCACCTGCTTTTCACCGGGCAATGAGTTCGTCAGTTGCAAGATGGGCAAGTTCAACCTCGGGCTGAGCATTTGTTACGATCTTCGATTTCCGGAGATGTGTCGCGCGCTCGCCGTTCGGCACGGCGTAAACTTGTTCATTACTTCCTCAGCGTGGCCGCTCGTTCGAGTGGAGCATTTGCGAATCCTGGCGCTGGCGCGTGCGATTGAAAACCAAAGCTATCTCATTCTCGCCAATCGAGTGGGAACCGACAACGGAGTTACGTTCTGCGGTACCTCCACGATCATTGATCCGTACGGCGTAATTGTTGCGGCTGCGTCGGTCGATCGCGAAGAGTTGATT
>Ga0209690_1001131_pt1 | contig 14783 bp, 6 predicted proteins | sample GraSoiAngelo_150_FD_186164 | JGI IMG/M metagenome (GOLD analysis project Ga0209690, IMG submission 186164) | Grasslands soil microbial communities from the Angelo Coastal Reserve, California, USA - 14_1009_09_40cm (SPAdes) (version 2) | ecosystem: Environmental > Terrestrial > Soil > Grasslands ...
CGTGCCGCTTATGGCTCTTTGAAATCGCCCGTGTGCTCGTGCGTTTCGATCACGTTGCCAGCTTCGTCGAACGCAGCGTGATGTGAACGGCTGAAAAACTTGGCGTAGCCGATTGCGTTGCTGATTGCATCCGGCTCGCCATACCAGAGCCGACCGAATGGGAGTGCACGGGAATTAGTCCCACGCTAGCGTGCCGCAAGCAGCAAGGCTTTAGGATGATAAAGCTATCTGTTGGCTCCCTTTTCCGGCTTCGTTTTTGTGCGAAGCGCGGGTAAGCAAATAATCTTCAGCGATCTCGCGCTCGATGTCATAACGATTGAGCCTGCAAATCGTGCTCAGCTCCGATGATCTCCCGATGCGTGTCGAAATGAGCGGAAATCCTATCCGTTGCAGCAGCCGATTCGGCGGCGGGTTGTCAGCTTTAGGTTCGCAAACGATGCGCTTCAACTTGAATCGTTTGTAAAACTCGACTGCGGCCAGACAAAAAAGATACGGGCCGTGTCCTTTGCCGCGCAAATCCGAGCGCCACATGTGCAAATGAATGCTGCCAAAGTCACCCGGCACGATGTCTTTGAGTGAGGAATGGCCGATCGCCTCGCCGTTGATGCACCAGGCAAGCACAAAACTGCGCACGCCATCATCCGGCGCAACAAGCATCGCCTCCAGGTCGCAACGCATTCGCGCGGCTGACGGCAGGCGATCGATTGCGATTCCTAAGCGCTCGATCTCCGCTTTTGAAAGTCCAAGCCAATAATTGATGAAGCCATCAAAATCCTCGGCTGCAAGCGGTCGGACACTCAGGTCCATAAGTTTCGACGAGATGGCAAAATCAATTTCAGCCCGATTTTATGCAACTGAATTTATCTAGCGAGAAAAGCTGCTCGCATCCAACCGTTGTATTCTGGCTAGTTCGTAAACGAGAGGAATACCGCCAAAAACGAGCACGGCCAAAAGCGGAATTTGGGAAATTCCCGGAGCCGTGTGCATCGCGAAACGCAGAAGGAGATGCACCAGGATCGCGGTAGCCGAAAACACGGCGATGACGCTGGTCCTGCGGCGATGGAGGATGGTGACCGATTCCCAAAATCGGCTGGCTGGCGGCTGATGTCTCAGCTTTGGCGCGGTAATACCCTCGGCGATCATGGTTATTATATTCAGAACAGATCACTCGGCGTGAGTCGAGGATGTGTTCGCAGTCACTCGGAAACTTTGGAGCTTGAGAGCCGAGAAATTTTCTCGAAGTTCCGCGTGCCCGTCGTTCTCTTCTTCTCGCCTCAGCCCTCACAATCGATCGCAGCACGTCCCCACCTTGCAGCCCGCCGCCCCATCGGCCCGGGCCCGCGCCGTCTGTTGTAGCCAGAGTCGAACAATCGCGTCGATATTCCCAAGTCGATATATCCTGTAAGATTGGGTATGAGACTTTGGCGAAAGAATGGCCATTACGTTTTGGTGATCGGCATTTTCCAGAGCCCGGGGATCGGTCGGGCCGTACTGAAGAATCTCCATCGGGCCCGGTGCCGCCGCGTCGCTGCAATTCACGCTTCGGCCGGAGGCCGGCCGCGTGTCGAGGAATGTGGCGTCTCGGCGATCGGCGGAGCGGTCGCTGCCTCGGTCGTCGGCTTGGCCGTCGGGGCATTCATCTTTTGGCAGCGCGGAATTTTGGCGGATTACGGACCGGGCGTTTTGGCGCTGCTGCTGGCAGCGTTCGTGTTAGCGGGCGCTCTCAGCGGATCCGTTCTCGTCCGGTTGCTTAAGCAGCACGTTGATGAGGCTTTGCTAGCCCGGTCCGCGAGCACGATCCTGCCAGGCGAAACGATTGTGATGGCTGAGGTCGAAGCCAGCGAAACGGCGCGCGTGCTAGTGATTTTGCGGGACGTGGAAGCCGAGGCGCCCGTGACGTTCGCTTTTCATTCGCCGCCACCTTTTTCTGTTGAATCGACTACGCAACCGCTCTGGGATGAACGACCTTCGAGTCAGCGTGTCTCGGAAAATGCCGCGCACCTCGCGCGCTCGATCGCAGTCAGCCGTGAAGCGAAGCCACGCGGGCGATCCTTCCTGCGTCGGTTGCGAGAAGTAGAGGGCGCGCTGGAATGGGCGAACGCGAGTCTCACGATGTCGGCCGAAATGCACCATGCCTTCGCCCTTTCGGCGGAGTGGCTACTCGATAATGCCTACTTGATTCGGGAGCAGGTGACTGATCTGCGGCGGAGTCTCCCACAAAAATATTATGGAAAGCTGCCGCTCATCGCTAGCGGTCCCGAGGGAGGGCTGCCGCGTGTTTACCATGTCGCCTCGAAAATGGTATCCGAGAGCGGCGGCTCATTGGAGCCGGAAATTATCCGGAAATTTCTGGTCGCCTTTCAGGCGATCACGCCACTGGACATTGGAGAACTCTGGGCTCTGCCGCTGATGTTGCGTTTGCAGTTACTCGAATGCTTGCGCACACTCGCGATCCAGGTCGAGCAACAGCAAAGTCAGAGCGAGGAGGCGGATTTTTGGGCCAATCGGCTCATCACCGCCGCGCGCCACAGCTCGCCGCGGTTGCTCAGGATGATGGAAGAACTGGTGGAACGTCATCCCGAGCCGACCGCGCATTTCTCGAGCGAACTGATGGCACATCTCTACGACGAAGAAGCGGCCCTCCCGCTGGTGAGCGGATGGCTGGAACGCTCTCTACGCGCGCCTCTCCTCGAAGTCATGCAGCAGGAACATCGGCGCCAGGCCGTGCAGCAGACTGCGCTCGCCGATGTGATCAATAGTTGCCGCCTCCTTGCGCAAATGGCGTGGCCGGAATTTTTCGAGTCGGTCAGCTGGGCGGAAAGCGAATTGGCCGCCGATCCCGCCGGAGTTTATGCCCGGCTGGATTTTGAAACGGGCGATCGTTACAGGACCGCGGTGGAGGAAATCGCCCGATGGTCAAAGCGTTCGGAACAGGAAATCATCGACCAAACGCTTTCGTTGGCGAAGGCCGCCGAGGACGAAGTCGCGCGACACGTCGGCTATTATTTGATAGACGCGGGGCGCCTCGCACTGGAGCGGGCAACCGGCGCTCGGGTGCCGCGGGCGGAACGGTCGCGCCGATGGCTTCGCGCGCACGCGGCGGGCGCGTATTTCGGAAGTGTTCTCGTGCTCGCGGTCACGATGGTGGCGGCTCCTCTGCTTTTCATTGCCGGGTCGGTCTCCGGTGTGACGCTCGGGCTGCTCGGTCTTTTGCTTCTCTTGCCCGCGAGTGACCTGGCGGTGCTGGCCGTGAATTATTTCGTGACCTCGGTTCTGCTTCCACAAGTGTTGCCGAAGATGTCCTTCAAAAAAGAAGGCATCCCCGATGATTGCCGCACGCTGGTGGTGGTACCGACGTTACTCACCACTGCCGACGCGATCCAAAGCGAGCTCAACCGGCTCGAGATTCGGTACCTCGGAAATACGGATGCAAATCTGCGATTTGCGCTCCTGACCGATTTTGCCGACGCACCGCGGCAGAGCATGCCGGAAGACACGGAGTATATCGACATCGTTGCCCGCGGGATCGAGGAACTGAATCGCCGGCACGGACCGGGGCGCTTCTTTCTTTTTCATCGCGGGCGCTCGTGGAGCGAGAGCGAGCAACGCTGGATCGGTTGGGAGCGCAAGCGCGGCAAGCTCGAGCGACTCAATCGATTCCTCATCGGCGAATCCGCGCCCGAGTTGGAAGGATTTCTCTGTGCCGGCGATCGCACTCCACTCGAGGGTATTCGGTTTGTCATCACGCTGGATGCCGATACGCAACTGCTCCGTGGCGCCGCCCGGAGGATGATCGAGACCCTAGCGCATCCGCTGAATCAGGCGCGGCTTTCGCCGGATGGCCACCGCGTGATTCGAGGTTACACGATCATTCAACCGAGCGTCAGCGCCACACTTCCGAGCGCCATGGCGACATGGTTCTCACGCATCTTTGCCGATCCGCGTGGGATCGATCCGTATACCCATGCAGTCTCCGACATTTATCAGGATCTGGTCGGAGAAGGTAGTTATCACGGCAAAGGCATTTACGAATTGCAGACATTTCATCGCCTCTTGTCCGGACGATTTCCAACGGCGCACTTGTTGAGCCATGATCTGCTGGAAGGCAGCTACGTCCGCGTTGGACTGGCGACAGACATCGAACTGCTCGACGTCTTTCCGAGCAGTTACATCGCGTGGTGGAATCGGCAGCACCGCTGGATTCGCGGCGACTGGCAAATCATTGATTGGCTGAAGCCGCGCGTGCCGGTGGGCGGCGGTAGGGTTGAACGCACTCCGCTTTCCGCCTTCAACCGGTGGAAGATCTTCGACAATCTGCGCCGCAGTCTGGTGCCGCCAGCGACCGTGGCCCTCCTGCTGGGGGGCTGGTTTCTCACGCCGGCCCCACTGCTGTGGAGCGGGATTATCGTCGGCTTGATGTTGTGGCCAGTCCTGGATTCTCTTCTCGCGCTTCTGTTCCATCCGCCGCCGCCCGGGACAAGATTTTGGCGCGAACCGCGCGACCGCCTACTGCGCTCGTTGTTCGCGGTTATTTTTCTGCCGGATCATGCGGGCATGGCACTCGATGCCATAACTCGCGTCGGCTACCGTCGGATCACTTCACACCGGTTACTGCTGGAGTGGGAGACGGCACAAGACGCGCACCGACGCGCAAAAAATCAGGAGCGACAGTTCGTTCTCGCCCGGCTTTGGATCCCGGCTGCATGCATGCTTCTTCTCGCCGGCGCAACGTGGCAGGGAACATCGGCGATGGTGGCCGCAGCGCCGTTCCTTCTTTTGTGGGCTCTCTTTCCGGTGGCGGTAATCGTGATCAATCGCCGGGCGAGAAGCTGGCGCGGCGGAATTTTGACGGCGGATGATCGACGGTTCCTGCGCACCGCCGCACGACGGACCTGGAGATATTTTGAGGATTTTGTGGGGCCGCAAACCTCTTGGCTGCCGCCGGACAATGTTCAGGAAACGCCAATGCGGGAGATTTTCATGCGCACTTCGCCAACAAACATCGGGCTTTCAATGCTGGCAACGGTGGCGGCCAACGACTTTGGTTATATCACGATCGACGACTTGGTGGCGCGCAACCTGGGCACGCTCGAAACAGTGAGTCGCCTCGAGCGTTTCGAAGGCCATCTTTTTAATTGGTATGAGTTGAGCACACTGAAGCCGTTGCAGCCTCGCTACGTCTCGACTGTAGATAGCGGCAATTTGCTCGCGAGCCTTTGGACCTTTGAAACGAGCTGCAATGAACTGGCCACGCGCCCGCTTCTGGACGCGCGCGCATTGCGTGGAATAGCCGACACGCTCGGCGTGATGCAGCAGATCGCCGCCACAATGAAGGAAGCGGAAGATCCTCCGGCGTTTCTGCGCTTGGTGGAGTTGACCACGGGTCAGGCGGCTAACTTGGAGGAACTCATCTTGCGCTTGCGCGCGGCTCGCCCGGCGGCGCAGGATCTACTGCTTTTCTTCCAGGGGCCCGAAACCGATCCGCGCGCTTACTGGGCGCAACAAGTCGCCAAACAGATCGGGGCTTGGAATGCCATCACCGATAAATATTTTCGGCCGGTGGAAATCCTGATGGCCCCGCCGTCGCAATTGATGTCGTTAGGTGAAGCGACCCACGAAAGCCGGCGTGAGGCGCTCGCGGCGACCTTTTCGCTGCGAAACATTGCCACCGAGGGAATCCCCGGGCTCGTGCCGCTGCTCGCATTTCACGGGGAACGAGAGGGACCTGATCTTCCGCCACCCGTGCGAGAATGGTTCGATCTTCTGGTGACCGAGGCGGAGCGCTCGCGTCAGGCTGCCTCCGAGCAACTCGCGCAACTAAACGAATTAATCGTCCAGAGCCAGCAACTCGAAGGCGGCATGGGCCTGCGATTTCTTTACGATGAGGAACGGCGGATTTTTGCGATCGGGTACCGAGTGGCGCAACGGCGGCTCGACACTTCGTTCTACGATTTGCTCGCGAGCGAGGCGCGCCTAACGAGTTTCCTGGCCATCGCGCGCGGGGAAGTGTCGGTGGAACATTGGTGGGCTCTGAGCCGGCCGTTTGGCTCTGCGTACGGTCGGCTGCCCCTTCTTTCCTGGAGTGGGACGATGTTCGAATATCTAATGCCGCTCTTGTTTACTCAGACGCATGAGAATTCGCTGCTCGATCGCGCCTGTCATGACGCCGTGCACTGCCAGATTGCGTATGCCCAGCAAAGCAGCGTGCCATGGGGCATTTCGGAATCCGCCTTCAGCGCACTCGACCGGCATAACGTCTATCAATACCGCGCGTTCGGCGTGCCGGCGCTGGCGCTGAGGCGCGGACAGGAACAGGAAGTGGTCGTCGCCCCGTATGCGGCAGCGCTTGCTCTCGGCGTGCAACCGGCCGTCGCCATGAAAAATCTGCGGCGGCTCGCCACGCTAGGCAACCCTACGCTGCTTGGCGACTACGGGTACTACGAGGCGATCGACTATTCACGACGGACCGAAGCCGGCGGCGCGGCCGGGATCATGATCCATTGTTACATGGCGCATCACCAGGGGATGTCGCTGCTCGCCTACGACAATGCTTTACATGACAACACGATGCGGAGGCGTTTCCATTCCGACCCACGCATTCGCGCTACCGAGCCGCTCTTGCACGAGCATATCCCGGAACAAATTTTCCCGACCACCGGTGAGGTTCATGAAGAGCGACCGCTGCCTCGGGCGATTTCCGTCGGCGGCAGCGCAGTCGTAACGCAAACACCCGATATCGCCTCGCCGCGCATTCATCTCCTTTCCAACGGAACTTGCTCGGTCATGGTGACCAATTCCGGCGGCGGCTACTTGCGCTGGTTGGATCTGGACGTCACGCGCTGGCGTGCCGACGCGACCTGCGATGTGCCGGGCGCCGTCTGTTATATCCGGGAGCTGGAAAGCGGCACGATCTGGAGCAACACCCATCAACCGGTGCGAAGTCCCGAGCGCCGTTACACTTGGAGTTTCACGCCGGACAAAGCGGAGTTCCGGCGGAGAAGCGGGCCGTGCGAGACTTTTACGGAGATTGTCGTCTCCGCAGAAGACAACGCCGAGGTTCGGCGCGTGACTTTGGTCAACACCTCGCGCAAATCGTGCCGTCTGGAGCTGACCACCTACCTCGAGCTCGCTCTCGCGCCGCACCGGGCCGATCACGCGCATCCCGCATTCAGCAAGCTTTTCATCGAAACCGAATGGCTTCCGCATTGCAAAGCTCTCCTCGCCCATCGTCGTCTCCGCGGTCCCGACGAGCAGCCGATCTGGGCCGCGCACTTGATGGTCCCCGAGTCTTCCTCTTTCCCCGGCACGCCTGAGTTCGAAACCGACCGCGCCCAGTTCCTTGGCCGAGGCCGCACGCTGGGAAATCCCATTGCCCTTAGCCGCAGCCTAACGAATCGGGTTGGCGCCGTGCTCGACCCGATTTTCAGCCAGCGCCGGCAAATTACGATCCTGCCTAACCAACGATTTCAATGTGCGCTCGTCACGGTTGTTGCCGAGTCGCGCGAAGCCGTCATAGGGCTGGTCGAACGCTACGCGGACTTTCACACGTGCGCGCGCGCCTTCGAGACGGCGTGGACTCATTCCCAACTTGAAATGCGCCGGCTCCACATCCGCCCGGGAGATGTTCAGAGTTTCCGGCAACTGGCAGCCCACGTCCTTTTTCCGCAGGCTCAACTGCGACCGCCACCCGCGCGTCTCGGCCGGCGCTCGGAAGGTCAGCGTGCTCTTTGGCGGCAGGGCATTTCCGGCGACCTGCCGATTGTCGTCGTCATGATCGGTCACATCCGCGACATCGAAGTGGTGCGCGAAATTTTGACCGCGCACACCTTTTGGCATCTGCGTGGATTGAAGGCCGATCTCGTGCTGGTGAACGAGGAACTGCCCAGCTACGAAGAACCGTTGGCCGCCGATCTGCGCAGGCTCATTGAAGCGCAGGCGCACTTGACCGGCGTGGATCAGCCCGGAGGCGTTTATCTCCGCTCGGCGACTAAAATTTCGAAGGAAGAACTGATTGCACTTCAGGCCGCCGCGCGGATGGTCGTGGTCGCATCCCGCGGCACGCTACGCCAGCAACTTGCCGCGACCACACCGGTTATTGCGAAACCGCAGTTGCTATCGCCCGGCCGGCAGTTCCGCGAAGAGCCCTCTGCGCCATTGCCTTTCAAGGAGCTGACATACTTCAATGGCCTGGGTGGCTTTACCGAGGACGGAAAGGAATTCGTCATCTATTTGGCGCCTGATCAGCAAACGCCGCTTCCGTGGGTCAACATCATGGCCAATTCGAAGTTTGGTGCGCTGGTTTCTGAGTCGGGCGCCGATTTTGTCTGGGGCAGCAATAGCCAGAACGATCGCCTCACGCCTTGGTTCAACGACCCGATCTCCGATCCGCCCGGGACCGCCATTTACATCCGAGATGATGACATCGGTGTCGTTTGGTCGCCCACGCCTCAGCCAATCCGGGAGAGGGATGCCTATCGCACACGGCATGGGCAGGGTTATACAATCTTTGAACACAACAGCCATGCGATCGAACAAATATTAGCTACCTTCGTGCCGGTCGACGACGCCGGCGGCCTGCCGGTGCGTCTTCAGCGGCTGCGCCTCCGCAACAGCTCCTCGCGTCGGCGGAAGTTAACGGTCACCTATCACGCCACTCTCGTCCTTGGGTCCGATCCCGAAGAGACCGGCATGCACGTAGTCACGAAATGGGATTTGCAAAGCAAGAGTCTGTTTGCCCGCAACTCCTACGAGCCGGAGTTCGCTGAACGCATCGTCCTTGCCGCTTCCGCACCGGCACCCACCTCATTCACTGGTGATCGCGCCGCGTTCATCGGACGCAACCGCTCGCTGCACGATCCTGCCGCGATGGAGCATGAACGATTGACTGGGGACACTGGCGCCGGTTTGGATCCTTGTGCCGCCTTGCAGGTCGTGGTCGAGATCGATCCGGGACAAACCGCCGAGATGACTTTTCTCCTCGGGCAGGCGGACGACGAAGAAAAGGCGCGTGCCCTCGTGAATCGATTTCGCGATCCCGTCAACGTCGAAGCTGCCTTTCAGGAAACCCGCCATTGGTGGGACCGGCTCCTGAGTACGATCGAAGTGGAAACGCCGGAGCATTCCACGAATTTTCTGCTCAACCGCTGGCTGCTTTACCAGACTCTCAGCTGCCGCGTCTGGGGCCGCTCAGCCCTTTATCAATCGAGCGGCGCTTACGGGTTCCGCGACCAGTTGCAGGACGTAATGGCCCTTGTGCACGCCGCGCCTGAAATTGCGCGCGGCCACATTCTGCGCGCGGCGGCGCGACAATTTGTGGAAGGTGATGTGCAGCACTGGTGGCACCCCGAGTCAGGCGCTGGCGTCCGCACGCGGATTAGTGACGATCTTCTCTGGCTTCCATTCGTCACCGCGCGCTACGTCCGCACCACCGGGGACGCCACGATCCTCGATCAGATAGTTCCGTTCCTCGAAGCGAAACCGCTCGAGGCCCAACAGACAGAAAGCCTCTCCATTCCGATCGTTTCCCACACGGAGGGCACGCTGCTCGAACATTGCCGGCGGGCCATCGCGCGGTCCGCCAGCGCCGGTCCGCATGGACTGCCGCTGATCAAAGGAGGCGATTGGAATGACGGCCTCAACCGCGTCGGACTCGGCGGCAAAGGCGAGAGCGTCTGGCTCGCTTGGTTTGAGATTTGTGTGCTCAATGATTTCATCGAATTGCTCGCCCTGCGCGAGCTCCGTGAGGAAGCAAAAACCTGCCGTGCCCGCGCCGCCCGGCTCGCACGGACTGTCGACGCTCAAGCTTGGGACGGAGGGTGGTATCGCCGCGGATACCTTGACGATGGCACGCCTTTCGGATCCAAGAAAAACGTCGAAGCCCGCATCGATTCTCTCCCGCAAACCTGGGCTGCGATTTCCGGCGCAGGTGACTCGGATCGCGTAGAGATCGCGCTGCGATCGCTGGAGGAAAACCTCGTACGTGAAGCCGACAACCTGATCTTGCTCTTCACTCCGCCTTTCGACAAAACCACCGCCGACGTTGGCTACATCAAGGGTTACCCGCCCGGCGTGCGGGAAAACGGCGGCCAATACACGCATGCCGCCACATGGGTGGCGATCGCTTTTGCCCGCCAGGGCGATGGCGACAAAGCCGTCCGACTTTTGCGAATGCTGAATCCGGTCGAGCACGCCCGGGACGAGAAGGATTGCGAACGCTACAAGGTCGAGCCGTACGTCATGCCAGGCGACGTTTACTCGTTACCCGGCCACGTCGGGCGCGGTGGCTGGACGTGGTACACGGGCGCGGCGGCTTGGACCTATCGCGTCTGGCTTGAAGAAATTCTGGGATTCCAACGCCGCGGCGCTACCCTCACGATCAACCCGGTCATCCCGAAAAATTGGCCGGGCTTCCGTCTGCGATACCGTTTTCAGAACACCATTTATCGCATCGCAGTCGAGAATCCAGACCACTGTTCCCGAGGTGTCACCCTAGTGGAATTGGATGGAGTGGCGGCAGCCGACAAAATTGTGACTTTGCGTGACGACGCGCTGCCGCACGAGGTGCGTGTTGTCCTGGGGACCAAATCGCCGCTGTAGGGATCGTCTTGTTCTCGGCCGCGGCTCCCGGGCGTAAGGGCGCGTTTGCCACTTACCAGAGTCGTGCAGCTGGCGATTACAACGGTGCTGGGGTGAGGCGCCGGACAGCCAGGAAAGCATGAAGCGGGAAATGCCGCTGAAGATCAAGCTGACGCCGATCAGCGTTCCGATCACCCAAACGGAACTCGATGGCCAGTGGGCCCAGATCAAAAATCCGAGAATTAGCGTGATGATGCCGTCGAACAATACCCAGCCGGAGTTGTGGACATTACGATGTTGAAGTACAAAACAATTTCCATCACACCTTCGAACAGGAGAAATACTGCGAGGACAAGCGTGAGAGAGATGACGCCCAAAAGCGGGTTCATTAACATGTAGACGCCGGCAAATCCGTAAAGAACCGCGAGGAGCACTTTCCAGAGAAAGCCGCCGATGCTGTGAGATTGGAGGGTGAAGATTAGATGCGAAATGCCGGCGCATTTAAGAACCTGCTAAAACGCCTATCGAAAATTAAGGATTCAGTTGCATTAGAATTGAGTGATTGACTAAGGCTAGGCTAATCCTGCTTCAGTAGATCGAGGTCCGTTCCCGCTCGGGTGTCATCTTTCAAAGAAGCCGTCGAGAATTGTACAAGAATTTGTGCAAGAATTGGCCCACTTCTGCTCGCCCCTCTAACACGCAGCAGAAATTCGAGAATTTGCCAATTTACCTGGGTAAATTGCCCTAGATTTGACCGGCAACGAAAAGCCGAGAAATGGCTAAAACCGCAATTTTAAGTTCGTCGCGTCTGCCATTTCGCCACATCGGCGCCAAGCCGCGAACAAAGCTCACCACTCTTTGAAACCGCCCGTGTGCTCGTGCGTCTCAACAACGTTCCCTGCGTCATGGTAAACGCGAATCACAGCATCATGTGAGCGGCTAAAAAATTTGCGTAACCGATTGCGTTGCTGATTGCGTCAGGTGCGCCGCCGTATCAGTCGGTGAGCCTGACTCTGCCTTGTGTGACGGGACCTTATACGACGATCGCCTGCACCTTACGGCTGTTGAAAAACGGCATTCGCATCACCACTGCCAACGGCGACAACGGCTACCCGCACAACACCGACGACCAAGGTTTGCCCTCAGATGACGATCGTTTCGTCGAAAACAATATTCCTTTCAAAGCGATTGCCGCCAGCAATGCCCAGAACGACAGCGGAGTGTTCGAGTTGAGCTTCCGCGATGAGCGCTACCTGCCCTTCGAAGGAGCCGACGCTATCAGTGATTGGTCACGGGAACTGTTCAGCGATCTCCCTTCAAACAACCCAGACCCCGCGAACCCCGACTTTAGCAGACCATTGCGCCAATTCGCTTACAAATCCATTTCGGATGCCATTCTGCACATCAAATACACGCCGAGAGAAGACGCCGGGCCGTTTAAGAACGGTGCAATTGCCCATCTTCGGGACTATTTCAGTCAAGACGGTGCAACACCTTCGCTGCGCATGCTAAATCTGCGGAACGAGTTCCCAACTCAATGGAACCGTTTCCTGAATCCAAGCAACCCGGCAAAAGGGAACATGTTTGAATTAGAAATGTCACCGGAACTATTCCCGTTTAGGGATGAAAAGAAAAGAGTGAAGATCAACTCCGTTTGGCTATTGGCTCGCGCCAAAGATGGTGAGAATTATACAGCTGTGTTTCAATCCTCCCTTGCCAGCAGCGCCCGCCGGCTCAGACACGTTCAAACTTGCCCAAGTCAATCAATACGGTCGGCTGTATTTCGGGCAAAAGGACCTTTCGGCTGCGAATGTGACGATTGATCTCATTGCTCCACCAGTGAAATGGCTACTGAAAATGACCAATCCTGCCAACCCGAATGGAATCTTAAATACTGATCCTGCAGAAGTGGAAGATGTGCTGTTGGTGTTTGGGTACGAATGGGAAGGACCGTAGAGTCACCGCGGTACTCCAGGCTCGATTTTTCGCTACGATTTCAAGCTTTCGAAAGCTCTGCGGCAAGCTTTCGATCGGGCCGCGATCCATTCCCCGCGCGCGCGAGGGAGCGCGGCGCGTTGGCGAACAACATAGAACAGCACTGAAATTGGCAAATTTGTTGTGACTTTTCTTGTGACTCGGCCGATTTCGAGGCCAATTTCCGGCCATACCTATGAATCGGCGGCCTCCCGTGTGCGTGTTTCGCGGATGGCTGCTTGCCAAAGTTTGGCGGGCTTGCCGGGAACGAACCAGCTCGGTTCTTTGCTCGAGCGGCTGAGCATTACTACCTAGCCTGCAACAGCCTTCCGAACGAACTGCAGCATAACGTCGTCTTCGAACGGTTTTGCAAGAAAAGCGACAGCTCCGGCATCGAGTGCGGTCCGGCGCACTGATGGATCATCCCGTCCGCTCATGAAGATGATCTGTGTCTCGGGCGAATCTCGGCGGAGACAGGCCTGCACTTCCAAGCCACTCATGACGGGCATCCATACATCGAGGACTGCCACCTGACATCTCGCTTGTTCGAGCCTAGAGAGAAAGGCGGCAGGATGGTTAAACTTCTCCACAATAAAACCGGCCGAATTAAGCAAACGACCGAGCGCCCTCAGCATGGAGGCGTCATCGTCGAGGAGCCAGATACCATCGCGGGCGGAAGCGCTCAAAGGCGAGCCTTTCGCGTCCAAATCTTCGAAAGCATTAAAGGAATTTGTATTGGGCATGTCTTTATCGACTCGGGCTCGTGGAAGAGGAATCATTTATTACTATGGGGATCTGATCGATGCCGCGCAATGGGACCTTAGTCTCATCCCACACGGGAGCACTAGCAGGAATTCTGCCACACCGTTTTTAAAAATACGTAAGCAAATGGGCAAGTGGCTGTCTCAAACTTTTGCTCGCGCTTCCGGTTATTTTTCTGCGGTTTTGCCTGCTCTCCGCAACCAGAACTAGGCGGCTTGGGAGTTGTCCTCCTTCGCCTGCGGTAAACAAACCGTGAAACAGGCGCCGCCCTCGTGACAATTTTCTCCCGAGAGGGTTCCGCCGTGCGCCTCGATAATGCTGCGAGAAATGGCCAATCCCATTCCAGTCCCCTCGGATTTTGTCGAAAAGAATGGCTCGAAAAGTTGCTCGACCATTCCGCTGGGAAAGCCAGGACCAGAGTCACGCACGCTGACGAGAATGTCCCCATTTCCGTTCCGGCCCGCGCGGATGACAATGCGTCGCGCATTTGGGCGCACAGCCGACATTGCTTCAAAGGCGTTGATGGTGAGGTTGAGAAGGACTTGCAAGAGCTGCACCGGATCTCCCCAAACCTGGCCCGCATCGGAATCAACTTCGTCAGTCACTTTTACCTCCCGTTCAATGGCATCAGCGTGCACAATGCGGATGAGCTCGCGAATGATGGCCCCGATCTGGATCAAAGCGCGGCGTGCCGCGTCTTTGCGGACCATATTGCGGACACCTTGAATGACCTGGCCGGCCCGGCGACCGTCAGCGACGATGTCGCCGAGTAACTCCGTCAACTGATCGGTTCCGATTTTGCCAGCCGCGAGTAAGCGCTGCCCGGCGCTGGCGTTCGCTACGATTGCCCCAATCGGATTGTTGACTTCGTGCGCCAGCGACGCCGCCAGTTCGCCCATCACCGCGACGCGGTTCACCCGGGCCAGTTCCATATTTTGGCGCTGATGCTCCAGCTCCGCCTGCTTGCGCGCGGTGATGTCGATCACCGATGCCAGAACAGACAAACCTTCCGTGGTGTGAATCGGATTGAGCCCCACTTCGACGGGGAATTCGCTGCCGTCTTTTCGACGGCCAAAAAGATCGCGCCCGGCTCCCATGGCGCGGCTGCTGGGTTCGGAAAAAAAACTTTTGCGATAGCCGGGATGCCGATCGCGGAAACGTTCTGGAACCAACGTTTCGATAGGGTGGCCGATCAACTCGCTGAGGGAATAGCCGAAGACGGTTTCTGCCCGCGCGTTGGCGAAGCTGATCACGCCGGCTGAATCGACCATGATCATCGCGTTCGGCGCGGCATCGAGCACCAACCGGAATTTTTCTTCTCCGCGCTTCCGCTCCGTGATGTCAATGCATGAGCCGATGTAGCCGAGGAACGCGCCATCGGCGGCAAAGCGTGGTGTTCCAATATCCAGAACCCAGCGGTATTCACCGTCACTTCGCCGCAGGCGATATTCCATTGTAAACGGTTGGCGCGC
>Ga0209690_1001134_pt1 | contig 14764 bp, 15 predicted proteins | sample GraSoiAngelo_150_FD_186164 | JGI IMG/M metagenome (GOLD analysis project Ga0209690, IMG submission 186164) | Grasslands soil microbial communities from the Angelo Coastal Reserve, California, USA - 14_1009_09_40cm (SPAdes) (version 2) | ecosystem: Environmental > Terrestrial > Soil > Grasslands ...
TGTGCTCCCGCGACGGTCAGGGGAAAGATTCCGGGGACTGCGGCGTCAGCGGTGATCCGGAGCGTTCCGTCGGTTCCGTTGATTTCCCAGAGGAACCCGGTACCGCCGGCCACGGCCTCACGGAGGTGGATGCTGGCGGTCGCCCCGGACATGAGGGTGCCGATCACCGCGATCTGGTCGGCCGCGGTTTTCACGATCCGCTCCCCGGTCTCTTCGATGATGATCACCGGCCTGCGAAGATCCGACACGGCTGATAGGTCGGCGAACTCGCCCAGCACGTAATTCAGAATGTCCAGGCTATGGCCTACCGGGATCGTGAGCAGGTTGGCGCCGTTTGCTTTGTCGAGCATGTAGGCGTTGGGCTGGCCCACGACGTTGCCCGGAATCGACAAGCCGACCATGGTCGTTGAGAGGACCTCGCCGACGTATCCATCTCGGAGCAGCTGTTGGACGAACTCGATCGCCGGGGCCTGGCGGGCCTGCAACCCGACGACTGTCCGCACTCCCCGCTTGGCGGCGAGCGCGGCCATGGCTCGCGTGTCCTCGAGGTCGCGGCCGAGCGGCCACTCGCAGTAGACGGCCTTGCCGGCGGCAAGGGCGGCGGAGACGAGCTCTCGATGGTGCGGGACCTTGACCGTAACTGCGACCACGTCGATGTCTGGTTGCGCCACCAGCTGCTCGTGGTCTGAGAACACCGCGTCGACCTTGAACGCTTCGCCGGCGGCGCGCGCGGATTCCGCGCTGTGGGCGCTGAGTGCCCGGATCTCGTAGTTCGGCAGCGCGCGCAGTGCCGGGATGTGGGCGATGGCGGCCCAGCCCCGAACGGGGCTGACTCCGACGATGCCGACGCCCAGTGTCGATTTAGGGGTTACCAGGGCTGATGTCGTCTCGCGTGCTTCTATCCGGGGCATTTAAAAACCGAGCACCTCGTCGACCAACACGACCGTGATCCGCCCCGGGGTGATCTCCCGGTTGATTATGAGAACCTTGTTCACCGCGCTGCGTACGCCATAGGCAGCCTGGGCGCGGGCGTCTTCGAGCCGATACGCGTATTCATTGACGCGCAGGAGACCTTCCTCGAGGTCAGGCACGATCTTCTGCGTCCCGACGACGAAAATGACTCGTCCGGCGCCGCTGACATAAGGCCCGAGCTGGCTACCGCTCATGGAAGCCGCGAGCAACGACCCGGTTTCAGTGACGGCGTGGACGCTCCCGAGCATGACGTCCGGTGCCGCGCCCAGGCGGCGAATCTCGTGGGCCTCGGTCTCCCGATCCATGCTCCAGATCCGCGGGCGGAGCGCCGCGTAGCGACCGGACTTTTCGATCTCGTACGTGATACCGAGCACGTCGAGCGTTTGGGAGGCCCCCTGGTGTACCGGCGAGGCGTCAGGGATGAGGTCCAGGACAATCCGCTTTGCCGCGGCGGCGTCCGACGCCCGGAGGACCGTGATTCCATTCGCCTCGAGGGCGGCCATGGTTCTTTTCACTCGGACGTCGTTCGCCCTGGTACCCCAACGCCGGGTCAGCGATCCATCCGGGTCGACTTCGACTTCGACTTCTTTTATCATCCGCGATCTCCTTCGGGCTATTTGATATACTTGCAACTACAAGTACGTTACCATGTGGTGATTGCATATGCAAGTACCTTCGAAACCGGACGCCGCTGCACATTTCGATCGGATCCTGGCGAGGGAGATGCCGGGCGCGCGCGGCTTACAGGCGTGGGACGCGCTGCTCCGGGCCCACGCCACGCTTTTACGCCAGCTTGAGACCGATCTCGAAAGCAAGACCGGCCTGGCCCTGGCCGACTTCGACGTGCTGGCTCAGCTGGCCATCGCTGGAAGTTCGCTGCGGATGACAGAGCTGGCCGACCGCGCCCTCATCTCGCGCTCCGGCATGACTCGGCGCGTCAGCCGGCTCGTTCACGAAGGCCTGGTGCGTCGTGCCCACGCCGATGCCGACGGACGCGGTGTCGTAGTCCAGTTGACAAAGTCCGGATTGAACCGTCTGACCGTCGCAGCTCCGGTGCACATGCGCGGAGTCTCCGATCTATTCCTTACGAAGCTGGACGACCAGGAGCTCGCCGTTCTCGAGAGCGCCCTCGCCAAGGTCACCCTCGACTGCACGTTTGGCTAAGGCGCTGACCGGGCGGGGCCGCCAAGTGTGGGAACACCAATCACAAACATGTGTTCGGACGGAGGGCGAAGGCTTGTACGGTTGCGGACAACACATAAGCGTGGCCCATAGCCGTCCATTGACGCACGACCGGCGCCGGCCTACCGTGGCTTGGGAGCTGTAGATAGATCTGCGGCTGGAGGGAGAGACAATGGGTGCGGCAGAGAATAAGGCGCTCATCCGACGCTTCTATGAAGAGATCGACAAGGGGAACCTCGAGGCGATGGATGAGCTCGTCGCCGAGGGGTACATCAACCATTCTCCGCCACCGTTCCCCGGGTTGGCGCCAGGTCGCGAGGGCTTGAAGCAGGCCTTCGAGATTTTCTGGGAAGCGACGCCTGGCCGCCACGAGATCGAGGACCAGATCGCCGAAGGCGACAGGGTGGTGACCCGCCTGACCGCGTACGGGAGGCACATCAAGGACCTGCCCGGCATTGCGGCGCGCGGACAAGAGCTGACGATGATGGCCGTTGCCATTCACCGGATCGCCGACGGCAAGATCGTCGAGCACTGGGCTGGAAAAGACGAACTCGCGTTCATGCAGCAGCTCGGCGTGATTCACCTGCCGGGGCACGCTCCCGAGCGAGAGACCGTTCCCTCGTAGCAAGACCGCCGCCACCGACGCACGCAATCGAGTACTGGTCGACGCTCGCCGGTCCGCGTTTAATGGGTGTTGGACGCGGCCCGCCAGTGGGCGGCGATCCGGGCGCTGGACAACGCGGTGGGGTAGATCGCGATTTCATCGAGGACGGCATTGTTGAACAGCCCGTCGGCCCGCCGGCCGAGATAGAGTGGATCGGCTGTCTGTTTGGGGGTCGCTGCAACCGCGATCGAACTATCCAGCTTGCCGTCGATAAAGAGCTTCGCGGTCGCCCCGTCGTAGGTCGCGACCACGTAGTACCAGGTGTTCAAACCCAGGATTTTGGTCGAGACCAGCGTGGGGTTGTCTTCGGTCACCCGAAACTCCAGCCGGCCGTTATGGTGGTTGTTGAGCAACTGAAACCAGCCGGTCCCGCCGCGGTCTCCGGGGGCAAAGTTCTTCGTCACGTAAGGGCCGTACTCGGTGTCGGCTCGTTTGTTGATCCAGATCTCAATGCTGACCGTATTCACCTGGAAGCTCGCTGAGCTCGAGACCATGGCCGCGCCCGCTGGATCAAAGCCGACAGCGGAGTCGTCATCGCGGGCGAGCGCGCCCGGCCGGCCGAGCGTGAAAGCCCCCGCATAGGTGCCGTCGTTGCCATTACCCGAGGCGTCCGCCATCACCGTGCCAGTCGCCTCATCCAGCCGCCAGTAGGCGACTGGATGGTCTGCCAGAACGCTGGCCTTGTAGCTGGGAGACGCCGTCGGGGTCGCTGCGGTTGTCGCGGCACCACAACCAGAAAGCACGACTCCGATCACCGGAAGGAGTAGCGCCCGCTTCATTTATGTGCGAACGGAAGCGGGACGCGAAAACTTGTAGGGTGGGGAACACCCTGGCCAATGCCTTCATACCAGCAACTCGCCCACTTGCACCGCGGCATCCTCGGCTGCACCCGTTGCGTCGAGGCGGGCTTTCTGCCGCTGGCGGCCCCCGTCCTCAGCGGCTATCCCGACAACCAGATCGTGTTGATTGGGCAGGCGCCGGGCGCCGTGGAGGCGGAGCGGCGCGTACCGTTCCAGGGGCGGTCGGGAAAAGTGTTGATGCAATGGTTGGCACGGGCGGGCTTTGCTTCTGAAACGGAAGCGCGGCGTCGGATTTACATGACCTCGATCACCAAATGCTTCCCGGGAAAGGGCGCCGCGGGAGGTGACCGCAGGCCGAGCCGGGCGGAGGTGGACCTCTGCCGGCCGCACCTCGACCGGCAGCTCGCCCTGATCAGGCCGGTGCTCCTGATCCTGGTCGGCGGGCTGGCACATGAGCGCTTCCTACCCGGGCGCCCGCTGGCCGACCTGGTCGGCCGGGTCTTCGATCCGTCGGGCCGCGAGGTGGGGCCCCGCACTCACGCCCGGCCCCTGTTACTTCCGCTGCCCCATCCTTCCGGTGCCAGCCGCTGGCTCAACGATCCGGGTAATCGGCTTCTCCTCGACCGGGCACTGCGCCGATTGCGGCGGTTGGTATCCGCATTGCTTGACCAAAAATTAGTGGGCGCCTAAACTTCCGAGACAACATGCCCAGCGACAGGGGGCGCGACGCCGTCGAGCCTGAAGAAGCGCCACCCATACCGCTGACGGCCCCGGAAGACCTGCCGGCCGGCGGAAAGTCTGCTGAGGACATCCTCGCCTCGATCTTCTCGCCCGTCCCGGAGGCCAGCCCGCTGGAGCAGCTCGAGCAAACGCTGCGTCATCCCAAGAAGCTGATCTACATCGCCATGTCGAACCGTAACTTCTACTGGCGGATGCATGTCTCAAAGATGGTGCTCGATGAGGGCTATGTGCCGATCAATCCCTTCATGCTGTTCGATTACTACCTGCTCCACACCGTGCCCAAGCAGCTCGTTCGGGAAGCGATCAACAACCTGCTGTCGCGCTGCGATGAGGTCTGGGTCTTCGGCACCATCAGCCTGGGGGTCAAGGTGCAAGTCGGGATCGCGAGGCGGCTCAAGAAACCGCTGCGGTTCTACGACATTGCTGATCTGCCCGAGCAGATCTATCGAATCTCGGAGAAGCTGGCGCAGGAAGAGGGACGGGACTAGCCGATTAAACCCGCGTGATCAGGTCGCGCTCAAGACTCGCGCGCGCCTTGATCACCAGCTTTCGCAGCGACGGGCGATCGACAACCGCCCACTCGATTTGTCGCAGCGCGCTGTAGAGACCTTTCAGCGCCTTTACCGCGTCGCCCAGCTCGAAGTCGATCGGCGCCTGCATCTCGGTCAGTGGACGGCCGCTGCACCATTCGTAAGTGAAATTGACGTAGTCGGTTGATAGCGGTCGGAGGTTGTCTTCGCCTCGGGCCTTTTCGCGAGCAGAGAAACGGTAGTAGATGATGCGCAGCCGCTTCTGAGCCAGGGCGATGGCGCCGGTCGGGAAGCGGCGGCGCTCTCGAGGGCGGTCACGATTACGGTCCTCTGCCGTTACCATCACCAGAGCGGCCGCCAGCTCTGGTGGGGTGAGCTCCTCCAGCCAGCCGTCGGCGATTGCCTCGGTGATGATCAAGGTGTTTTCGCCGTAGATCCGCGAGGCGAGCAGCCCCTTGTCGGTCGGGTGCGCCGCCTCCAGGAAACCGAGCTCCTCGAGCACACCGCGCAGGCTATGCATCCGCCGCCGGTACTCGCCCTGGCTCCGTTCGGCGTCGTGCTCGGATGCCCGGATCCGGGTGTGCAGCTCGCGGACCTCGGCATGATGGGCCCGGTGCTCGGCCAGGAACGGGCACTTGCGGCAGGGGAGCTGCGCCAGCTTGTGCTGCCAGCCCTGCATTTCGTTCTTGAGCTCGGCCAGGGTCTGACCCCCGGCCTCTTTTGTCGCCCCGCCTCGCCGGCGCCGGCCCCGCCCGTGCCAATACTCGCGGCGAAGCCGGCCCATGCGGACCCGCAGGGAGGCGATTTCTTCCTCGGCGCGGATGAACGACGTGAAGGTCCGGTCGGTGCAGCAGGGCTCTCCCTGGGCATGGAACCGGGTCGCGGTCACGTCCGCCAGACGCTGGCGCAGATTAGCCAGCCGGCCTTCGAGTTCCTGTCGCGCCACAATCTTCTGGTACTGGCCGAATGAGCGTTCCATCAGCAGGTCGACCTCATCCGGCGAGTGGAAGCGGAGCAGGTTCAATGCCATGTTGTAGGTTGGCGCGAACTTGCTCTCCACCGTCATCTCCTCGCCGGTGGCGGCTTCGAAGATGGTGCCGATGTCGACGTCCGGCTCCTTGAGGATGACGCCGTGCCCGATGGGGTCGATACCGCGCCGTCCGGCGCGACCCATCAGCTGAGTGAGTTCGCCCGAGGTGAGCGGCATGAAGTCCCGGCCATCGAACTTCGTGAAGGACGAGACAACGCAAGCGCGGGCTGGCATGTGAATGCCGAGCGAGAGCGTTTCGGTGGCGAAGACGACTTTGATCAGGCCACGCTGGAAGAGATCCTCGACCAGCTCCTTCAAGTAGGGCAGCAGCCCGGCATGGTGCATCGCCAGCCCGCGGCGCAGCGTTTCGCGGTCGAGCAGATCGAGGTACAGCTCGGCCTCGTCGCGGTCCTCGATCTGCTCCAGGCGCTGCTGCGTCAGCTGGTCGATGGTTGCCTTCTCCGCTGCTGTCGTCAGGTCGAAGCCGTGGGCGGCGCAGCGCGCCAGCGCCTCGCGACAGCCCCGCCGCGAAAAGATGAAATAGATCGCCGGCAGGAATTCCCGTCGCTGAAGGCGGTCGACCACCGGCAGAAGATCGTTCTCGGGCGGCCGGCGCAGCTGCGAGAGGCGGAAATCGGTCGAGTCGTCGGCCTGGGCTCGCTGGCGGGTTTCCCGCGGAATGCCGCCCTGATGGTCGAGCAGCGGATAGAAATCGTTGCGCAGCGCCAGCCAGAGGCGGAGCTCGACTGGTCGCCTGGTCACGCTCACCGTGGCGAGGTCGCCGCGCTGGAGGGTCATCCACTCGGCGACTTCCTGGTAGTTGCTGATGGTGGCGGATAAGCCGATGAACTTGATGTGGGCCGGCGCCTGGATGATGATCTCCTCCCAGACGGCGCCGCGCGGAAAATCATCGATGTAGTGAATCTCATCGAGGATGACGTAGCGGACTCGCTCAAGGCGCTGGGGATCCTCATATATAAGGTTGCGGAGGATTTCCGTCGTCATGACCACGACCGGGGCCAACGGGTTGATCGTGTTCTCCCCAGTAACAAGACCGACGTACCCCTCCCCATGCTGGCGCCGGTAGTCGCGGAACTTCTGGTTAGAAAGCGCTTTCAGTGGTGTCGTGTAGATCGCGCGCGCGTCGCTCTCCAGGGCTCGCAAGATGGCATAGTCGGCAATCACGGTTTTGCCTGAACTGGTCGGGGCCGAGACCAGGACCCCCTGATGGGCCTCGAGCTTTTCGATGGCCTCAATTTGGAATGGATCCAGCGGCCACGGCAGCGTCGCCTGAAATGCGTCGATCAACGATCGAGCTGACTGGGTAACTGACTGACTCAGCGGTTCTTCAGGGGACCGACAAGTTCGGCGGTGGCGGCACGCTCACTATCCTTGCGCCAGCGCAGGCGGGTCTCTTCGACCTCCTCCGTGTAGCGCTGGCGGCAGCGACGCATGGCCTTTGCCACCGCGTTTCGGACGAGCGGCTCTGGTCCCTTTGCCAGGCGTTCCAGGATCGACTTGGCTGCCGGCCAGTGGAAGGAGCCGATCGCGCTCGAAAAGGCCATCGCCACATTCCAACGCACCGTCTGGTCCCGGTCGCGCGACCAATCTCTGAGAGCTTTCAGGGTCTCTTTCGGGTCCACCCGCAGCAGGGCGTCGCCGATGGTGTACGGCCCAAGATTGCGGCGGACGTAGGGCTCCGGATCCCGAAGCAATGGTTCGAGCAACCGCAACAGGTCGGCCACCCGCTCGGGTTTGTCGCGCCGGGCGGCGTATTTGACCGCGAGCACCACCGCGCGGCGCAGGTTCTCGGATTTCGCGTTGCGCAAGACCTCCAGCCGTCCGCGTACGCGATCGAAGTCACGATCGAGCAGGGACCCGAGCAGGCCGCCCGCGGCCTCACGGACCTCCCAGTGCGGATCGTCTGCGAGGAGCTCGGCCGTACCAAGCACGCCGACCGGATCTTCGGGGTAGCGGCTGGCCAACAGCAAGCAGGCGACCTGGCGAGCGGTTGGCGACGAGGAGGTGGCAAGGGCATCGATCCAGCGTGTTACCCGTCCGGACTGTTCCGCCAACGCCATGGCCAGCCGCTCGCCGACCTGTTGCCGCAATGCCGCCGGGCTCCCGGGGCGACCGTGATGAAGCTGACCATCGAGGGCGGCAACCACTCCCGAGGGATCGTCGCGGGCGAGCGCGGCCAATACGGCGGACAGGGGACCCTGCTCGACCGTGCCAACTTCATCGGTTCTCGATGTCGCGTTCATGTTCTGAGGATCTCGATGTGATGGTCGTGGAGAATCGCGCCTCCGTTGTGATCTTCGACATAATCCACAATCTTGCTCATGACTTCGTTGGCGTACCGGCTGTCGTTGCTGGCGCAGGTGACGCCGATCGCCAGCCTCTGCCAGCGGTCCTGGTCGGCCACCTCGGCGACAGAAACATTGAATCGGCTGCGGATGCGCTGAACCAATGAGCGGCTCACCTGGCGTTTCCCCTTCAGGCTGTGGTTTTCGGGCAAGTGGAAGATGAGCTCGCAGGTGCCCACAACCATGTCTTGCCATAAGGATACGTAACGAGTCAAAAAAGGCCTATTCGAATCCAGGAAGTTCTCTTATAGTGGCGGCATGAGCTCGGCAATTCGCGCGCCCGAGCCGGTCGCCGAGCTGACGGGCCTGCCGGAAACGGTCCCCGCGCTCTTCCAGCGCACCGCAGCGCAGCGGCCGGACGCCCCCGCGTTGTTCTTCAAGGCGGGCGCCGGCTGGGTTCCGATCAACTGGAGAGAGTATGCCCGTGCGGTGAACCGACTCGGCAATGCGCTAGTCGCTGAAGGCCTGCAGCCGCAGGACCGAGTGGCAGTCTGGTCGGCGAACCGACCGGAGTGGCAGATCAGCGACCTGGCGATCCTGCACGCCGGACTGGTCACGGTGGCCATCTATCAGACACTGGCGCCCGATCAGGTGAAGTACCTTCTGAGCCATTCGGAGTCAAAGGTGCTGATCGTCGACGAGCGCAAGCTCCTCGATCAGGTAATCCAGATGCGCGAGGAGCTGCCAGCCTTGCGGCGGGTGATCTTGATCGAAGGCGAGCACCCGGGCCTGGAGGAGTGGGTGATCAGTTGGGAGCAAGCCCTGCGACGCGGCGATGAGTTTGGTCGGGCTCGCCCCGGGTTGCTGGCGAGCCGCTGGCAGGCCGTGCAGCCGGAGGACACCGCCAGCCTGATCTATACCTCGGGCACCACCGGCGTGCCGAAGGCCGCGATCCTGACGCATCACAACTTGACCTGGACGACGACGGCAACCCTCCAGTGTTTTCGGGGCGACGCCAACGACCGGGTGGTGTCTTATCTACCGCTCGCGCACATCCTCGAGCGGGTCGTCAGTCATCTGCGGCAGCTCTGCACCGGCTGTCAGGTGTATTTCTGTCCCAGCGTCGACAAGGTGATGGAGGTCGTCCACGACGTCCATCCGACGTATTTCACCTCGGTGCCGCGCCTGTGGGAAAAGATCTTTGCCGGCATCCGCGACAAGATGGACCAGCTCAAGGGGCCGCGCCGCCTGGTGCGCGACTGGGCCCTGCTGATGGGTGCCCTGCGAACCAATGCCTACGATCGGGGCAAGACCCCGTCGCCCTGGGTGCAGTGGCAGTGGTCGATCGCCGACCGGCTGGTGTTCCGAAGGATCCGCGAGACACTCGGCTTCGACAAGATCCAGGTCTGCGTCAGTGGCTCGGCAGCGGTGTCGCCAGACATGCTCCGCTTCTTCTACGGCCTTGGCATCGAGATTCTCGAGGGCTACGGCTTGACCGAGACGACGGCGCCGGCCACCTTCAACCGACCGGGCGCCGCGCGCTTCGGAACGGTGGGCCTGCCGCTGCCAGGGGTTGATATCCGTATCGCGCCGGACGGCGAAATCCTGGTCAAGGGCGGCAACGTCTTCGCCGGCTACTTCAAGGACCAGAAAGTCACGCAGGAAACGCTGGCAGATGGCTGGCTCAAGACCGGGGACATCGGCGAGCTTGACAAGGACGGTTACCTCAAGATCACGGACCGAAAGAAGGACCTCTTCAAGACGTCAGGCGGCAAGTATGTCGCGCCGGGCGTGATGGAGACGCAATTACGCAGCCGGCGTGGCATCGGCCAGGCGGTGGTGCTCGGCGATGGGCGGCCGTTTGTGGCCGCGCTGTTCACGCTCGACCGCGACTCGAGGGAGGTTCGAGGCGGGCCAGACGACCCGGCGGTCAAGCGGTTGGTCGATGAGGCGGTCGCCGGCGTCAACCGCGGGCTCTCGCACCCGGAACAGATCAAGAAATGGAAGATCCTCGATGCCGACTTCGTGGTCGGCGACGAGCTGACCCCGAGCATGAAGGTGAAGCGCAAGCGGATCGCCGAGAAGTACGGTTCCGAGATCGAGGCCCTTTACACAGTTCCGAAGACTGCCTGACCCTTTATCGCCAATTGAGGAGGAATATCCATGACCAAAAAGGCTGCGTCGTCCAGTGCAACCACGAGGAAGATCCGCATCGAGCGGAACTACCACGCGTCGGCCGACAAAGTGTGGGATCTGTGGACCACCAGCAAAGGCATCGAGTCGTGGTGGGCACCCGACGGCTTCAAGGTAGAGGTTAGGAAGCTGGACCTCTGGCCCGGTGGGGAGCTGATCTACGCGATGACGGCCACTGGGCCTGAGCAGGTCGAGTTCATGAAACAAGCGGGGATGCCGTTGACCACGGAGTCGCGGAAGACCTTCACGGAATTGGTTCCTTCGAAGCGAATCGCTTACCTGTCGCTTGCCGACTTTATCCCCGGCGTTAAGCCCTACGAATTCCTGACTGTCGTCGACCTGCAGTCGAGCGCCGACGGTGTGCGGGCGGTCATGACCGTCGACGCGATGCACGATGATGAGTGGACCCAGCGGCTTGTCATGGGCCGCGAGAATGAGCTCGACAATCTCGCGAAGGTCATCGATCGGCCTCAATCGATCAGCGGATCCTGAGATAGGGATTTCCGACGCGCTCGGCGCCGATGGTCGTATTCGGCCCGTGGCCCGGGTAAACAACGGTGTTATCGGCCAGCGTCAGGAGTTGCCCGTGCAAGCTGAGCAGCATCTGTTGAGGGCTCGAGCCAGGGAGGTCGAGCCGGCCGATCTTGCCCGGCAGCAGGGTGTCGCCGGTAAAGACGTGGTTACCCACCTTGAAGGAGAGGCCGCCAGGTGTATGTCCAGGCGTGACCAGCACCTCGAGCTCGAAGGCGCCGAACGGCAACCTATCGCCCGCGATCAGGTACCGGTCCGCCGACTTCAGCTGCGCGGTGGCGTCCGCCAGATGCATCGCGGTAGGGGCCTGGGTTGCGGTCTTCACCGGCTCCTTTGCGCCGGTGTGGCCAGCATGCGCGTGGGTGAACACGATCCACCGGATGGTCAGCCCGCGCAGCTGCGCGAGGATTTTCGGCGCGTCGTCACCGGGGTCGATGACCACCGCCTCCTTCGTGTCGGCGCAGGCCACCACGTAGCAATTGGTGTCCTTTTCGCCGACGTGGACTTTCTGGATGGATAGCCGAGCCACATTGACAGATTAGCTACCCTTTTAGCGATGGCTGAAGCACGCCAGGTGGTCAAATACACCTTCGTCAAGATCGATCCCGCGGCACTGGCCTGGCCGGCCGAGGCACGCCAGGCCGCGGCGCGTGAATTCACCGCGCTGCTGGATGCCCGGGCGGACGCAGGCACCTTGCTCACCTACAGCACGGTCGGCCTGCGCGGCGATTGTGACCTGCTGATCTGGCAGGCCGCCGACACGGTCGAGGAGATCCAACGGGCCGAATCCCAATGGCGCGGCACGCAACTGGGGCCGCACCTGCGGGTTGCGCATTCGTTCCTGGCCATGATGCGGCCCTCGCCGTATCTCGGCCAGCATAGGCACCCCGAGCAAGAGGGGCGGCGGACCCGGCTGAAGCCGGCCGGCGGCCGGTATCTCTTTGTCTATCCGATGTGGAAGAAGCGCGTCTGGTATCGCCTTCCCTACGAGCGACGCAAGGCGATGATGATCGAACATTTCGCGATCGGTCACCGCTATCCGCAGGTCAAGATCAATACCGCCTATTCGTTCGGCCTCGATGACCAGGAATTCGTCGTGGCCTTTGAGTGCGATGAGCCGGCCGCCTTCCTTGACCTGGTGATGGAGCTGCGGGAGTCCCAGGCGAGCCGCTACACCGAGCGCGAGACACCGATCTTCACCTGCGTGCGCATGGCGGCGGAAGCTGCGCTGAAGCTCGCGCTCGGGCTGAGCACCGCAGCATCGGTCGAGGAACGCGAGCTCACCCGACAGGTCAGCCTGATCGCCGGCGGATGAGAGCCGTCCAGGTGGGTGAGGTGGGCCGGCGGTCCGCCGACCCGGTGCTTCCCCCGCTTGTGCGGGCGGCGCGGCGCCAGGTTCTCGATCGCCGCCCGGTATGGTTCATGCGGCAGGCCGGCCGATCGTTACCCGAGTACCGAAAGGTGCGTGAGAAATACGACCTCTTCGCCATCTGCCAGAAACCGGACTTGTGCGCCGAGGTCACGATGCAGCCGGTCCGGCGGCTTGGCGTCGATGGGGCGGTCCTCTTCGCCGACATCATGCTGCCGGTGGCCTTCGGTCTTGGCGTCGATCTGCAGCTGGTGGATGGGGTCGGCCCGGTCGTCCAGCAGCCCATCCGGGGCAGGCAGGATATAGATAGGTTGCAGCTGCGCAGCCCGGCCGAATCCGTGCCGTTCGTGCTGGAGACGATCCGGCTCCTTCGCCGGGAGCTCGATCCTGCGGTCGCGGTGATCGGATTTTCCGGAGCGCCCTTCACGCTGGCCGGCTACTTGATCGAGGGAAAGCCGTCGCGCGACTTCCTCACCACCAAACGCCTGATGTACGCGGAGCCTGCGCTGTGGGATGCACTGATGGCGCGCCTCTCGACCCTGGTCCTCGACTACCTTCTCGCGCAGGTCGAGGCCGGCGCCCAGGTCGTTCAGGTCTTCGACAGCTGGGTCGGCTGCCTTTCTCCCATGGACTATCGCCGCTTTGTGCTACCGCACATGACGGGGATCTTCGCGAGCCTGCAGAGCGCCGGCGCGCCGTCGATCCACTTTGCCACCGGGACGGCCGGCATCCTTACATTGATGCGCGAAGCCGGTGGTGACGTGATCGGCCTCGATTGGCGGGTCGACCTTGGGGACGCCTGGCGCATGGTCGGTTACGACCGCGCCATCCAGGGAAACCTGGATCCCGCGCTGTTGCTCGGTCCCTGGCCCGTGATCGAGGACGGCGCCCGCCGGGTCATCGAAGCCGCCGGCGGTCGCCCGGGGCACATCTTCAACCTCGGGCACGGCGTCCTGCCGGACACTCCCGTCGAGCACCTGCAGCGTCTTACGGAGTTCGTCCATGCCGCCTAGCCACACCGCGGTTCTGCTGATGGCCTATGGCAGTCCAAACCGCCTCGAGGACGTCGAAGCCTACTACACCGACATCCGGGGCGGCCGGGTGCCTTCGCGGGAGGCCCTGGAAGAACTCGCCGGCCGCTATCGGCAGGTAGGGGTGCCCACACCGCTGCTCGCCGTCTCGACCGACCTCGGGCGTCAACTGGAGCGCTCGCTCAACACCGATTCGCCGGACGGCGGTATCTACACCGTGCATCTCGGCATGAAGCACTGGACGCCGCGGATTGCGTCGGCCGTCGAGGAGGCGCTGGACGCGGGCGCCGATCGGCTGATCGCGGTGGTGCTGGCACCGCATTACTCCCGGATCAGTACCGGTGGCTACCGGCGCCAGGTGGAGGCCGCCCTGGCGGCGGCCGCGACAACGTCCCATGAGAATGGGTCAGCGGCGCCGGTTCGCCTCGACTTCGTCGACAGCTGGCACGACCTGGAGGGCTATCTCCAGGCGGTGGCCGACGATGTGCGCGCGGTCCGAACCCGGTTTCGCGAACCCGAACGGGTGGTGGTGGTGTTCACGGCGCACAGCCTGCCGGCGCGCATCCTCGACGAGGGCGACCCGTATCAGGACCAGCTGTTACGGACTTCGGAGCTGGTCGCGGCACGCGCCAGTGTCGACCAATGGCGCTTCTCGTATCAGAGCCAGAGTCATACTGGCGAGCCGTGGCTTGGTCCTGACCTGCCAGACATGCTTCAAACCCTGGCCCGTGAGGGGCATCGCTCCGTTCTGGTCGCCTCGATCGGGTTCATCGCCGACCACCTTGAGATCTTCTACGACATCGACATCGAGGCGAGGGCGAAAGCTGATGCGCTGGGGATCGAGCTGAGGCGCACACCGATGCTGAACGCGGATCCGCGGCTGGCAACCGCACTCCACGCACTGGTCGCAGAGCGCGTCTTGAGGGCTACCGCGGTTCGTTCGTGACCGGCAAGCTTGGATAGAATGGCCTGCTCATGACCTTTCTTTCTCGCATGCTGGCGATCACACGCGGCCATCGCGGCCTGCTCTCGATCGCCGTCGCCGGGTCGGTCGTTTACACCGCCCTCAGTGTGCTGCCCGCCATCATCATCCGGCAGATGCTGACCGTGCTGGCCCACCCGTCGCCCGCCGGCACGCTCGTCTGGTTGGGCCTGGCCATGGTGGGCGCCACGGCGCTGATGGCGGTCAGCCGCTACCTCGAGGGTGGGTTCGGTCATATCGCCGCCTTCAAGGTCTTGCACGGTCTGCGGATGCGAATCTACGAGCAGCTGCAGCGGCTGTCGATGGGTTTTCACACCCGACAACAGTCGGGCACGATCGCGGCCAAGCTGATCGGTGACGTAGAGACGATCGAATTCTTCACCGCGCACGCGGGCATCCAGCTGATCAGCGCCGCCACCGTTCCATTCCTGCT
>Ga0209690_1001135_pt1 | contig 14763 bp, 7 predicted proteins | sample GraSoiAngelo_150_FD_186164 | JGI IMG/M metagenome (GOLD analysis project Ga0209690, IMG submission 186164) | Grasslands soil microbial communities from the Angelo Coastal Reserve, California, USA - 14_1009_09_40cm (SPAdes) (version 2) | ecosystem: Environmental > Terrestrial > Soil > Grasslands ...
CCCTTCGCGGCGCGTGCGCTTGGCACTGGGATGGTCGAGGCGACGTGGGATGACCTCTCGGATCAGTGTGTGGCTGGGCGCATTGATACCGGCGCTGGTGGCGGTCGGGTGCAACCCCAACACGACGGTGGGCTTGGGGCGGGCAACGACCATGCTGATCGACCCTGCCGCGGTCAAGCTCAGCGCGGGTGACAGCAGCAAAATGACGGTGCAGATCCTGGATGAGGCGGGGAGGCCGTTGCTGGCTACTGCGCAGGCGACCTCCACTGTGCCGAAGGTGGCATCGGTGGGGCCGGACCCCAGCGCGTCCCCTGACCCCAGGATCACCGGGTTTCGCGTACGTGCACTGTCCGCCGGGACGAGCTACATCCGCATCACCGGATTGGGGCTGAGCGATTCTGTGAAGGTGCTGGTTCCGTAGGCCGCGCAGGCCCGACCTCCTCACACCGCTGCCACCACCAACCCCGCCCAGACCGCGGCGCCGATGGCGACGTGTAGCGCCTGCAGCGGCGCGGGCAGTGCAAGCAGCACCATCGCGGCCGCGACGGCGATCTGAAGAATGACGAGGCCCAGGACGCTCCACGCGGCCCGCCGCCGCGTGCGGCTCGCCCACCACAGCGTGTACCCGAACAGCGCGTAGGCGAGCAGCCGGTGCGTCCAATGGATGTACTGGAGGTAGGTGCCGTCGGGAACCAGTTGCCCGTTGCACAGCGGGAACCCGAAACACGCCGACGACGCCCCCGTGTTCGCGGTGAGCGCGCCCAGCAACACCGTCAGGAATCCAAGCGCGGCGGCGCGGAGCCCCGCCCGTGACGGCGGGGCGGGCCGGGGTCTGAGCGCCGCGACGAGCAGCGTCGCGAGCAACAGCATCGCGGTGCCGAGATGGAGGACGACCGTCCACGGCGGCAAGCTCAGCTTCACCGTCACCGCGCCGAGTAGGATTTGCACGATGAGCAGGCCGAGCGCGACGTAGGCACCGCGCCCGGGATTGAACTGCTCTGTGCTCCCTGCTCGCTGTCTCAGCGACCAAGCGTATCCCGCCAGCCCGACCACCAGCACGGAAACGACAGCCGCTACGAGCCGGTGTGTCCATTCGATCAACGTGCCGAGCTCGTCGAGCGGCGGGAACAGCCGTCCGTGACATAGCGGCCAGTGGTCGCCGCACCCCATCCCGGAGCTGGTGATCCGGACGATGGCGCCGAGCACGATGAGCAGATAGGTAGCGGCGGCGGCGCTCCAGGCGAGCCGCGCGAATGAACGGGTCATGGCGCGGGAAATATGCGCTGACCGCGTATATTGTCGCACCCATGTCCACCCCTTCGCCGCTCGATCACTGGGGCGACCGCCTGCCGCGCCGACTCGGTCTCTGGAGCGCCGTGGCGGTCGTCATCGGCTCGACGATCGGCAGCGGCATCTTCCGCACCCCCGCCACGATCGCCCAGCGCGTGGACGACGTGCCACTGTTCCTGCTGAGCTGGGTGCTGGGGGGCGCGGTGACGCTGTGCGGCGCGCTCACCTATGCCGAGCTCGCCGCGATGTTCCCGCGCTCGGGCGGCATCTACGTGTTCATTCGCGAGGCGTTCGGCCCGCTCCCCGCGTTCCTGTTCGGGTGGGGGGAGCTGTTGATCATCCGCCCCGGCGCCTACGGGGCGATCTCCATCACGTCGTCGGCATACACCCTGCGGGTCCTGGGACTCGACCCCGCGGCGCCGGCGCTGACCCTGGCGGGGCAAACGGTGCGCGCCGAGCAGCTCCTGGCCGCTGTGTTTGTCGGCGTGGTGGCCGTGGTGAACTACGTGGGCATCCATCGCGCGGCGATTCTCCAGAACGTGAGCACGGCGCTGAAAGTGGGCGCGCTCGTGGCGCTGGTGTTGCTGGGCTTCTTGCTGGGCGGCGGCCACAGGGGGCTCGCGCCCGGTCCCATGCTGGCCCAGCGGGCCTCCGTGGGGCTGTCGCCCTTCCTGCTCGCGATGGTGGCGATCCTCTGGGCCTACGACGGCTGGGGCGATCTCGCGTTCGTCGGTGGGGAAGTGAAAAACCCGGAGCGCAATCTCCCCCGCGCCATGTTCATCGGCACGGGCTCGGTCGTGGCGCTGTACCTCGCGGCCAACCTCGTCTACCTGCACTTGATCCCGGTCCAACAAATGAAGGGGGCGGAGCTGGTGGCGGCCGACGTGGCCCGCATGCTCATGGGCCCGGCCGGCCTGGTCGCCGTCTCGGCGGCGGTGGCGGTGAGCACGTTCGGCACGCTCAACGGCTCGATGATGACCGCCCCGCGCATCTTCTTCGCGATGGCGGAGGACGGCGTGTTTCCCAAGGCGATCGCGCGGGTCGATCCGCGCACGGGGGCGCCGACCGGCGCGATCGTGCTCGCCGGGTGTCTCGGAGCGCTGTTCGTGCTGGTGCGAAAGTTCACCGAGCTCGCCGATCAGTTCATCATCGGGATCTGGCCGTTCTACGCGCTCGCGGTGGCGGCGGTGTTCGTGCTGCGGCGCCGGGTGCCCGCCGTGGCGGGGCGCTATCGCACCTGGGGCTATCCGGTCGTCCCTGCGTTGTTCTTGCTGGGCGCCCTGTTCATCCTGGGCAACTATCTCGTTTCGGAGCCCGTGCTCTTCTGGCTCGACGTGGGCGTGATCCTGCTCGGGATTCCCGCCTACGTCCTGTGGCGGCGGTTCGCCCGGCGGTGACAGCAACGTTGCTCGACATTGCTTGACGATGTTTGGGGGGCGGGACACATTTACCGCGCCCTGACCACCCCGTTGCAATCGAATCCCTCTGGAGACGCGTGATGAAGACATTCGTCCGGTTGTTGAGAACTTGTGTGCTCTGCGCAACGGTGACGGTCGCGGGCCCGGCGGCACTCGACGCCCAGGGGGTCACGACCGCGGCTATCGCCGGCGTCGTGACTGACTCCTCTGGCGCCCCGCTGGAAGGGGCGCGCGTCGTCGCGCTACACGGGCCGTCGGGAACGGCATACGCCGCGGTTACGCGGGCGGACGGCAGGTTTACCATCCCCGGCATGCGCGTGGGCGGGCCGTATCGCGTGCGTGTCGCGCTGGTCGGCTATCGACAGGAGGTGCAGGACCAGATTCAGCTGACGCTGGGGGGGACCGCCGATCTGCGGTTCGCGTTGACGCGCGCGACGCTGGAGTTGGAGCCCGTCACCGTGACGGCCACGAGCAACCCCGTGTTCAGCGCCGAGCGCACGGGGGCCGCGACGACCATCTCCACCGCGCAGATCGCCCACCTGCCGACCATCAGCCGTCGGATCGAGGACCTCCTCCGGCTCACGCCGCAGTACAGTCCGATGTCCTTCGGGTTCTCGTTCGCCGGCCAGGACAACCGGCTGAACAACATGACGATCGACGGCTCGTACTTCAACAACTCGTTCGGGCTGGCGGGGCAGCCCGGCGACCGCACCGGCGTGGCGCCCGTTTCGCTGGACGCGCTACAGCAGCTCCAGGTGAACGTCGCGCCGTACGATGTGCGTCAGGGCAATTTCGTAGGCGCCGGCATCAACATGGTCACGAAGAGCGGCACCAACGACGTCACGGGCACGCTGTATTACAACACGCGCAACAACGACTTCGTCGGCACCGACGCCGGCCCGAACACGTTCAATCCGGGCACGTTCAAGTACCACGACATCGGCGTGGCCCTCGGCGGACCGATCATTCGGAACCGACTGTTCTTCTTCGGCAGCTTCGAGGACGACGGTCAGACGTTGCCGGGCACCACGTTTCTGGCCAGGAGCGACCCCACCCAACCCGTCGGTGGCAGCCTCACGCGCGTCCTCGCGTCGGACCTGGATGCGCTGAGCAGCTACCTGAAGACCAACTTCAACTATATCACCGGTCCCTATCAGGGCTACGATTTCAAGGTTCCATCGACGCGCTTCCTCGCGCGGTTGGACTACAACCTGAACGACCGCAACAAGCTGAGCCTGCGTTACAACCTGCTGAACTCGAGCTCCGATATCCTACTATCCAACTCCGCCTCACTGGGCTTCGGGAACCGACGCAGCAGCCTCGATGCCCTGAACTTCGCGAACTCGAACTACGCAATCCTGGAGAACATCCGCTCCATCGTGGGCGAGTGGAACTCGTCCCTGGGCCGCAACATGTCCAACAACCTGATCGTCGGTTACAATGAGAGCGATGAAAGTCGGAAGAACATCAGCCCGCCGTGGTTTCCCGAGGTGGAGATTCTCAACGGAGGCACGAACTACACGACGTTCGGGTTCGAGCCGTTCACGCCGGCTAACCAGCTGCGCTACCACAGTTACCAGCTCCAGGACAACTACACCGTCTACCTGCCGAAGCATTCGCTGACGTTCGGTGTGAGCGTGGAGAAGTATCACTCCACGAACGTGTTCTTCCAGGGAGCGCAGAGCATTTACGTGTACAGCTCGCTCGCCGACTTCTACACCGACGCCAACGACTACCTTGTCAATCCCAGCCGCACCGTGTCGCCGGTGAGGCTGCGCCGGTTCCAGGTCGGGTACTCGAATATCCCCGGGCAGGCCGAGCCGGTCCAGCCGCTGGATGTGCTGTACTCGGGCGTCTACGCGCAGGACGAGTGGCGGCCGATCCCCAACCTGACGCTGACCGGCGGGCTGCGGATCGACGCCCCCAAGTTCAAGAATACCGCGTACGACAATGCGGTGGCCGACACCATGACGTTCCGCGATGCGAGCGGCGCGCCGGTGCACTACAACAGCGGCAGCCTCCCCGGCGTGAATCTGCTGATCTCGCCGCGCCTGGGCTTCAACTACGATCTGCACGGTGAGCAGAAGACCCAGATTCGGGGCGGCACGGGCATCTTCACCGGGCGCCCCGCGTACGTGTGGATCTCGAACCAGATCGGGAACACCGGCGTGCTCACCGGCTTCATCCAGGCGGACACCACGACCGCCTTCCCGTTCAGCCCGAACCCCGATGCGCACAAGCCCGCCAATGTCACCGGCGCGCCGGCGACGACGTTCGCGCTCGCGCTCACCGACCCGAACTTCAAGTTCCCGCAGCTGTGGCGCAGCAACATCGGGGTCGACCAGCGGCTGCCGTGGGGGCTGACGGGCACCGCCGAGTTCCTGTATTCCAAGGACGTGAACGGGATCGCGTACATCAACGCCAACCTTCCAGCCGTGCAGGCGGCGTTCAGCGGCCCCGACTCCCGCCCGCGCTGGACCTCGAACAAGATCTACTCGGCCGTCAACAATGCGATCGTGCTCACGAACGAGGGGAACGGGTACTCCTGGAACCTCGCGTTTTCGCTGGAGCGGGCGTTCCGCAACGGCTGGTTTGCGAAGGTCGGCTACACCTACGGCGTGAGCAGGAACACCGTGGATGCGGGTTCCATTGCGTCGGGCTCGTGGACCGGCAACCCGATCTTGGTCAATCCCAACACCCCGGCGGTGGGGTACTCGCAGTTTTCGCCGGGCCCCCGGCTCTTCGGGGCGGCCACCTACAGCCACGACTTTACGGGGGTCGGCCCGACGAGCGTGGGCCTGTACATCGAGGGGCGCAGCGCCGGCAACGGCAGCTATGTCATCAACGGCGACATGAATGGCGATGGCGCGACGACCAACGACCTGATCTACATCCCGCGCAACACGAGCGAGATGAACTTCGTTTCCAACAGGGTGATCGTCGGCAAAGACACCACCATCTACACTCCCGCGCAACAGGTGGCGGCGTGGGATGCCTTCATTTCACAGGACCCGTATCTGAGGAACCGCCGCGGGGGGTACGCGCAGCGCAACGCGGTGTTTCTGCCGATGGTGTACCGGGCCGACCTGAGCATCTCCCAGGACGTCGGCCGGAGCATCGCGGGCCAGCCGAACCGGCTCCAGGTCCGGCTCGACATCCTGAACGTCACCAACCTGCTCGACCACAACTGGGGCGTCGGCCAGGGCTTCGTCACCAACCGGCCGCTGAACTTCGCCGGGGTCGACGCCACTGGCGCGCCGACGTACCGGTTGGCAAACGTCGGCCGTCAGTTGATTTCCCAGTCATTTCAGAAGGTCGTAACCACAGCCGACGTCTGGCGGATGCAGCTGGGCGTGCGCTATATGCTCAACTGGTAGCCTGCTGGACCGTCTACGTCCGCGCGTTCTTCAGCAGCCACACCGCGGCCGCACCGACGGCGAGGTTCGGCACCCACGCCGCGAAGCTGGGCGGCAGCACGCCGCCGGCGCCCACCGCCTTGGAGAGCTGGAACATCAGGAGATCGACGAACGTGGTGGCGAGGCACACGGCCACGCCCCACGCCGCGCCGCTCTTCGGGGTGGAGATCGCGAGGGGCGCGCCGAACAAGGCGATGATGATGCAGGCGAACGGGACGGAGAGCTTCAGGGCGCGCTCCACGCGCAGCTTCTTCGTGTCCGAGCCGGAGCGCGCCAGCGCGTCGATATAACGCCCCAGCTCGGCGTACCGCATCTCGTCGGGCGCCTTGGGCTCGGCGAGCAGGTCCACCGGCGTCTCGCGCAGGTCCCGCGTGGCGAGCCGGTCGAACGTGAACGCCGTCTCGCGGCCCGGGCCGAGCAGGTAGTGCACCGTCCCCTTGGTGAGGGTCCAGCCGCGCGCCCGGCGCGCGGTGTCGTAGCTCGCCTGCGGCGCCGCGATCACGATCGTGGGGTACTCGGGCCCCGTTCCCTCGCGCTCCATGATCAGGTCGCGCATCGCGTGCCGCGCCAGCTCGAGCCCCCCGATCGCGTACACCCAACCGCCGTCCGCCCGGTACACGAAGTTGTTGCGGAACTGGTCGCTGCGGATCTGCTTCTGTCCGAGCAGCTCGGCGCGGCGGCTCGACGTAACCGGCGCCAGCTCCGTGAGCCCGACGTCGGCCAGCACCGCCACGACGGACGCGGCGAGCAGCGGCCGGATGACCCGGTGGAACGAGATCCCGGACGCCTTCGCCGCCGTCAGCTCAGAGTGGCGGTCCAGCGCCCCCACCGTGAACACCACCGCGAACAGCACGGCGACGGGCAACACCAGCGTGACGGTCTCGGGGAGGTAGCAGACGTACGACAGCGCCAGATGGCCCTTCGAAACCCCTCCGCTCGTGTACTTCTCGAGGTTGTCGGCCAGGTCGATCACGAAGACGAGCAGCGGAAAACCGAACGTCGCCAGGAAGAACACCTTGGCCCATTCGCGCAGCACGTAGCGGTCGAGGGTCGTCATCGGGTGTTGCCCGGCTTGCGGATGCGCCACACCCCGATCGCGCCGACCGCGGCGCAGATCAGGTTCGGCAGCCACATCGAGACGAACGGCCCCACGATCAAGCGGTCTCCGAGGTTCTCGCCGCCGATCAGCCCCACGTAGTACACGGTGAAGACCGCCACGCTCAAGCCGATCACCAGCCCGACTCCGCCGCGGTAGTAGCGCAGCGCCGCGGGCGCACCCACCAGCGCGAACACGATGCACGCCGCGGCGATCGCGTATTTCTTCTGGATCTCGACCTCGTACATCGCCGCCCGCTGCTCTGCCGAGCGGCGGCGCTGCTCCTCGCCCACAGTCGCCGCGGGTGTGATCAGGGTCGGCCGGCTTTGCGCCTGGGAGACCGCCGCGGGGGGAGGCACCCGCGCCGGGCCGAACGGCGGGTGCTCGGTGGGGCGCTGCGGTTGGGGGTGTGGCCGGAAAGGACGGGGCGTGGGCGTCTGCGCCGCGGCCGCCTTCGGCCCGAGCCACGCCGCCGCCCGCCGCAGCGCGTGGCAGTACAGGCCAACCGGCGCCGTGTCGGCCACGTAGGGCGGCGGTGCGGGGTACACCAGGACGAGGCCGGCGAGCCGGCGCAAGTCGTTCTGCACCGCGACGTCGGCGTCCGCCCCTGCCCGGTCCGCTTCACGGCGGGCCAGGGCCACCATGCCGCGCATCTCACAGATCGACATCTCGCGGTCGCTCTTGTAGCTGTCGTGCTCGGTGCGCTCCAGCGTGTTGCCGATGCCGGCGACCCGCATCCGGTTGGTGCGGAAAAACGTGCGGTCGAACTGCGTGGGATCGGTGCGATTGACCGCCTGGATGTCGCCATCCTCCAGCGTGAGGTACAAATCGCGTCCGCCGGGGGTATATGCCATGCGACCCGAGTCGGCGCCGATGATCCGCCGGCGCTCCGCGTCTCCCAGGTCGTAAATCGTCACATCCTTGAGTTTGTTGGAATTGGGGTCGATACGCGCAGCGCGCAGGAAAAACTGCCCGGGCACGACCTCGTTGATGACCTGTTCCTTCAGCGTGAACGACGGCTTCTTACGCTGAATGTCCACCTGCAATGTGCGGAGCCGGTGATTCGAGCGCGGCAGCACCTGATCGTTCCACAGGAACGAGAGCAGCGCGACCACTGCCGCGCCCCCCAGCACCGGGGTGATCACGCGCGCGACGCTCACGCCGCTCGCCTGCAGCGCCGTGATCTCGTTGTCACCGGCCAGCCGCGTGAACACGTGCAGCACCGCCACCAGCACGGCCATCGGCAGCGTCACCGCGACGATGAACGGGACCGACAGCACGAACACCTCGAGGATGACGCTCCACGGCAAGCCCTTGCCGACGAGACTGCCGAACTGCTTGGCGATTTGATTGAGCAGCATCAGCGAGGTGAGGGCCGCCAGCGCGAAGCCGAGCGGCGCGACGTGCTGGCGCAGCAGGTAGCGGCTGATGGTGCGCACGGTCGGTCGCGCCATTATATTCGGAACTCCAAGTCTCTACAAGGGATGCGGCGCCCCACGCTGGTTGGTCTCGTCGCTCTCTCGCTCGTCATACCCCAGGCGTACGCGCAGGATACGACGGCCGTGCGTGTGCGCCCACCCCGTCCTCCCGGCCCGCCCGGGTTCCGCGCCACGTTCTCCTGGACAGCGCTCGCGCCGCCGCGGCTCGGTGCGCTCCTCCCGGGCGGGCGCTTGGGCCTCCGCACCAGCCCGGCCGCCGTGGCCGCGGCGTGGGCGCGGCGCGCGCGCGCGGCGCGGCGGGCCGACCTCGCGGTCCTCCCGCAGACGCCGGTCGCCGTCGCCGAGTCGGCGGCGGTCGCACCGGAGGCCCCCGCCCACGCCGTGCCGCCTGCGGGGCTGCGCGGCATCCTCGGCACCTACGCCGACATCGGCATGGAGCTGCGGGTGCGGTTCGAGCTCAAGGCCGACCGCTTTCGCAACCTGAAGTGCACGCCGTTCGAGCAGCAGCAGGCGCTCTCCGGCTGCCAGACGCGGTTCCCGACCATCAGCCCGGTGCCGCAATACGCCGTGCGCACGGCGGGGATCGTGGGGCGGCGGCTGCATGTCAACGTCGACTTCGACAGCCAGCGCGAGTTCGACGCCAACAACAATCTCCAGGTGTGGTACGAGGGCCTCGAGGACGAGGTGCTGCGCCGGGTCGAGGCCGGCAACGTCACCTTCCAGGCGCCGCCGTCTCGCTTCATCAGCGCGGCCATCCCGGCGAACAACTTCGGCGTCCAGGCGATCGCGCAGCTCGGCGCGCTGGAGCTACGCGGCATCTACGCGCAGCAGAAGGGCAACGTCGTGCGAGACCGCGTCTACGCGGTCGGGGAAACGACGACGCAACCGATCGACCGCGTCGCCCGGGACCTGGACTACGAGGCCGGCCGGTTCTTCTTCGCCGTGGACCCCGCCCTCGTCCCCCGCTACCCCGCCGTGGACGTCTTGAGCATCGACCGGGCGACCATGCCCGATTCCCTCCGCGTGGGCAGCGTGCGGGTCTACCGCGTGCGGGCGGCCTCCCCGACCTCGACCACCAACCAGAACATCGGCGGCGTGCGCGCGGTGGCGTGCGGTCCCGGGCCGAGCCGCTCAGTGGACTGTGACGTGCAGCGGGCCGGGCCGTTCCAATGGGAGCTCCTCCTCGAGGGGAAGGACTACTACGTCGATCCGAGCGGCGCGTGGTTCGCACTCGCCGCGCGTCTCGATCAGAGCGACTACCTCGCCGTGTCCTACATCCCGGTCGGCGCGGCGGGGTGCGGCCCGGGTGGACGGTGCGTCGGCACGTTTCCGGCGGCTGCCAGTCGCGACACCGCGGTGGTCGATACGCTGCGGCTGGTGTACGACCCGCGCCCGGGAGTCACGGCCGCGACGCCCTCGTTCCGCTTCGAAATCCGCAGCGCCTACCGGGTGGGCGGCAGCGAGGTCGACCGCACCACCGTGGCGCTCGCGCTCACGGTCAACCAGCGGGAGCGTACCATCCTGGGTGCCCAGACCTACCTCGCCCAGCTCGGCATGGCGCTGGAGTCCGACCCGACCCGGTTCGACCAGTACAACCGGCTGTTCCCGCGCACGCGCGATCCCCAGCAGGGCGCGCCGCTGCGCGACTACTTCGCCGTGTTCCCTCACCTGACGCCGTTCGCCGACTCGACGCGGCTCGCCCCGGGGGAACGCAACGACTCCCTGTACCGCACGCCCCGCCTCCGGCTCCTGACGCAGTCGCCGCCCTCGGTCTTCGCGCTCGGCGTGCACGCCAGCGTCGCGGCGTCGAGCGACCGCAGCCAGCTGTCGCTCAACAGCTTCCAGATCCGGGACGGTTCGGAAAAGATCTACGTCGGCAGCCGGCTGCTCACACGCGACGCCGATTACGGCATCGACTACGCCACCGGCCAGGTCACCTTCAAGAACCCCGACTCGTTGTTCCAGGGGGGTACGGCTCAGGTGCGCGCGCAGTTCGAGGAGCGCGCCGCATTCGCGGTCGCCCCCACGTCGATCTACGGCCTCGCCGCGCGCTACGACCTGGGGCACCGCGGGACGGTCAACTTCACCGGCTTGTTCCAGAAGGAGCAGAGCGCGTTCACGCGGCCGCCGCTCGGCTTCGAACCGTCGTCGAGCTTCATCGGCGGCGTGAGTACGGAGCTGCACTTCCAGCCCGAGTTCGTCACGCGGGCGCTCAACGCCCTCCCCGGCATCCACACCGAGGTCCCGTCGCTGCTCAACATTTCGGCGGAAGTGGCGACATCGCGCCCCAGCCCGAACCAGGCGGGCCAGGCGTATGTCGAGGAATTCGAGGCGGAGGCGGGGCGACCCCTCTCGCTTGCCGAAAACAGCTGGCACTGGGGCAGCGTCCCCACGACGGCGCGCGGCGCCGAGCCGTTTGGCATCGATCCGTCGGGCTTCGCCCCCGCGAACGCGGCGGCGCTCACCTGGCAGAACCTGCCGCTCGGCGCCGACGGGCGGGCCATTCAGTTCCTCCCGCAACAGATCGACCCGACGATCCGGCTCGTCGGGCAGGCCCAGTCCGCAGAGCAGGCGCTGTGGCTCATGCTGAAGCCGGACACGGTGCTGGGCCTCGCCGACGTGAACACCGGTAACCCGAACTGGGTGCGCCCGCACCAGGACGGGCCGCGCTGGCGCTCGATCACGCAGGCGCTGTCGGCGACCGGCATCGACCTGTCGCGCACCGAGTACCTCGAGCTGTGGGTGTGGGAGGACAACCACCGCGTAGCGAAGTCCAATCACGCCGCTCTCGTCCTCGACTTCGGATCGGTGTTCGAAGACGCGCTCGCGTGGGTGCCGGATGCCTTCAGGGCTGGGCCCGCCGGGGACACGACTTACTACGGGCGGCGCTATGTGGGGCTCGGCCGGCTCGACACCGAGCGCGATCCCATCACCCACTCGTGGAACGCCGTGATCAACGACGAAGGCATCCTGGCCGACCGGGTGACCGACGGCATCGTCGATTCGACCACGGGCGCGGTGCGGGACACCCTGCCGCTCTGCAGCGCCACGCAGCACGGTCTGCTCCAGACGTTTTTTTTCGGCGACCTGCGCTCGCGCTGCGGGCGCCACAACGGGTTCGTCGACACGGAAGACCTGGACGGCGACTTCCGACTCGACTCGGTGGCCGGGGTGCGGACGGTGGAGGGCTTCGTGCGCTTCGTGTTTCCGATCGGTGACGAGCGCTTCTACGTGCGCGACGGCGCCATGCTCCCGGCCTTCACGAACGGGCTCCCCGACGGCACGTCGGGCTGGCGACTGTACCGCATCCCGTTTCGCACGGACACGATCCAGGTGGGGAGGGCAGACCTGCGCCAGATCCAGAGCCTGCGGGTCACCGTGGTCGCCCCCCATACCGCCGGCCCAAACCAGCCCGATCCGCAGGTCTACTTCGGGCTCGCCCGCGTGCGGCTGGTCGGCGCCTCGTGGCTCAAGCGCGCCGACACGCCGATTCGGGGCGTCGCCGGCGAACGCGGTACGGGGACGGGCGAGGTGATCGCCTCGGTCGTGAGCACCGAGAACCGCGACCTCGGCTACACGCCGCCGCCCGGCGTGTTCGATGAAGCGGGGCGGCGTGACGCGAACCTGCAACTCGCGACCGCCCAGATCAACGAACGCTCACTCCGCCTGCTCGCGGGCGGCCTCCAGACCGGCCAGCGCGCCGAAGCGTTTCTGCGGTTCACGGCCGAGGGGGACAAGAACTTCCTCAAATACCGCAGGCTGCGCACCTGGATGCGGGGACGCGGCCCGGGCTGGGAGGACGGGGACCTGCACGCCTATATCAAGGCGGGCAAGGACCAAGACAACTTCTACTTGTACCACGCCCCCGCCCGCACCATCTCGTGGGATCCGGAGATGGTCGTGGACCTGGACCGCTGGCTCCTGTTGCGCGCCAAGATCGAGCAGGCGTGGCTGCGGGGCGACACCGCCCAGATTTACGCCGGCTGCCCCGACACCTCGCTCGTGCCGTTCGACTCTGCGTACGTGATGTGCGACGGCCCATACCTCGCGCATGTGCGCGATCCCGCCACGGCGCCACCCAACCTCGCCGCCGTGCAGGAGATCGCGGCGGGCATCTGGCGCGTCAATAGCCGCGTGTTCCTCGATCAGGCCGAGTTGTGGGTGGACGACATCCGCCTGAGTGATGTCGTCCAGGACGCCGGCTTCGCGGGTGCGATCGACGTGACGCTTACCGCCGCCAACGTGGCCGACGTCGCCGTCAGCGTGTCCCGCCGCGATGCCCAGTTCCGGCAACTGGGGGAGGATCCGCGCTACGTGGCCGACAACGCGGCGAGCGTGGCGGGCACAGTGCGGCTGGAACGGTTTTTTCCCGATCGGTGGGGCATCATCGCGCCGCTGAGCGTGCGCTACGCCGCCACGTCGAGCGCGCCGTTCTACCTGGCCGGCACCGACCTCCGGGCCGATGCGCTCACCGGGTTGCGCACGCCGCGCGCGACGGCCGCGAGCTACGCCCTCACGGTCCGGCGGACCCGCCGGTCGCCCAACGCGTTCCTGCGCTATCTCGTGGATCCGCTCGCCGTCTCCGGCGCCTACGCCCGGGGCACGGCGCAGGGCGATCTCGCGCTCGCCACGTCGTCGAGTTACGCGTTCAACCTGGACTACGCGCTCGCGCTGGGCCCGCCCGGCGGGGGGGGTGGGACGAAGGGTCCCGCCTCACCTACGCAGTCCCGGTCGCGCGGGTCGCCGACTCCGGCCTCGCCCCGGCGCTATCCCGCAACCGGGTGTGGCGCAACAGCGGCGGTCTCGATTTTCTGCCGCTCCGCGGCCTCCAGCTGCGCGTCGATGCGGCCTCTGTGCGGGACCTGCGGGACTACGGCGACTCGACTACCATCGCCCGCCTCATGCGGCAAGAGCGGCGCACATTCCTGGGCCAGGACGTCGGCGTGGAGACGCAACGCACCATCACGACCGCGGTCACCGCGACGCCTCAAGTGGGCGCGTGGCTGCGTCCCCGCGCCGCGGTCTCGACGACGTTCAGCTTTACGCGCGACCCCAACGGCCGCACGCCCGTCCGCGACGTCGGAGACACGGCTGGCGGGTTCCATCTGCCGGCGGCGTTCAGCAACCAGCGTCGCCTCGACCTGGCCGTCGGCGTGGACCCCAGGCGACTCGGCGGCAAGCTGTTCGGCGACAGCGCCGCGCTCGCAAGGCTGCTCGGTCGCCTCACCAATCTGGACCTGTCGTACGGGCGCACCCTGCTGTCGAGCTACGACCGTGTGCCGGGTGGCCCATCGTTCGGCTACCAGTTCGCCATCGGCCGGTTCGACGGCTTCAGGAGCCAGAGCGGCCGCCTCGCGCTGGCGGCGACCGACAACTCGAGTCTCAACGCCGGCGCCAACGCGGCGCTCCCCGAGGGCATGCGCGTCAACATGAACTACCGACGCACCCGCGGCATCACGTGGGCGCTCCGTCTCGATCAGCAGGTGCCGATCCGCAGTGCCAGCACGGAGTGGCCCTCGGCGAACCTGAGCTGGAGCGTGTCGCCCGGCACGACCGCGCTCGGCCGCGTGCTGACGAGCCTTTCGGCGCAGCTCGGGTATCGTAAGGTCGCGACCGCGAGCGACCAGCCGTCATTCCTGGGGGCCGAGGCTCCCGCCGCGACCTCGTCGGGCAGCGAGCGCTCGATCCGGCCCGCCCTCGCGCTCACGTGGCGGCACGGCGTCTCGACCGCGTTCGATGCGTCCTACGCGACCAGCGATCAGGTGAGCGCGGGTAACGCGTTTCACACAGAGCGTTCCCAGCAGAGCGCGAGCCTCGCCTTCGTGTTCCGGCCCCCGGCCAGTATCGTCCGCTTGAAGCACGACATTCGCGCGGCCGGCCGGTACAGCGCCAGCGCCAACAAGACGTGCCTGCAGGCCGCCGGCCAGGAGGCCTGCGTCCCCTACGTGGACAGCCGCCAGACGCAGATGCAGCTTTCCCTGGACACCGATTTGCCTCCTACGCTCAGTGCGGGCTTCCAAATGGCATACCTGGTGAACGACGAGCGGCAGGCCAACCGCAAGACCTCGCAGCTCGTGATCACCGCATTCGTCGAGCTCCACACC
>Ga0209690_1001141_pt1 | contig 14710 bp, 14 predicted proteins | sample GraSoiAngelo_150_FD_186164 | JGI IMG/M metagenome (GOLD analysis project Ga0209690, IMG submission 186164) | Grasslands soil microbial communities from the Angelo Coastal Reserve, California, USA - 14_1009_09_40cm (SPAdes) (version 2) | ecosystem: Environmental > Terrestrial > Soil > Grasslands ...
ATCGACGTTGGTTCCCTGCATTCTGACGACTAACGGAACGTTGACTTTCAACTCGCGGGCTGCGTCTACGACACCTTGGGCCAGAACATCGCAGCGCATGATGCCGCCAAAGATGTTGATCAGAACTCCCCGGACGCGGGCGTCGGCGAGCAGGATCTTGAAAGCCTGCGCGACTTTTTCCTGGTTCGCCCCGCCGCCGACATCTAGAAAGTTGGCCGGCTCTCCGCCGCAAAGTTTAATGATGTCCATGGTCGCCATCGCCAGCCCGGCGCCGTTGACCATGCACGCAATGTTGCCATCGAGCGATATATACGAGAGATCATATTTGCTCGCCTCGATCTCGCGCGGGTCCTCCTCATGAAGATCGCGCAGGGCCAAAATCTCCTTCTGCCGGAAAAAAGCGTTGCTGTCGAAATTCATCTTGGCGTCGAGCGCGATCACCTGACCTTCTTTGGTCAGGACGAGCGGATTGATCTCGGCAAGCGAGCAGTCACATTCGTCGAAGGCGCGGTATAACGCCTGCATCATCGCGGTAAGCTTGCCGACCGACTCGGCGGGCATGCCCAGGGCAAAGGCGAGCTTACGGCACTGAAACGGCAACAGGCCCACGGCGGGATCGATCAGTTCCTTGAGAATTTTCTCGGGGTTTTTGGCGGCGACCTCTTCGATTTCCACGCCGCCCTCGGCAGAGCAGATCACCGCTATCCGCGATTGGGCGCGGTCCAGAACCATGCCTAAGTAAAGCTCGCGGTCGATGTTCAAGCCCTGTTCGATCAAGACTTTTCTGACCTGGCGCCCCTCGGGTCCGGTCTGGTGCGTCACCAGGTTCTTGCCCAAAATTTCCGCGGCTTTTTTCTCGGCATCCGCAGGATCACGGGCGAGCTTGACTCCGCCCGCCTTCCCGCGCCCGCCCGCATGAATCTGCGCCTTCACGACGCAACGGCCGCCAAGTTCAACGGCGGCGCCTCGCGCCTCTTGCGGCGTGGACACAACCTTTCCCAGTGGCACGGGAACGCCGTAGCGCTTGAGCAGCTCCTTGGCCTGGTATTCGTGAATGTTCATGCTGTCTTAGCCATAATAAAGTGAGACCCTGAGACTAAACCATTAGCCTCAGGGTCTCAAGGTTTCCGCAACTGAAAATGGCTTACGCAACGCCCAAAATTCGGTCCATCGACTGAACTATGTCTTTGACATGATTGAGCGATTCATCGAACGCTTTCTTGTCGGTGGCACTAAGATGGATGTCGATAATTTTCTCGACGCCGCCGGCTCCGATCATCACGGGAACGCAGAAATAATAGCCGTTGACTCCATATTCACCCTCCAGCAGGGCGGCGCAGGGAAGAATTTCTTTTTTGTCGAACAAGTAAGCTTCAGCCATGCGCACGGCAGCCGACGCCGGCGAGTAATAGGCGGACCCGGTCTTAAGTAGCGCCACGATCTCACCGCCGGCATTTCGCACCCGCGCTTCGATCTCATCGAGCCGTTTTGCGGGAATCAATTTCTCTACCGGCACGCCGGAGATCAGACAACTGCTGCGTACCGGCACCATATCGTCGCCGTGCCCGCCGAGAACAAGCGCCGCCACGCTCGACACGGAAACGTTCAGCTCCTGCGCGACAAAAGTGCGATAGCGAGAGGAGTCCAAGATCCCCGATTGACCGACAACTCGATTCTTGGGAAACCCGGTGACTCGCTTCATCAAAGTGACCATTGCGTCTAACGGGTTGGTGATCACGATGACCAAGGAATCGGGCGCGTACTTCTTAATGCCCTCGCCTACCTGGCCAAGGATTTTCGCGTTGGTTCCTAGCAGATCATCCCGGCTCATGCCGGGTTTACGCGCGATGCCGGCCGTGACGATGCAAACATCGGCGCCAGCGATGTCTTCATATTGGGTCGTTCCAAGGCACTTGCCGTCGAAATTCTCAATGGGCCCGGATTGCAACAAATCCAACGCCTTTCCCTGTGGCAGACCGTCAATTACGTCGTAAAGGACCACGTCTCCCAAACCTTTAAGCAAACATAGATGGGCCATGGTGCCGCCGATATTACCCGCTCCAATTAAGGCGATCTTCTTCCGTGCCACTGTTATCCCCCTTTCCTTCATTACATATTGGCTATGATAGCACCGCCAAATCCAGAGCAGCTCACAAGCTTTGCGCCGGGCATCAACCGCTCGAAATCATAGGTGACGGTCTTATTGCCAATGGCTCCTTCCAGCCCCTTGACGATGAGGTCGGCGGCTTCCGTCCAGCCCATGTAGCGGAGCATCATCTCGCCGGACAGGATGACCGAGCCCGGATTGACTTTGTCCAAGTCGGCGTATTTCGGCGCGGTGCCGTGGGTCGCCTCGAATATCGCGTGTCCGCTGTCGTAATTGATGTTCGCTCCGGGGGCGATGCCGATGCCGCCCACCTGCGCGGCGAGCGCGTCGGAGAGATAGTCGCCGTTCAAGTTCATGGTGGCGATCACGTCGTAGTCCTTCGGACGGATGAGAACGAACTGCAAAGTCACGTCGGCGATGGAGTCTTTAAGCAGCAGTTTCGCTTTCCACTTGCCGTCACCATGGGTCGGCCAGAGCTTCAGCGCCGCTTCCACTTCTTTTTTGATGTCAGTCTGTTGGTCGGGAGACATCATGTCGAAGCCAGGGTCAATCATCTTGGCATTGTCTTCCACGCTCAGGTTTGCGTTCTGCTCTTTGTTGCCCAGAATCCAGGTCTCGCGCTCCGTGACGACGTCATTACGGAACTCCCGCTTGGCGAGGGCGTAAGCCCATTCCATGAAGGCGCCTTCGGTGTACTTCATGATGTTGCCCTTGTGAACGATATTCATGTTTTTGCGCTTGTTCGCCAGCGCCCACTTGATCGCAGCGCGGATCAGCCGCTCCGTGCCCTCGACGGAAACCGGTTTGAGCGCGATACCCGCCGTATTAGGGAAACGAATCTTGGCATATTCTTTGGGAAAGTTTTCTTTGAGCAACGCCCTGAACTTTTTATTCTCTTCGGTTCCGTTGATGAACTCGATACCCGTGTAAATGTCTTCCGTGTTCTCACGGAAAACCACCATGTCCACGTATTCAGGATGTTTAACCGGCGATGGCACGCCATTGTAGTAACGCACCGGGCGCAGGCAAACGTACAGGTCAAGCAACTTGCGGAGCGCCACGTTCAATGAACGAAAGCCTCCTCCGATCGGAGTGGTGAGCGGTCCCTTGATTCCCACCAGAAATTCCGTGAACGCCTCGACGGTTTCATCCGGCAGCCAGTTGTTGAACATTTTGAAGGACTTCTCGCCGGCGTACACTTCCATCCAGCGGATTTTGCGTTTGCCCTGGTAGGCCTTCTCCACCGCCGCGTCGAACACGCGCACCGAAGCGCGCCAAATGTCGCGGCCGGTGCCGTCGCCCTCGATGAATGGGATGATTGGATTGTCCGGCACCTTCAGCTCCTTGTTTGCCGACATGGTTATTTTCGCGCCGTCCTTCGGGACCTTCACAACCTTGTATTCAGCCATAGCCTCCTCACGTGTAAAAATAGCCTAAGGGCCTGTCAGAAATTTCTCTCTGCCCTTAGGCTATTTCTTCAACAAAATTGTTTGAACTCGTTGAAATTTAGCCGATTAACCAGGGAGAGTCAAGGAGGAGTTATTTCATCATTCTTCTTTGGTTCCAACCACTTCTCCAGGTAACGCGCCGCCACATCGCGCCCTCCCAAACCAAACGCCAAGGCGAGCGCCAGGCAAACCGCGCCGAAGACCAAAATGAACGCCCATATGACGATTTCAGAGGCGATGTCCAAGATTTCAAAGATGCCCGCGACCACAAAAATGACGGTCCCCACGTAGGCCGCGCGACCGATGGCGGTCGCTTGTTGCAATCCCGCATTGGCACAGGAAGTCCGGGTAACCGTCTCGAGAAAATTCGCGAAATAGAGTCCAAGAATCAGCACGACCAGGGCGGCGACAATTTTTGGAATATATAAATAAATGGTGTGCAGCGTATCCGTAGCGCCGCTGAGGTTAAGCGTCTCCAACGTGGTCACAATGGCGATCAAGAAGAGAAACCAAAAAACCAGAAGTCCAAGTATGTCTGAGGGTGTCTGTTTGATGCCGCCGCGCTCAAGCACCTGCTTGATCCCTACACGATCGGCGAGCAGATCGAACTGACAAACCTTGAGAATGCGAACGACAATTCTCTTGATGACGTTGCATAGGACCCAGCCGACCAAAATGATGGCGACTGAAAACAAGAGATTTGGCAAGAAGACCGCTATTTTTGTTACAAACGCGTCCCAAAATCCGGTGACAGTAACCACGGGATTCATAATTCCTCCTTGGTCGATTGTCGAATGGTTGAGCAATATACATAGGGGACCGGTGTCTAGATTGTCAACCTTATGACCGACGGCGAACAAATTGCGCGCAGCCGGCCTTGAATCCGCATTCATCGACAACTATATTCGGCATCACTTCAAAAGACTTTGCGTTCTTAGGAAGCACACATTGCAACTAGCGGCTCGTCATCTGTCTAAAGCCTACGGATATTTTTGGGCGCTCAGGGATGTCAATTTGAATATAGCCGCGGGTGAATGCGTAGCGTTGCTCGGACCCAATGGCGCAGGCAAGACGACCCTTCTCAAACTTCTAGCAGGCCTTATCTATCCAACGTCCGGCGAGATCCAAATAAATGGCACAGCCCTTTCCCGGACATCCACCACGCTCCGGTCCACCATCGGATTTTTGGCTCCCGGCGAGCATCTTTACGATACTCTCACGGTGCGTGAGAACTTGGATTTCTTTACCGCTCTCTACGATAAGAACATCGAGGGCTCCGCTATCGCAAGCACGTTGAATGCCGTCGGACTGCAGCGGTGGTCGGGAGCATATGTCGCCGCGCTCTCCAGCGGCATGAAGTTTCGGCTGTCCATCGCCAAATGGCAACTGCTCGAACCCGGGCTTTTGCTCTTGGATGAACCCTACGGCGTTCTGGATGGAAGCGGCATCGATCTGCTGGAGAATTTTCTACAAGCACAGTGCCGCAAGGGCAGCGTCGTCGTGATCGCATCGCATCACATCTCACGCGTTATGCAACTCTGCGACCGCGCCCTCATACTGCATCAGGGAAAACTCACTTTTGACGAGCCGCGCCAGCAACCGTGGGACAGTTTCCATCGCGCCTTCAGCGAATTTTTACCGCGCGGACCGTCATGAGAATCTTGAAACAAACCTTTTTGCTGCTGCGGAAAGATCTCCTCTTGGAAACGCGCCGCCGAGAGAGCCTGCTGACGATGTTCTTTTTTGGCACCTTGCTCCTTTTCGTTTTTCACTTTTCCTTCGACCTCACCCCGGAGAGAGTTGCCGAAATGGCGCCCGCGCTGCTCTGGTTGGCATTTCTTTTCACCGGAACCCTGGGTCTGGCCCAACTCTTCGAAGCCGAACGAAGCAATCACTGTCTTGACGCCCTTTTGTTGTCCCCCATGGACCGGGGCGCGCTTTTTCTCGCCAAAGTCTGTTTCAATATTACTTTGATGGTTCTGGTCGAAATCGTCGTCATTCCCCTCTTCTGGATTCTCTTCAACTTGCGATCATGGGAGCTGATCCCGCTGCTCTTCTTGATGGCGTTGTTAGGCACCATCGGATTCTGCGTTTTGGGGACATTGCTTTCCGCTGTGACTTTGAAAGCCCGGGCCCGGGAGCTCTTGCTCCCGCTGATTCTTTTTCCGCTGATGGTTCCGGTCATCTTGGCAACGATACGTTGCATGGAAAGCGTCCTGCGCGCCGGAGCAATCGGCGATGCCGCCCCATGGTTGCGTCTTTTGATAGGATTTGATGTGATATTTCTGACTTTGGGCGTTTTGATTTTCGATTGGGTCATCGACGTCTAGCCGGAAGAATTCATGAATCGAGGAAAGGCCGGGACATCCTGTTCGAACGAGAAGATCGCGAGTTGGAGTATTGGAGTGAAGGAGTATCGGCCGAATGGGATACGCGATAGTCTCAAAGCCACCACTCCCATACCCCAGTGCCGCAGCACTCCGTAGGACCCCTTTCGGAAGATTCCGCGTTAATAATCACGAACATGCAGCAAAGCATGGCAAGAGAAAGAAAAGGCTATTTGGGAGCGCTCGCTTTAATTCTGGTCATCGTCGGTCTCTACTGGGGACTCATCCAAGCTCCCCCGGATGCCTATCAAGGCGAAGTGCAACGCATCATGTATCTGCACATCCCGAGTATCCTTACCGCTTATCTCTCTTTTTTTCTCGTCTTTGTCGGCAGCTGCCTGTACTTATGGAAAAGAGAAAAACGGGATGATATTCTCGCTTACTCCGCAGCTGAGATCGGCGTTCTTTTTACCGCCCTCACGATCACCGAGGGCTCCATATGGGGGCGGCCTACCTGGGGCGTCTGGTGGACTTGGGATGCTCGGTTAACGCTGACGGCAATATTACTGTTGATTTTTGTGGGTTATCTCATGCTCCGTTCTCTGGTTGAGGAAGAAAATCGCGCGGCCTCGTCGGCCGCCATCTTGGGGATCATCGGTTTTCTGGATATTCCACTGATCCATATGTCGGTCTATTGGTGGCGCACGTTGCATCAGCCACCGTCTATTTTAAGACCGGACAAGGCGCCCTGGGAGAATATCCAGTGGCCCTTGTTAACGCCTCTCTTAATCAACGTTGTCGCATTCTTTCTCTTCTATTTTTATCTCCTTTCGCTCCGTTTTCGCCTCGGCGAGATCACGGAGGAGATCAAGACCCGACGGATGAATCGAGTCGACTGATGGGTAGATGGGGATTTGTTTTTCTGGCTTATGGAATCGTCTGGGGCGCGCTGTTGTTGTACCTCTTTTCGTTAAAGCGACGCTTTCGCCGAGCGGAAACCGAGCTCACCCAGTTACGTTCCGCCGAGGAATCACAGAGTCATGCGAAGAAATAGACGTTTTCTTATCGGTGGGCTGATCATTCTCGGCGCGCTGTCCTACATCATTTACGGCGGCGCGAAGGAAGCGATCGTATACTTTCGGACTCCCTCGGAAGTAAAAGCGAGCGGCAACACTTTCACGAACCAATTCTTACGAATGGGAGGCATGGTCGTCAAAGGCTCCCTCCAGAAGGACGCTAAGAACCTTACCTACCGCTTTGAGCTCACCGATGGCACCGCTTCCATTCCGGTTTTTTTCCGCGGCGTGCCGCCGGATCTTTTTGCCGACGGCAAAGGAGCGGTGGTCGAAGGTAGAATCGGCGGCGACGGTGTCTTCCAGGCAACGACGATCATGGCCAAACATTCCGAAGAATACAGCCCGCCTCCGGACAGTAAAGTCGCCTATCCGCACAGTTTCGTTCCCGGCAAGGAACCGCAATCGAAGTGACCTCACTTATCGGCCATACCAGCATCCTCCTGGCCCTTTTGCTGGCGCTCTTGGGGGTCATCATTCCGATCATCGGCTCGCGCAGCGACGATGATCGATATTTTGCATTCACTCGGCTAGCTATTTTGGGACAGTTCGTTCTCGTCACCTTGGCCGCGTCGGCATTGATCTACGGTTTGGTAACAACCGATTTTTCCATCAAGTATGTCGCCTTCAATACCACCCGCGCGACCCCGGTCTATTACCGGATCACGGGCTTATGGGGCGCCTTGGAAGGCTCGCTGCTTTTATGGGAGTGGCTGCTGATTATCTTTTCCTGGATCGTCGCGTGGATCTATCGCGACCGGCACCGCGAGCTGATGCCGTGGGTGCTGATGATCTTTTCAATCGTCTCGGCCTTTTTTCTCGGCGTGGTCAGTTTCGTCTCGAATCCCTTTGAAACAATTTTCCCCGTACCCGTGGATGGTCGCGGCCTGAACCCCTTGCTGGAAGACGCGAACATGATGACCCATCCGCCGCTCTTGTATACGGGTTTCGTCGGGCTCACGGTTCCCTACGCTTTCGCCATGGCCGCCCTGATCAAGGGAAAACTGGATGAAGCGTGGATCGTCACCACGCGCCGCTGGACCATTACCGCATGGTTTTTTCTAACCATGGGCAATCTCGTCGGCGCCTGGTGGTCTTATCATGTCCTGGGTTGGGGCGGTTACTGGGCCTGGGATCCGGTGGAAAACGCCGCGTTTATGCCTTGGCTGCCGGCGACCGCGTTTCTCCACTCCGTGCAAGTGCAAGAGCGCCGTCGCATGCTCAAGGTTTGGAACCTCTCGCTAATCATAATCGCCTTCAGCCTGACCATCTTCGGCACTTTTTTAACTCGCTCTGGAATTCTTTCTTCCATCCATGCCTTTTCCTCCGGACCGGTGGGCGGTGTCTTTCTGGCTTTTCTCTCCTTGGTTCTGCTGTGTTCATTCGGTTTGCTCGCCTATCGCTCCGACCAACTCAAAGGACAGCCGGAACTCGATTCGATGGTGAGCCGCGAGTCGGCATTTCTCTTGAACAACATCGTTCTGGTCTCCGCGTTGTTCACTATTTTTCTCGGCACGATCTTCCCGTTACTCTCGGAAGCGGTGGCCGGCGTCCAGGTGAGTGTCGGCGCCCCCTATTTTAATTCGGTCACCGTGCCGCTCTTTCTCTTATTGGTCTTTCTCATGGGTGTCGGGCCCATCATCGCGTGGCGCAAAGCGTCATGGGATAATTTCAAACGCAACTTTCTCTGGCCCGCGGCCGGGTCGCTGGTCATTTCCGGGATTTTGTTCGGGTGGAAGGTTCGCGACTTTTTGCCGCTCCTCGGTTTTACCCTGCTGTCCTTCGTGGTCCTGACGATTATCTACGACACCACCTTGGCCTTGCGTGCCCGTCGCCGCATCGCCGGCGAAGGCATCCTGGGCGGGTTAATCACTCTGGCGCGTCGCAACCAGCGCCGCTACGGCGGACTCGTCGTCCATCTCGGGGTGGTGCTGATTATCATGGGGATTGCGGGTTCCATGTCATACAGCCTCGAGCGTGAAGCAACACTTGGCCTGAAGGAACGTTTGGCGATTGGCCATTATCTCGTTCAATTCGAAGGTCTCAAGGGGGCGCAGCAGCCCACTCACTTTCGCGTCGAGGGCGCATTCAGAGTTTTTAACGGCGGCGATGAAGTGGGCGTATTATCTCCCGCTCTTAAATTTTTCCCAACCCAGCAATCACCGGTGGGGCGGGCGGTCCACCGAAGCACCATCAGCGATGATCTCTATCTCATCCTTTCAGGATTCAGCGATCTGGACAAGAACCAGGCGACGCTCAAGGTGCTGGTTCGTCCTTTGGTGATCTGGATCTGGATCGGCGGTTTCGTCATCATTTTGGGGACGCTGATCTCGATCTCCCCGCTGGGAAAAATATCCCCGCAGGAAACATGAAATGGCTTGGCGCCGTCTCATCCTAACGATTCTCATCATTGCGCCCTTTCTTTGGCTGCTGGCTTACGGTTTTACTCGCGACTCACGCTACATCAAGTCACCGTTGCTCGCCAAACCGGCATCGCCGTTCGCCGTGACTCTCTTTGACGGGCGGAAGATCACGCTCAACGATTTACGCGGCAAAGCGGTATTTCTGAACTTCTGGGCTTCCTGGTGCCCACCCTGCCGCGCGGAAGCGAGAGATTTGGAAGTCGGATGGCAAAAGGTCAAAGACAAAAACATGATCTTTCTCGGCGTCGCGCTGCAAGACACGGAAAAGGACTCGCGTGCCTTTCTCGAGGAATTCGGCATCACGTACCCCAACGGCACCGACGCGTCTGGAAAAATGGCCGTCGATTTCGGCGTCTGGGGCATTCCCGAGAGCTTTTTCATCGACCCCCAGGGCCGCATTACGTACAAGCACGTTGGCGGGATCAAGGCCCAGGTCGCCGCGGCAAAACTAGAGGAAGCTCTAAAGGGCATTGTGAGCGCGCAGGAAGGAAAAGGCGACTATCAGTCGATCCATTGAGACAAAACATGCTAATGCTGTTTCGACAAAACCTGCTGCTTCTTAAACGACGCATCCGACAGCGACTCCGTGTCCTTTTGAATGAGAGCCCGTCACGCTCACCTGAATTGTCTCCCGTCGATGGCAGAGAATTGATTTCTCCTCTTTGGAAAAGAGGGGCTAGGGGAGATTTTCGCAGTCGCCCACGGTTTCACATCCCCGAAAAAATCCCCCTCAATCCCCCTTTTCCAAAGGGGGAAACTTCTGCTCGCGCTTCTACGTCCTCAATTACTACGATACGGTCTTTCCAGGGAGAGGGGGCAGAAAACCTAACCGCGGGCGGAAGGCTCACTGACTTTTCCTTATCGCCTGGTGCCAGAACGACAGCACATTGCCTGCGTCGCCACTATCAAAAGACCATCGCATTAGGACTAATTATCGCGTGGCTGCTTGTCCTCGGGAAACCGATCTTCGCGGCCCCGGCGCCTGACCTGGAGGAACAAACCCGAGCCATCGCGACGGAGCTTCGCTGCGTCGTCTGTCAAAACCTTTCCGTCGCCGACTCCCCGTCCGAGATGGCGCAGCAAATGCGCGGGGTGGTTCGCGACCAACTTCGCGAGGGTAAGACACCGCAAGAGATCAAAAACTATTTCGTCTCCAAGTACGGCGAATGGGTCCTCCTGAAGCCGGAAAAATCGGGATTCAGTCTCTTGGTTTGGGTCGTACCGTTTGTGGTTTTGATTGCCGGGCTCCTGCTCGGAATATTATTCATGCGCCGGTGGTCCACGAACAAAGGCAAGCCTGAAGCCAAGCCCATCGATTCAGCTTTGCTGGCGCGAGTGCGCAATGAAGCCACGATGACCGATACGGTGGCATTGGATCTCGAAGACTCCACCCCCGCATCTCAATTGCTCCAAGAGCGAGCTCGATTGTACGCTGACCTGAGAGAACTCGAATTCGATTATCAGGCAGGCAAACTTTCCGAGACCGACTACACGGGATTGCGTCAGGACATCGAACTCAAAGCCGCTACGGTCTTACAACAAATGGATGAGTTATCTCAGAAAACACCTCCGGTCAAAGCTGTGGAAAAAAGAAAATCGCCTTCCCGATCGGCTACGCCCGCAGGCGGGCAAGGCGGGAGCTCGCGCGGATGGCAGCTTGTTGCCGGCGGCGCTTTTTTACTGATTTTCGGTCTAGTCCTCGGTATTGCTCTGACGAAATCGTTGCGCCCGCGCAGTTCAGAGCAGGATACCGTCACGGGCGATTTTCTTACCGGTACAGGAACTAGCGGGAGTGAGGCTTCCTCGCAACTTCAACAAGGAAAGGCCGCCTTTGCAAAACAAGACTGGCCCAAAGCGATCGAAGCGTTCAAGAATGTACTTGCTGCAGATCCGAATCAACCCGAAGCGCATGCCTACATGGGCTTCATACTCGTTCAAGCGGGCCACGCCGACGGTGCACTGATGGCTTTCGATAAAGCTCTTTCGGTAGCGCCTAATATGCCCATGGCACTTTGGGGTAAGGGCATGACGCTCTACCAAGCGAAACAGGACTACGCCGCCGCCAGACCGGTGCTGGAGAAACTCCTTCAGATCATGCCAGCCGGTCAGGAAAGAGGCGAGATTGAAAAGGTCTTAGCGGAGATTCCGGAGGCCGGTCAGAAAGGACGACCCGCGCAGCAAACTGCGTCATCCGCGACCAACGACTCCGACCAGATAACCGGAAAGATTACGCTCGATCCAAAGTTAAAGGCAAATATTGATAGCCAAGCTGCTCTCTTTATTATTGCTCGTTCCGCAGGAGCGGCTGTCGGTCCGCCGCTCGCTGTAAAGAAAATCGATCGGCCGGTTTTTCCGCTCTCCTACTCCCTCAGCGCGGAGAACGTCATGATGCAAGGAAGACCTTTCTCGGGCAAAGTGACGATCACCGTCCGCCTCGACAAGGACGGCAATCCGACCACGCGTCAGCCCGGAGACCTGACCGGCGAATATAAAAAAAATCCCGTCGATGTTGGCTCGAAAAACGTCGATATCGTGCTCGATCAGGTCTCTAAGTAGACGGCAAGTTCTCGCTCACCTGTGGTGAGGGCGGGAGTGCCGATCGCCAATAGGAATTTCCACCTACTTCTTTGCGCCGACGCCATCGGGACCGCGTCCCTAGATCCTCCCAGCGACACCCGCAGCCCACGCTCTCCGCTTTAGAAACCTTGTAACTGCTGTTGATACCTGAAAATAGTTTCAGTATATACAGCGTGCTTGCTGCGCCGACCGCCCGGCGAAAAGATCTATGACTACGGTTCGTCGTAGATATTTCAAGAGGAGGTTCAAACCGTTTAAATCGTTCAAGACGTTCAAAGGTCGCAGAAAAAGGAGGGCTCTATGGAGAATTCCACTGCAAGAAGGTTAGCTGACTACGTGTTGAAGGGGCCGAACCGAGCCTCGCAAGGGGCCGTACTAATCTCCTCTCTTTCAAGCGCACCGAAACCAAAGTTGCTCGACCGCGTGCGCGACGCGATCCGGACGCGGCATTACAGCTACCGCACGGAGAAGGCGTACGTGCATTGGATCAAACGGTTCATCTTCTTCCACAACAAACGACACCCAATTGAGATGGGAGAACCGGAGGTCGCACGGTTTCTTTCAAGCTTGGCCAGCGATGGCCACGTCAGCGCATCCACGCAGAACCAGGCATTTAACGCGCTTTTATTTCTTTATAAAGAAGTACTGGGCAAAAAGATCGGACTTATCGACGGGGTCGTGCGCGCAAAGAGTCCGCAGAGACTGCCGGTCGTGCTCACGAAAGAAGAAGTCAAGAAAGTGATCGATCACATGAACGGTTTGCCACGTTTGATGGCGTTTCTCCTCTACGGCGGTGGATTGCGGCTGATGGAGTGCTGTCATCTCCGGGTCAAAGATATCGACTTTTCACGCAACGAGATCGTCGTTCGAGCCGGCAAAGGTGATAAAGATCGTCACACGATGCTGCCGATCGCGATCAAGGAGTCCCTTCGCAGATATATCGAGTCGAATCGAGGCCAACATCAAGAAGATATTAAGAAAGGACTTGGTCGCGTCGCTTTGCCGAATGCTTTGGACCGCAAATACCCGAACGCGGGTCGAGAATGGACATGGCAGTGGGTTTTTCCCGCTCCCCATTCCCTACACCGATCGGGTTACTGGCGAGAAGCGCCGGCACCATCTTCACGAATCCGTGTTGCAGAAGGCGGTTAAAGACGCCGTACAGAAAGCGGGGATACCCAAGCCGGCAAGCCCGCACACGTTTCGGCATTCTTTTGCGACCCATCTACTTGAGGATGGATACGATATTAGAACCGTCCAAGAGCTACTGGGTCATAGCGATGTCAGTACGACGATGGTCTACACCCATGTATTGAATCGAGGTGGACGGGGAGTACGTAGCCCAGCTGACAGTTTGGGGTCGGTACTAGACTCCGGACTCAGAGGATTCTGAATATACGGAAGCAGCTTTCGGCCTTTGTCGGATTGGGTCATCACAGGAGACTTTACAAATCATCGTCCCCATTGTAAAAGCAGTCCAAGTGACAGCGACGCGAACCGTAATATACAGAAGTAATGCAGTTCTATACGGAACTAGATAATCTTGGTTAGGCATCACATCACGAATCGAGTTTGAGTCTTTCCGTATGGATATTACGAGCTGCACCAAGGCTGACTACGATCAGATTGTTACCCACATCCAGGAATTCTGGGGCAGCGACCGCACGCTCAACCTTCACCATCCCATGTTTGTGTACGAGTTCGGTAACTCGGCCTACATCATCAAAGATGACAACCAGGTTGCCGCCTACCTCTTTGGCTTCATCTCACAGACGGAGCCTACTGCCTACGTCCATCTGGTAGGAGTCAGAGAGCGGTACCGGCGGCGAGGCCTGGCGCGTCGCCTCTACGATCATTTTGTGAGGTTCGCCCTCATTCAGGGCTGTACAGAGCTGAAAGCCATCACAACGCCGGGCAACAAGGAGTCCATTGCATTTCACCGATCGCTGGGAATGCAGTTGACAGGAAAACTAAACCGCGACGGAGTTCAAGTCATCGAAGATTATGCTGGTCCAGGGCAGGACCGAGTGGTATTTCGAAAAACATTGAGACAGGCGGACGCCGCCTAACAAAGCCGTTCCACCTGACCGCGGCCCGGTGGCGGATCTGCGTGAACAGGGGAGGCCACAGGTGGGCCGCGGCGGGTGACCGCCGGGCGTTAGGCGTGAGGTGGAAGTTTCGGTGAAAGGATGATTTTATGCGGGGTCGATGGATTTCGAACTCATCGGACCGATTCGGGATATTCAGACGATTGCCATTGGTCGAACCATCCGTGGGCTGGCCCGTCTTCGCAAACGCTATGGCAGCGGCCGATGGAGAAAATTGAAGGGGATCGCGAGGGTGCGCCTGATAGATGGAACAATTCATACTGCCGAGGTACATTGGTACGAAGCTCACGGTATCGGACGCAAGGAACTCAAGATAAAGTTTCCTTTGCTGGATTAGCTATGAAGAAAAGAGCCAAACAACAGAAATATTTTGCGGTCTGCATCAACAACAAGAGGTACGAGGCCTCTCTCGAAAGAGGAAAACTCTACCGCGTCATTCCTGACGAGGACGCGGAATCCCACGGGTATCTACGCGTCGTTGATGAAAGTGGCGAGGACTATGGATATTCGGCAGAGCGTTTCTTTCGTCTCGAAGTTCCCCGGCCGCTGGAGCGAGCTCTACTCCGAGCGTCGTCCTAATGGTGTTCCTTGCCTAACCCTCGACTTGAGACCGACGCCGAGGGCGCGGCTCAGCCTTTCCGTTCGGC
>Ga0209690_1001142_pt1 | contig 14710 bp, 10 predicted proteins | sample GraSoiAngelo_150_FD_186164 | JGI IMG/M metagenome (GOLD analysis project Ga0209690, IMG submission 186164) | Grasslands soil microbial communities from the Angelo Coastal Reserve, California, USA - 14_1009_09_40cm (SPAdes) (version 2) | ecosystem: Environmental > Terrestrial > Soil > Grasslands ...
TTTCTGGAGAATACGCGTCTGTTTTCGCTTGCGGAAAGTTTGGGCGGCGTCGAGAGCCTCATCAATCATCCCGCCCTTATGACGCATGCGTCGGTGCCGAAGGAACAGCGTGAGGCGCTCGGCGTGACCGAATCGCTCGTCCGCTTGTCAGTTGGCGTCGAGGACGTCCGTGATCTAATCGACGACCTGAAAACGGCGCTGGAAGCGATCTGAAAATGGTAGGGACGGATCGCCGAGCCGTCCGTTAACGTCGCGGCGCGCCCGGCGGTCGCGCCCTACCAAGCCGTTTCACAGAAACGCTCTACAATTGCTCGCGATTTCGTTTAATCTTTCACGCGAATGGGCAATGCATTCGGTCAACTTTTTCGCGTGACGACGTTTGGCGAATCGCACGGCGGCGGTGTCGGTGTGGTGATCGATGGGTGTCCGCCAAACATCGACATCTCCGACGCGGAGATTCAACGAGATCTGGACCGTCGCCGCCCGGGTCAAAGCAAAATTACGACGCAACGGAAAGAGGAAGATCGGTGCGAAATTCTTTCCGGCGTCTTTGCAGGAAAAACACTCGGCACGTCTATCGCTGTTCTGGTGCGCAACAAAGACGCTCGGCCTGAAGATTATGCGCAAATGAAAAGGGCATTTCGGCCGTCACATGCCGATTTCACATATGAGGCCAAATACGGAATTCGAAACTGGCAGGGTGGCGGCCGCGCGTCGGCGCGCGAGACGATCGGACGGGTCGCGGCGGGCGCAGTGGCGAAAAAGATATTGTCGATCTTATACTCGGAGTTCGAGATCGTTGCTTACGTTGCGCAGATTCATGAGGTCATTGCGAAGGTCAATCGTTCCGTCGTCAAGATGAAGGACGTGGACAGGAATGTTGTTTGCTGTCCGGACTCCACGGCGGCGAAGAGAATGAAGGCGCTCATCGAGCAAATTCGCGCCGAAGGCGATTCGGTCGGTGGCGTGATTGAATGCGTTGTTCGTGGCGTTCCACCTGGACTCGGCGAGCCGGTTTTTGACAAGCTTGAGGCTGACTTGGCGAAGGCGATGCTGAGCTTGCCAGCAACTAAAGGATTTGAAATCGGCTCTGGGTTTGCGGCGGCGCGCATGCGCGGCTCAGAGCATAACGATCCATTTGAAATGCGCGGTGGGAAAATCCGCACAGCGACTAACAATTCCGGGGGCGTCCAAGGTGGGATCAGCAATGGCGAAGAAATTTATTTTCGTGTTGGCTTTAAGCCGACTGCGACGATTGCGCGCGAACAGAAAACGGTTACCGCATCGCACAAGGAAACAAGGCTCGGTGCGCGGGGACGCCATGATCCGTGCGTTCTTCCTCGGGCAGTGCCAATCGTGGAAGCGATGGCGACCATCGTGCTTTGCGATCACGCGTTGCGGCAAAGGGCAATTATAGACCCCGAAGCTTTCGGGGTTACAATTGCGGATCTCGGATCGCGGATTGCGGAGCAGTGAGCGTGGAGATGCCGAGCGTTCATCTATCCGCGATCGACAATTCGCAATCCGCAATTCCGTCGGTGGCTGGCTCACCCCTCTGGCAGGCAGCCTTCGTTTCTTTCGCTGTCATTTTGATCTTGTTCGAAGTTGTGCACGGTTGGCGACTCGGTTTGGTCCGCCAGCTTGTGCGTGTCGCTGCGCTTGCCGCCGCATATGCGGCTGCGTTTTTTGGCGGCGGGCTGATTGTCCCCATTGTACGGCCGTTCTTTAAGATGCCAGATATCGTCCTGTCGATCGTAGGCGGAGCCGTGCTTGCTGTCGCCATCTACGCGCTCGTGAGTGGCATTGGAATGATTTTGTTCAAGCGGACTGATCAACGAAGTTCCACGCTCATCCAGCTCATTTATGGATTTGCGGGCGCAATCGTCGGATTGTTTTTCGGCGCCTTTATTCTCTGGATGGTGGTGGCTAGCGTTCGTGCAGTCGGCGCTATAGCGGAAGCGCAAGTCCATGGCCAAGCGAGTTCTTCGTCCGGCGGCCAGTCTGCAACCGCACATGCTCTTGATGTGCGACAACGTTATCTCTCGGGATCAAGCGGAGAATCTACAGCACTCGGCATATTGCTGGCGCGGTTGAAGAATTCGCTCGAGCTTGGGCCGCTCGGAAAAGCGGTCAAGCAGATCGACCCCGTTCCACCCAGGACTTATGACACGCTTGGGAAAGTGGGCAGTGTATTTTCCAGCCCGGAACGCGCGCAGAAATTTCTGATGTTTCCAGGCGCACGCGAATTAAGCGAGCATCCCAAGATAGTCGCCTTGCGGGATGATCCGGAAATCTCGGAAATGATCGCGCAGCGACGCTTTCTCGATCTTCTCCAAGACCAGCGCATCATCGATGCGGCAAATGATGAGGCACTCGCAAATCGCATCAAACAATTCGATTTCCAGAAGGCCCTCGATTATGCAACCCAGAAGTAATTGCAATGCAATACATCGCCAGCATCGGTCTTGAAGTGCACGTCCAGCTGAAGACGCGCTCGAAAATGTTTTGCGCGTCACCGGTTGAATTTGGAGCGGAACCGAACACACACACTTGCCCGGTGTGCCTCGGTCTGCCCGGCGCGTTGCCGGTGATGAATCATAAAGCGCTGCGCATGACCGTGCTCACCGGACTTATGCTGGGATGCGACATTGCGCCGGTCTGCAAGTTCGACCGGAAAAATTACTTTTATCCGGACATGCCGAAAAATTACCAGATTTCGCAATACGACATGCCGATTTGCACTAACGGGAGCGTGCCGTTGCACGACCTTGCTTACCCCAAAGACGCGCAGAAAAATATCGTGGCGCCCGATAAGGAGGTGCGCCTCGTGCGCATTCATCTGGAGGAAGATGTCGCGAAGAGTTTTCATTTCGAGAACAGCACCGGAATCGATTTCAACCGGGCGGGCACGCCGTTAATGGAGATCGTCACGCAGCCGGAAATCAATTCGCCCGAGGAAGCATTCGCGTTTTTAACGTCGCTCAAACAAATTTTGATCTACGGAGCGGTGAGCGATGCCGACATGGAGAAAGGACAGCTTCGGTGCGACTGCAATATTTCCGTCCGCGCGGCAACGCAGGCGGAGCTTGGAGTTAAAATCGAGATAAAAAACATTAACTCGATCAGTGGGGTCCGGCGCGCGCTTGCTTACGAAATTCAACGCCAAATCGGGGTGCTGGAGAACGGCGGAAGAATCGAACAGGAAACTCGCGGCTGGGACGATATCGCCGGGGAAACGTTTCTCATGCGCACAAAAGAGTTCGCCCACGATTATCGCTATTTTCCCGACCCCGATCTCGTTCCCGTAAAGAGCGAAGTGTTGCTCGCCGATGTGCGGGCGCGGGTTCCGGAATTGCCGAAGGCGAAGCGCGCTCGTTTCGTGCAGCAATATCAGGTGAGCCCCTATGACGCGGGCGTACTGGCGAATGACCTCGATCTTGCGCGCTACTTTGAGGCTGCCGCTAAAGGCGCAAAGAGGCCAAAGAACGTCGCCAACTGGATTCTGAACGATCTGCAAAACGCATTGAGCAATGCCGGTAAAACCATCAATGATTGCCCGATGGCGCCGGAGGCGCTTGATGAGCTGGTGAATCTAATCGACAGCGGCAAAATCAGCGGCAAACAAGGCAAGGAAGTTTTTGCAGAAATGTTCGCCAGCAGCAAAGCGGCTGCTGCCATCGTGAAAGAAAAAGGAATCGAGCAATTAAGCGATGCCAGCGCAATTGAAGCACTCTGTGATCAAGTGATTGCCGCGAATCCGAAACCAGCGGCAGATTTCAAAGCGGGAAACGCGGCGTCGCTCAATTTTCTCAAAGGCCAGGTGATGAAACTTTCGAAGGGAAAAGCGAATCCGCAATTGGCCGGCGAAATTCTGGAGCGGAAGTTGACGTAATTGCGCGTCGTTCTTGCCATTTTTGTCATGTCGAGCGTAGTCGAGGTACCTCTTACCATCCGACAATGAGAGATTCCTCGACTTCGCTGCGCTCCGCTCGGAATGACAAAGGCGCCTCAGGCGAAAAACCTGTCTCATGCGCATTCTGATCGCGCCCGATAAATTCAAACGCTCGCTCGATGCGCGCGAAGTGGCCGAGAATATTGCGAAAGGGCTACGCGATGTTTTGCCCAATGCGAAGATCGACATCATCCCGATGGCGGATGGCGGCGAGGGAACAGTGGAAGTCATTTCCGATGCGCTCGGCGGTTCCTGGTTGCAATGCAGGGTGCATGATCCGCTCGGGCGCGAGATCGACGCCTGTTACGCGTGGATCGAAAATCGCAACCTCGCCGTAATGGAAATGAGCGAAGCAGCCGGCATGTGGCGACTTTCTGAAAGTGAACGAGATCCGCTCCTGGCGAAGACATTCGGCGTCGGAGAAATGATTTTGAACGCAGTGCAATGCAGCGCACGCAAAATAATTATCGGTCTTGGCGGCAGCGTGACAAATGACGGTGGATTCGGAATGGCCCGTGCGCTTGGGTTTCGATTTTTTGCGGATACGAAGGAATTGACCGGAGCGGTGAGCGAGTTGCAAAACCTGACAAAGATTGAAGCTCCTGTAGCGGCGAATGCCAGTCCGGCTCGGACCGTATGGCCTGCAAATTCAAAAACGCAGCCGACACGGCTGCCTCCACAGTTAACCATCGTCGCGGCAGTCGATGTCCGAAGTCCGTTGCTCGGCGCAAATGGTGCGACGCGCGTTTTTGCTCCCCAGAAAGGCGCAAGCGAAAATACGATTGAGGTTCTCGAGCGTTCGTTGACGAAACTCGCCGACGCTGTTTCGAAAGAATTTGGCCTTGATTATCGTGATGAAGCCGGCGCCGGCGCGGCGGGCGGGCTCGGATTCGGGCTGATGAGTTTTTGCAACGCGACAATTCGCCCGGGCTTCGATGTTGTCGCCGAAGCAATTGGGCTCGAATCGAAAATGAAAGATGTCGACGTTGTTATCACAGGCGAGGGCAGTTTGGATCGGCAGACGCTCGAGGGAAAAACGCCTGCCGGCGTTGCACGGCTCGCGCGAAAACTTGACAAACCCGTCTTCGCCATCGTCGGCCGCGCCAGTAAAGATCGAGAAGTGCGCGAGTTGTTCGATAACGTTTATGAGCTTGCACAGCGTGGAATGAGTCAGAAGGAGCAGATGGCGCGGGCGGCGGAGTTTTTGCAGGAAAAAGCGCGGGAGCTGGCAAAAACATTGTAGGGCAACCGCTCCGGTTGCCGATATGTAGTGGGCAGGCGGAGCATTTGCCCTACAGACCTAGTAAAATTCGCGGAAGTGCTTGGCCGTTTCCACGTAGCTCCACCCGTGCCCGTGATGCTGGTGCATGAGCTACATCCCTTGAGCATTAGCGGTCGAAACCGTGAGACTCGCGATGTCGCGAAGGACATTGAGTATGCGTCGGCGATTCGCGGGATCGATATTCACAAATTGTGGGCTTGGGTGAGGACAGTCAAAGATCGTGACCTTGGGAATAAGATCTCTGACCTCACTGCGCGCTTGCTCGGCCTTGCGTCCAACAAGCACGACTGCGCGGAGCCTCGGAAGGAGAGAAAAAAGGCGTGGTAGCTCGCGAATTCCGGCCCGCAGATCGGCCCGATTGGCGGAACGGACGTGCTTGCCGTCGCCGATGTACCACGGCACGATGTTCCACCTCACAGGTCGCTTTCGGGGAACCTTCGCTTCAGCGTTCAGCTCAAAGAAATTTTTCGCAGTCTCGTCTGGGTTATTGCGCGAGATGAAGCCAGAGAGTACAGCTTTGGGGCAGGGAGCTTCGGGTAAGTATAGAATTTCGGCATCGATACCGCCATCCCATGGATCGAAATTGGGAATGCTTAAATCTGGCCCGACCTGAGCGCGAAGTGCCTCGACGAATACCGTGAGTGGCGCGATGTGCGGTTCGCGCAATTGCTTAGTCTGAGCGGCGCACGCCTCGGGATCGGCAAGCAGCTTGGGCCTGTCGGTAACCCGTTGAGTCGACATCGAACGCTATGTTGCGACAGCCTAGGCATTTTAAAGGCTGCCCCGCGTTTAGACAGAGAATAATGGAACGGCGTACCGAGCCCTCGCCTTACACTTACAATTAGTAAAATTCGCGGAAATGTTTGGCGATTTCGACGTAGCTCCATGGCCCATCGCTGCCGCAATTATCAATTTACTTGGGAATAAACAGATTGTACCGACGGTTCACGTCTTGCGTTCGCCGATTAGCAGCGTGCGCTCCAGAAAGTACAGATCATCTGGGTCATAATAGCTCGCATACCAAGGTGTTTTTGCGATGGCGTGCAAATTCGCTTCCTTCGGGTTTTGCGTGCGGTCGCGAAAGGCAAAATGATCTACCAGCCGGATCGCCTCGATCGCGAAAACCGTCACAGCATCTGGGTTGCGAATCTCAATTAGATTATCACCGTTCTTTTGTTCGGGATTAAAGGCGAGATGCTTGAGCCGCAATAAACGACCGGCTCCTGGCCCCTGAAATCCACGACGACAAATTTGTGGTGGATGGCAATGCCGGGGATCGGTGTTCTTTGTTAAACGGCGGAGGAAGAACATGCGCGCCTCCCTTTCCGGCGACTCTAACCCCGCGCTTGGTGTGGGGATTGTAAAGCGTGATGATTTTGGTGGTGTCCGTGATGCCGTAGGAAAAAATGTCCTCCCTGTCGTCGTGGACTGCTTTTATCGCTTTCAAAATCGAACTCTCGCCATCGTCCTTCATGATGGCGAAAAACACGTCAGTCTTCACGTGATTAATCCGATCGGAAATGGTGGTGAAAAACTTTGTGGCCGCATCTTTCGTGTGAGGTGAAAAGCGAATTGTCATCTCCGGAGCATTACTTTGGTTAAATTGGTGGCCTTCCTGCATCGCAAAACCGGTGCTATGGAAATTCTTCATCTTGTCGGCGCTAAACGAAGCGTCGAAGACCTGGGCGTAAAGCATTGCAACGTCTTTATTGCTGAAAATGACGACGTGGTTGGCATTGATATAGAGCCCGCTCGTGGAAAAATTCGTCGAACCGGTGAGCACCTTTAGTGCTTCATTCGTCGCCTTCGTTTTGTGGATGAAAACCTTCGAGTGGGCGAGCCTTTGGAAGCGTCCGCGAAAAATTGCGCTGGGAGCTTTCCTCTCTTGGTTAAAAAGCGCCTCGAACTTATTTTCGAACGCGTCAGGATCAGCATGGGTTTTTGAATTGTCGGGTACCACGCGCAACCGTCCTTCTTTGGCGAGTTGAATTAGCTTTTTGCAAACGACCGGTTCATCGAGGTCGAACGCAAAAACATCCAGGGCCAGTGTGTTATCGGCCAGAGTTTCATCGAGGAATTCCCTGACGCGCGCCCCGCGCCTGTCAGCCAAGCCAGATGTGCTGGTCTTCGAACGTGTAATCCACCATTCACATCCTGCCCGTTCTCCTTTCGCTTCGCCGAGTCGGACTTGGCTTTGATGTCAAAAATCAAATCCGTTTTGTTCAGACGCACCTTGTTATTGTTTCCGAAATGATCCGTGTAGGCCTGCGACTCGACGAAGCCGCGCGTAAAGCCGATTTGAAAATCGCCCGACTTGTAGGGAGCAACATCAATCATAACTGGGACAGTAAACGAATGATCAAGGGGCTGGAGAATCTCGTTCACCATGTAGCGTGGCGTGACTTCGTATTTGTAGGTCCCGTAAAATGGCTCTTCAATCTGATGAAACGTTGCCGGGACGTGGACCCAGCGAAATTTCTGAATTGGCGAAAAGAAGGTGCTGTGGGCTTTCTCGGGCTTGATGTTGTTCTTTTTCAGGATAGCTCCCGGGTAGGTCAAAAGATTAGTCAGGTAATACGGCTTTCTAGTTGCGGGCGTGATGCGGATGGTGAATCCGGCGAAATTTTTTGTCTGAGATTCATCGAGGTCGAATGCCAGCAACGTCATCGCATCGCCCTGGTAAGCGCGAACGCTCACACCGGTTTTTGAGTTGGCTCCACTTCCATTGTATTCCTTTCATTTTCGGCCGGATACCGAACAAGATACCCGCTCTCCCAGTCATTTCGCGTAAAACTCGCGGAACTGTTTCGCAGTCTCGACGTAGCTCCAAGCCCATCGCGCAATATCTTTTTGTTCATCGAGTGTGAGCTGGCGTTTCACCTTTGCAGGCGAGCCGAGCACGAGTGAGCCGGGCGGAATTTTCGTCCCAATCGTAACGAGCGCGTTTGCGCCGATGATGGAGCGCGCGCCGACTTCTGCGTCGTCGAGAATGATGGCGCCCATCCCGACAAGCACTTCGTTATCGATCTTGCATGCATGCACGATGGCACTGTGGCCGACGGTGACCAGCTCGCCCACAGTTGTGGGATAATTCGTATCGAGATGAACGACAGCATTATCCTGAACATTCGAGCGCGGCCCAAGGATGATGCGGTTGATGTCGCCGCGCAGCACGGCTCCGTACCAGACGCTCGATTCTTCTTCTAGAATCACGTCGCCAATCACGGCGGCACCCGGGACAACCCAAGCGCTTGAATGAATCGTGGGCCCGTTTTTTAAACGCGCAGCAATACCGGCGTGTCCAGTTGGCAATGAGTCTGGCTCGATATGCATTTGGATCTTCGATGTTCGATGTTTGATGTTTCATTTGCAACCGCCCAGCTCCTCGAGCCCCGACCTAAGCGTGCATCATAAGCGACTCTGCGATGAGCTGAAGGGCGGAGCAGAAGCGCTCGCCTCCGTCTGGACAGGCGGTTAGGACCAAGAGAATGGGATTTTCTTCTTGGGGCGCATGGACGATTATAGCGGATTCATGTACGAGGTCCCTTCAGAAGGAGTCACGCCATTCGTTTTCTCCGATCCCACCGGTAAACGCTGGCCGCGCCTGCGCCTGATTCTGCTCATTGCAGGCGTGCTGTTTTTTCTCGGGACGGTGCTGTTTGTTCAGACGCTTTTCGTCGCACCGCAAATGAGCGTGCCTTTTTCCCTGCGGCAGTTGAAAGGCCAACTGAAAGCGTTGCAAAAAGAGAATCCGGCCGGCCAATTGTCTGCGAGTTCGCTGCTGTGGCAGAAATTTGGCGCGGCGCGACAGGCGGCGAAAAAACTCGGTGGCACAGCACCCACTCCTCCACCGCGGCCGCGAAAGAAATCGCCCAACAACGAAGTGCGGCTCGCATTTTACACTAACGGGGATCCGTACAGCTGGGCGTCCCTTGAGCAACATGCGGCGCAGATTACACATCTTTGCCCCGAATGGATGACGGTGATCAACGGCATGGGCGATTTGCAAATCGACGCGGATGGCCGGCTGCCGAAATTTGCCGCGAACAAAGGGATCGCGCTTATGCCGCTGCTGACCAACCTCGTCGGCGACACGTGGCAGCCGGAGGCGATCGAGAATCTGGCGCATGGCCCAGGGGAGCGACAGGATCGGTTTATTCAAAGAGTGCTTTCCGTTTTGCGCAGCGCGAAGGCTTCCGGCGTCGTGGTCGATTGGGAACAAATCGACCCGGTTTACAAAAAAGACATCACTGGATTCATCGACAAATTCGCCGACGCCTTACACGACGATAACAAGGAGCTGTGGCTCTGCGTTCAGCCCGGTCAGGAATTGGATTATATCGACTTCGATCAGCTCGCCGACAACGTCGATCGTTTTGTGGCGATGTTGTTCGACGAAACTTCCGACACAGATCCGCCGGGGCCGCTCGCGTCACGTTCGTGGTTTGAAGGCTGGTTGCACGTCCTGCTGGAAGATTCGGACACCAAACAATGGATCATCGCGCTCGGTAATTACGGATATGATTGGACGATCGGTGGGAAAAAAGCGGAGCCGATCAGTTTTCCAGAAGCGATGAGCCGCGCCAATGATGCGGAAGTTGAGAGCGCAGAAGTGAAGGCGCCGAGTTACAGTCCTTATTTTTATTTTGAGGATGGGAACAAAGAACATGCCGTCTGGTTCCTGGACGCCGTGACATTTCTCAGCGAATTGCGCGAAGTGCGCGATCACAAGGCGGGCGGATTTGCGGTCTATCGGCTCGGCAGCGAAGACCCAGCGATCTGGGATGCTTTGAGCGTGCCGCGCGATTTCAAAGTCGACGATCAAACGCGCGAGTCGCTCGAAGTTCTCAAGAGCACGGACACGATTGCGGACGTGGGTGATGGCGAGATTGTTACCGTCGACGAAAGCCGGACAGATGGAATGCGCAAGCTCGCGGTCGATGCGGAGGGCTACCTCACGGCGAAGTACGTAAAATTCCCGGAGTTTCCGACTCTTTATCATCAAGGCGCAGGCGGTGAGCATCAGGTGGCAATCACTTTCGACGACGGGCCCAGCCCAGAGTGGACTCCGAAAATCTTAAGCATCTTGAAAGCGGCAAACGTGAAAGCCGCCTTTTTCGTTGTGGGCGCAAATGCGGAGCGTTATCCGGGCCTTGTGCGTCGCATTGTCGACGAAGGGCATGAGATTGGGAACCACACTTATTATCATCCGAACCTCGCGCTTTGCTGGCCGGAGCACATCCGTCTTGAACTAAACGCGACGCAGCTTTTGCTCGAAACGATCACAGGTCGTGCGACAACATTGTTTCGTCCACCTTACGCGGCCGATACCAGTCCATCGCAATTAAGCGAACTGACCCCGCTGCGAATCGCTGAAGATCTCAATTACATGGTCGTCATGGAGAGCATCGATCCGCAGGATTGGGCGAAGCCGGGCGCGGACACTATTCTTCAGCGCGTGAAACAACAGCGGCACGATGGCAGTATTATCCTGCTGCATGACGCCGGCGGCGATCGCTCGCAGACTGTCGAGGCACTGCCGCGAATTTTGGATTGGTTGCATACGCGCGGTGATAGCGTGGTGCCTTTGAGTACACTTCTCGGAACGACGCGCGATGCGATCATGCCACCCTTGCGAGAAAATGGGCAGTCGCTCACACGTCTGGTCAGCAGCGCTGGATTTCGCGTTTTTCACGGCATCGAGGAATTCCTCTGGGCGTTTATGATCGTGGCAACGGCGCTCGTGGTCATCCGCACGCTGGTTGTGATCTGGCTGGCCTACCGTTTTCAGCGAGGACCGACTGCGGATTTCACGGAGCCAATCAGTGTGGTGATGGCCGCCTATAACGAAGGGAAAGTCATCGCGGAAACTTTGCACGCGCTTCTGGCGACCGATTACAAGGGTGAAATTGAAGTCATCGTTGTAAACGACGGTTCGCGTGATGAGACAGCCGCCGAAGTTGAGCGTATTCGACATGTCAATCCACGCGTTCGCCTCTTGCAGCAGGAAAACCGGGGTAAAGCTCGTGCACTGCAGCGCGGTCTCGCTGCCGTCCATCATGGCATCGTCGTTTTCATTGATGCCGATACGCAATGTCAGCGCGATACGCTCCCGCGCTTGCTCGATCCGTTTGCCGATCCGCACATTGGCGCCGTGTCGGGTCACGCGAAGGTTGGGAACCTGCGTTCGTTCGTCGCGCGTTGTCAGGCGCTGGAGTATACGTGCGGTTTCAATCTTGACCGACGCGCTTACAACCGCTGGAACTGCATCACGGTCGTGCCTGGCGCCATCAGCGCGATCCGCAAGGATGCAATCGATGAAGCAGGCGGCCTGAGTTTGCAAACTCTGGCCGAAGACACGGATCTCACTTTGTCCTTGCATAGACACGGGGGGCGAATCGTTTACGTGCCTGGTGCGATCGCGTGGACGGAAGCGCCCGAGAGCGTGCGTACGCTTGCGCGGCAGCGTTTTCGCTGGGCCTATGGGACACTGCAATGTCTCTGGAAGCATCGCGACATGGTGTTCAACTGGAACTATCGCGCGCTCGGCTGGTTCAGTTTGCCGAGTATCTGGTTTTTCCAGATCATCCTCGTGGCCGTCACGCCGATGGTCGATCTGTTCTTGCTCGCCTCCCTGCCCTTTGGTGCATGGAGCGCAGTGATGCCATTTGTTATTACGTTCCTGGCGATGGACGTGATTCTCGCGACGCTCGCCTGCGTTCTCGAGCGGGAGCCGATTGTGCGCGCCTGGCGCATTTTACCGATGCGCCTGATTTATCGTCCCATGCTCAGCTACTGCATCTGGAAAGCGATCCTGCGCGCAATCAAAGGCGCGTGGGTGAGCTGGGGCAAACTCGAACGGACGGCTTCGGTACCCGTGCGCGCTTAGAAGGAAATGCGAGGCGTTGCTCAGCGGAAATCCGGTAGCCGTCCCCGCAATACTGTTAGGGAATAGGGGGGCAAAAGGTACGATACAGAAGGATCGCCTCGAAAATGTGCCAAGGGCAAGCTTCGGATCGGATGTCCGTTTGGCCCGTCATCGTGCCAAATATACTGGTTCCTCGAGAACTGGATGACATTGACGTCACCCGCAAACGAAACTTGCCGGTGCGCCGCGGAAAAATTGAACTCCACAGTCAGCCGCGCCGTTCGTTTCGGATGCTTGTTGATTGCCAGCAAAGCCCACTGCTTATCCGGTCGGCATACTGCGTAGACGCTGACAGCGGATAGCGGCGTAGACTTACTCTGCTTAACTGCCACTGGAAATACGTCGTGCGTCTCATTCGTGGGCTGCATCCATTCTTTCGTGATCAGCTGGGCGGCGTAGTACGCTGACAGCCGATTAACTTGCTCACTGTTCGGATTCAGTTGAAGCATCATGAGATTGCCCCAGGAACATTTCAGCTCATCGGCCAGGTAGTTGGGCTCATATCCGTATTGGTAAGCCTTTGAGCCACGTAATGTCAGAAATGCTCCGACTGTGTCTGCGTTGAAAAGCGCCCCTGGAATGTCCACTTCGTGGCGACCGGCAAACACGGAGTAGCCGTACTCCGTCATAAACCATGGAATTGTTGCGGGCACGCCATCAGCCCGCAGGCTGGCCACCATGGCTCCCAGACGTTTTGGGATTTCCAATAACTGCGCCGCCGAATCCGAGCAGATATCGTCGAAGGGATAGAATTCAAACGAGAAAAAATCGAACGGGCATCGTGCTGTGCGGATATACTTCAGAAAGCGATTCATCCAGGAGCGATCGCCCGATGCGTCGGGCCACGTTAGTAATTGCGACTCGAAGTTCTGGAGACTGGGCCCTCCGAGTTTCAGGCTCGAAGACAGCTCTGAGAGACGGTGAGCAACGCCAGCGTAAAGTGCTGCGTAACCTTCCGGCGAAACCCACTGGCCGTCAGGTTCTTCGCCTAATTCGATCCCTTCGAGAGGATATTGCCGTTTCAAAAGATACTTGATCTCGGCGGTTGCGTTCTCCGGCGTGTCGTACAAAACGCCAACCGACACGAGGACTGGCAAACCATTCGTGAGTTGGCTTCTTAGAACGAAATCCAGTCCCGGTTGTTCGATATTGTAGTCAATATCGGAGGCACGATGCCACGGGTCTGTCGATGATACATAAATCACCGTTTGCTTGTGTCGGTTCGCTGCGTGGATGACATAATCATGAAAGCGACCGTTGCTGTCGATCCTGCCGATTCCGATTTCGCGAATGGCAAACCCAAGCCGATCGCGAATATCATTTGAGGGTTCTGCGCTCGTTCCCGAACTCTGACTCATTAGAATGCGGAGGAATCGAACTGAACGAGCCTTTCCACTGAGCCGGACATATTCGTCTCCGCCCGAGCTGTGATTGGCTTCACCTTTCGGGAAAAGACGCCATTCATCTTTGCCATCTTGGTGCAAGTGCATCGGATCGTCTCCAGTCCAGTATTCGATGCGATACCGTTCAGCGCACGGTGTGCCCCAATGAATACGGATGGAGTTTATCGGTTTGGCCGCTCCCAAATCGATCACGACCCATTGCGGATCCGCATCGTCCGGTTCGCCCGTGAAATACGAATCGAGATAGGGATTGCTTTTCCAAAAAGAATCTTCGCTGCCATCTGCGATACGTGAGTAACCGTCGTCGTTCGCCTGATCGATCGTATTTCCACGCCGCGGCAAACGATAGCCGTATGACACATTGATTGGGTCGGCGGTCGAATCGTCCGAGATCCAATAGCCACGCTTATGAACGGCGTCGCTCCAGGTCCCGCGCGGATTCCAGTGCCACACCTCGCCCGCTAATTCCGTGCGCAGCCGATATGTCAGAGGCCCAAGCCCAGCCGAGAGCATTTCGGCAATGTTTTTATCCGTGAACATCCGCGCACATTCGCCTTGTTCGTGACCGTCAACGCCTCCGCCAAGCGCTTGTGTAGGTAGGCATTTATTCACCGGGTGATCGGCCGCCACGACAGCCGCAACGAAAAACGAGGTCTGCGGATTCGAAAGGACTCGTGTTTTCGAAAGGGCTGTGACTGCCAGGAATGGGGCGAGGCAGGCTAGCGTTAGCTTCGTGAAGATTTGATGCATGCAGACAAATTCGAGCTAAAGCACAAGATAGCGCGCGAACAAAGCAAAGTTAGCGTGCGCTGGACACGTACGGCGTTTGCACAGAACTTGCGAGCCGAATGCGCGCGGATGCAGCTTTTGCGGTCATTGTTGTGGCAATTGCATCGAGTTTGGCGCTCGCTGGATGCAACAAGCATGTATCAGTTCTGCAGGTCGACCCAAATGGTCCAGTCGAGGTTGTGATTCCCGAGCATGGCGCATACACGGGCGCGTTCATGGATTTCGGCGACGAGGAAGATGACGTGACGCTGGAAATGATCGAGGATTTCGAGACGATGGTGGGCAAACATCAGGCCATCATCGCTTCCTCGAGCTATTGGGGCGAGCAAAGTTTCCCGACGGACAATTTAAATGTC
>Ga0209690_1001145_pt1 | contig 14702 bp, 13 predicted proteins | sample GraSoiAngelo_150_FD_186164 | JGI IMG/M metagenome (GOLD analysis project Ga0209690, IMG submission 186164) | Grasslands soil microbial communities from the Angelo Coastal Reserve, California, USA - 14_1009_09_40cm (SPAdes) (version 2) | ecosystem: Environmental > Terrestrial > Soil > Grasslands ...
GTAGAGCAGGTGTCCCAGCGCATCTTCCACGTTGTCGCCGAACACCCAGAGGTAGAGCATGTTGCCGCCGAGATGCAGAAACCCTCCGTGGACGAAAGCCGAGGTGATTATCGTCGCCGGCTCCTCCAGCCCTGACGGGTGCTGGAGCCAGCGGTCGAGCTGCCTCGGCACGACCCCGTAGTCGAAGAAGAACCGGTTGACTTGGGACATCGAAAGGGTTAGCTCGTACAGAAACACCAGCACGCACGCGATGATGATAGCTACGTTGACGAAGGGAACCGACCTTGCCTCTGGCTCGTCCGAAACCGGAAACATCAGTGACCCAGGACTGAGGCCATGAGGGTCTCCGGAGTCATCCCTTCCGCCATTCCGTCTCCGGCTTCCCGGCGGCCTTGTTCACGTAGCGCGCCAGCACGAACAGTAGATCGGAGAGCCGGTTCAGATAGCGCAGAATATCGGGGTTGACGTGCTCCTCATGCGAAAGGCGGACGACCTGCCGCTCAGCACGGCGGCAAACCGTGCGGCAGAGGTGCAGCATCGCCCCGCCCTGCGAGCCTGACGGGAGGATAAAGGTGCGCAGCGGCGGCGCCTTCGCGTCGTACTCATCGATCAGCGCCTCCAGCGAAGCGATCTTCGCCTCGGCGTCGATGAACAGCCGCGCCTTGTCCGCCGCTTTCCCTTCGCCGCCGCTCGCCAGCTCCGAGCCGATGTTGAACAGCTCGTTCTGCACTCCCGAGATTGCCTTCGCAATCACGTTGCGGGACCGCAAGAAAGATAGCGCCACCCCTAGCGTCGAGTTCAGCTCATCGACCGTCCCGTACGCCTCGACGCGCGGGTGGCCTTTTGGCAACCGCCCGCCGCCGAACAGCATCGTCGTTCCGAGATCGCCGGTACGCGTGTAAAGCTTGGACTTCCCGGCACGACGGCCGGCCGCATCCCTCGTAGGCGCGACCCCGCGTCGCCCTTGTGCACGAGCCGTACGACGATCGCCCATCAGGCGAAGTCTATCCCCCCTCCATGCGCGGCGCCACCACCGGGCGCCCCGTTCGCGGGTGCGGGAACACATCTACCGCCGTTTCATATACCTCCGCGAGCAACTCCGGCCGCAGGACTTCCTCGGCGCTACCCTCCGCCGCCACTGTGCCGCCGGGCCGCAACATCACCAGCCGGTCGCAGTGCGCGGCGCCGAGCGTCAGGTCGTGGACCACGGCGAGCACAGCCTTCCCTTCGTCGCGGCACAGTGCGCGCATGAGCCCGAGTACCGACGCCTGGTGCCCGATGTCGAGGTGTGCCGTCGGCTCGTCCAGCAGCAAGACCGGCGTCTCCTGCGCGAGCGCCCGCGCAACGACTACACGCTGCCGCTCGCCGCCCGAGAGCTCGTCCACGCGCCGCTCTGCTAGCTGCCACGTCCCTGTGCGCTCCATTGCCGCTCTGGCTGCATCAAAGTCGCGCGCACCCTCGTTCTCTAGCAGCTTGAGGTGCGGCGTCCGCCCCATTAGTACACACTCCAGGGCTGTGAATGCTTCGGGGAGCAGCGGCTCCTGAGGCACCACGGCCACGCGCCGCGCGATCTCCGCCTGCGCAAGCGAGCCTACCTCGTCGCCGCATATACCTCGTCGCCACATAGCCACACTTCGCCGCTGATCGGCTTTACAACTTTCGTGGCGGCCCGAATCAGCGTGGTCTTGCCGCAGCCATTGGGTCCGACGAGGCCGACGAGCTCGCCCGCCGCGAGGGCGAGGGAAAGATCACGCAAGGCGACGAGAGACCGCTTACCGGAATTATAGGCGACCGTAAGCGCGCGGACAGCGAGCCGAGCGTTGCTCACGGGCATTTCGTTTCTGCGTTCTTCGGTTTTCGCGCTACGAGATATTCGGGGTTCCATATTCCGGGAGTTAAAGTGCTATAGTACGCGAGCGCCGCAAAAGGTATAGAAAGAACGGCACCCCGCAAAACGCCGTGATGATCCCGACCGGTATTTCCGAAGGCTCATCGATCATTCGAGCGAACAGGTCGGCGCCGATCAAGAAGGCGGCGCCGAGAAGGATGGCCATTGGGAGCAGCGCGCGATTGTCGGGGCCCCAGATGAGCCGAATCGCATGAGGCACGATCAGCCCGACGAAGCCGATCGTCCCGCTCACCGAGACGACCGCAGCAGCCGCCAGCGAGGCCGCTCCTAGCAGCACAACCTTCGTCCGCTCGACGTCGATTCCGACCTGGCGGGCCTGCTGCTCATCCAGGCTCAGTACATTGAGGATCCGCCCGTGGGCAAGGATAACCAGCACCGCGGGTACGGTGTACGGGAGCACCCAGGCCAGCTTTACCCAGGTCGCCGTGTTGAACCCGCCGAGGACGGCGGACATGATAGTCAGCGAGTTGGTCGTGTTCTTCAGCATCAGGTATGCCGTGATCGCAGTCGCCAGCGACGACAGAGCGACACCGGCGAGGATCAGCGTCGTCCCCGGCGCGGCGCCGCCGACGCGCGCCACACCGTACACGATGACCACGGAGGCGAGAGCGCCGGCGAACGCCGCGAGAGGCAGGACGCTCAAGCCATGGGTCGAAACATCCGCGCCAGATACCAAAACGATGGTAGCGCCCAGATTCGCCCCCGTCGCAACGCCGATCAGGTAGGGGTCCGCAAGCGGGTTGCGAAACACCCCCTGGTAGGTCGCCCCGGTGAGCGCCAGGGTGGCGCCGGCCGCGCCGGCGAGGAGAACGCGCGGCAGCCTCACCTCCCAGATGATATTCTGCCACGCGGGCGAAACGCTCTCCGATATGCCTACGCCGGGCAAGTGGGAAGCAAGAATCCGTACCGTCGCCTCTAGCGACACGTTTGCCGGCCCAACCGCCACGCCCAACATGGCGACCGCCAGCAGTATGGCGCAGCCGAGCGTTAGCCGGGGCCAGAACGAACGACGGCCAAGTGGCCTCTCGACCGCCGGACCGGCTTCGACAACACTTGCCTTGCGCGCTCCAGCAACCATTAGGCCTCTACCTTATCTCCCGCCTCGCATTTGTGGCGTCATTGCCCGTACACGAGCTTCTTCAGCGTCTCGAGCGCCTCTATTAGCCTCGGCCCAGGGCGGCTCACGATGTCAGGATTGACCGTGTAGATGCGGCCGTCCTTCACCGCCGGTATTGCGTCCCAACCCGGCCGCGCGGACACGGTCTGCGCGCTCTCGCCAGCATCCTCGTCCGCGAGGATGATCACATCCGGCGCCGCCTGGATGATCGCCTCTTGCGTCAGCTGCGGGAAAGCCTGCCCCGTCGGGGCCGCGATATTTCGTACGCCAAGGATCTTATACAAGTCGTCCACGAAGCTCCCGGGGCCCGCCGTAAAGAAGGTGTTGTCGACCTCGTGGTAGACGGAGATCTCCTTTCCTCCCGCAACCGAATCCTTGATCTCCTTGATGCGCCGCTGCATGGCGTTGGCGTACGCCTCGGCCTCGTCGCTGTGACCGGTCACCCGTCCCACTAAACGCATCTGGTCGAGCGCTCCGTCCACCGATTCCGGAATGCCCACCAAAATCGATTTCACGCCGACATTGCTAAGCGCTTGCTGGAGGTCGGGGTTCGGGAAGGCGAGGAGGACAAGGTCCGGCTGCAGTGCCGTAATCGCCTCCACGCTCGGCGTGAACGAATCGACGTGCTCGAGCGCGGCCGCCGCCTTCGGACAGTCCGAGAACTTGTCCCCCGCAAGCAACTGTCCGCCAGCCCCGATCGCGTACAGCACCTCCACGTGGGCAGCCGAGAGCGATATGATCTTCGAGGGCGGCGCCGCGAACGATAATGTTGCGCCAGTATCGTCTTTTTCGCTTAGCGGGAACGCAGACGCATCGGGCTTCGTCGCCGGGTAGGCCGCGTTGCAGTCGAACGCCGCGAACGGGCTCGCCGCCACAGACGCTTGCGTCCGGACTGCTGTCTGCGTAGCTCCTCCACTCCCCTCATCGTTTCCACCACACCCCAGCACCATCACCATCGCCGCCACGAGCAGCGACATCACCCACAATCGGGTGTACTTCATCCGATGCACCTCCTGGCCGTTTTGGCCGCTAACAGAGGTGGCACAGCGGCGCTCGAAACAGAACGCCCCTGCCTCGGTTGGCAGGGGCTTCGCGTTTTCTTGCGCCGGACCCGCGCCTTTCCTCGAAGGCTGGCTCGCTGGGACGCAGGCAGGCGACCTGGCTCCCCCGGTGCGGTAGCTAGTGATCAGTGAACAGTGGTTAGTGAATAGCCTGGGAACGGCCTACTCACCATTAACTGTTCACTGCTCACTCCCGCCCGGGGATACAGTTGCGGGACAGCGCCGGCCTTTTACCGGCTTCGCTCTTAGCTCCTGCCCTCGAGACGGCGACAAGACCGCCGCCGAAGGGTCGCGGAGCACCCGCGTCCTCTCTATTCGATTTTCGCCCGCAATATATCAGTAGCCCATCAGGCCGTCAACGCCAACGAACGCGCCCGCTTCTTGCTTCTAGCTCCCGGCTCCTCCACGATAGTCGCGGAGCACCCGCGTCCTCTCTATTCGATTTTCGCCCGCAATATATCAGTAGCCCATCAGGCCGTCAACGCCAACGAACGCGCCCGCTTCTTGCTTCTAGCTCCCGGCTCCTCCACGATACGGCCATGGACACCGGCCTCGAAGGTAAGGCGGCGCTGGTCGGCGGCGCCAGCCGCGGCATCGGGCGCGCGATCGCGCTGGGGCTCGCCCGCGAAGGCGCGAGCGTCGCCCTGTGCGCGCGCAATCAAGAGACGCTCGACAAGGCGCGAGACGATATCCGGAATGAGACGGGCGCGGAGGTGAAGGTCGTGTCGCTCATCTGCGACATGGCCCGCCACGACGACATCAAGGCCGCCGTTGCCGCCGCCGTCGAGGCACTCGGCGGCCTCGATATCATCGTCAACAACGCCGGCGGCCCGCCCACCGGCACCTTCGAAACGCTGGATGAGAATTACTGGCAGCACGCCATTAACCAGAATCTGCTCTCAGCCGTTCGCACGACGCGCGAGGCCCTTCCGCACCTTCGGCGGTCGGGCTCCGGGCGCGTTATCAACGTAACGTCGGTGGCCGTCAAGCAACCCATCGACGGCCTCATGCTCTCGAACGCCACGCGCCTTGCCGTCGTCGGCTGGGCAAAGACGCTCTCCCGCGAACTCGCCCCACACGGGATCACCGTCAACAATATCTGCCCCGGCAACATCGCCACCGAGCGTCTCATCTCACTCATCGAAGACCGCGCGCGCCGGCAAAAGCAATCGCTAGAGGAAGCCGTCGCGCTCGAGGAGGGCCGCGTCCCGATCGGCTTCCTGGGCGAACCAGACGATGTCGCGAACCTCGCGGTGTTCCTCGCCTCGGACAAAGCCCGCTACATCACCGGCGCGACAATCCAGGTCGACGGTGGTAGCACCACCGCGGTCATGTAAGACCGCCGCCGTCATTCGCTGGTCGGAGCGATCGCGCTAAGCGGGGCGGCCGCGGAAAGTCGGGTCGTTCTTGTTGAGCCACACGTTCGATGTCCAGTAGCTATTCCCGAACCAGGGGAAGAAGACCGAGTTCTTTACGTACGGCCAGGTTACGATCGCCAGGTACGGCGTCGCGTAGTCCACCCGGGCGTGCGCGCCCTTCTGCATTCCCTCGCCTTCGAGACCCAGGATGTAGCGCTGGATCTGGTACCCGAGCTGCCGCCGCTTCTCGATATCGAACTCCCTCCGCTGGGCGTCCAAAAGCTTGTCGAGGTCCGGGTCGTTCAGCCGGAAGGAATTCTTCGAGCCGGTGCTGTGGAAGTAGGGGTAGACCCAATCATCGAGGTCGATCCAGCCGTTGTCGAAGCCCCAGTACATCGAAGCGAGATCGCAGCTGTCATCCGCCAAAGCCTCGGCGATCCGCGAATAAGCCTGCGAAAGCGTTCTCAGTTTGTCGACCGAAATTCCGAGGTTCTTGTTCATGAACTGCTTCCAGGTGCCGATGAAGTTCGGGATGTAGCTCGGGATGTCAGCGAACCACACCTGCGGCAGCTCCGGGCTCCCGGCCGCGTCGAATAGCTGGCGGGCCTTCTTGATGTCTTCTTCCCGCTCCGCGGAACCCTGCCTGTATCCCGGAGACGCGAGGAGCTCATCCTCCGGTAGCGCCCAGTAGGCAATGGCGCCGCCGATGGGCCCCTGCATCTTCCATTCGCCGCTGCCGATGACGTCCACAATCTGCTGCCGCTCGGTCGCGAGGTGGATGGCCTTCCGGACCCGCACGTCATCGAACGGCTGGCAGAACATCTTGAAACGAGTCCCAATCCAGCCGGATACCCAGAGCTGGAAGAACTTGAGCTCCGGCTTCTCCTCTTTGATCTTGTAGATCCAGTCGGGGTTCTCGATGAAGGTGGCTCCGTCGATCTCTTTGCGCCGGAACAGGGCCTCCAGGCTTGTATCGTTAAGGCTGCTGCCCGACACCGTGTAGCCATCCAGGTAGGGTCTGCCCAGATCGGGCTCACCCCATCCGAACCACTCCGGGTTCTTCACCGCCTTGTATTCGATGCCGAACTTCAGGTCACCCCAGAAGAATGGACCAGTGCCTATCATCCTCTGACCCGGCTCGGGCCCGCGATTCGTGTCCACGGTGTCTAGTGGCTGGCCGCCCGGACCGGGATCGTTGTCGACGATCTCCTTCGGGATAATCATTGCGTTCGTGTCGGCCATGAAGTGATAAAACGGTGCAATCGGCCCCTTGGTCTTAATGTTGATCGTGTAAGGATCCGTCGCCGTGATCGAATCGATAGTCTCGTACTGACTGCGGCGGTAGTAGTAACCCTTCTGAATGCTCTGGGACGCGTTCTTCTGCCGCTCGTAGCTGTAGACAACATCCTCCGCGGTCAACTCTCGCCCTGCCAGCGAGGGAAAGTTGTTGCGGATGGCATCAGTGCTGTGGAATTTCACGCCCTTGCGCAACTTCACCACGTATTCGGTTGGCGGGTTGCCGATCATCTCCGGCGCGCTCTCCGCCAGGTCCGGCGCGATGTTCTCCCAGGTAGGCTCAGAGTGGCTCTTGTACATGTAGAGCTTGCTGAAGACCGAAGAGAGGTTGGCGTACATCGGCCCGAATTGCGTCTGATGGGGGTCGTGCCTGTCGAGCACCACCGGGTCGAATCCTTGCGAGCGGATAATTCCGCCCCGCATATCGGCAGGACAGGGCTCCACCTCACGGCGGGCGTCGATAATCTTTTCGGCCCCCAGATCGGCTCCCCGATTGACATTGGAGCCCTGCTGCGTGCTGGTGCCGTTGCCGCTATCATCTCCACCGCAGCCAACAACGGCGGCCGCCGCCAGGCCGCTCCCGGTCAGGGCAGCGCCGCTTAACAGCCGCCGGCGGCTAACTCGCCTCCGCCAGAACCGGTTCCAGTAAGTCGGCTCCTCCATCTTCATACTCCTTTCAGCGTCGATCCTCTAAGTCCGGAGCGAACAGTCCCGTTTCTGACGATCCCTGCTTCCCGCCGGTACGGATTCAGGTTCTAGGCCGGCCGCCCGCGAATGGTCGGATTATTCTTGTCGAGCCAGACGTTAGCACTCCAGTAGCTATTGCCAAACCATGGGAACGCGACACGGTTCTTGAAGTAGGGCCAGGCCACCGTTGCCGTTCGCGGTGTCGCGTAATCCGTCCGCGCGTGAGCGCCCTTCTGCATTCCGTCGCCCTCGAGACCCAACAGATAGCGCTGGATCCTGTAGCCGCCAACAGATAGCGCTGGATCCTGTAGCCGAGCTCCTTGCGTTTCTCATAGTCGAACTCGGTTCGCTGGGCGTCCAAAAGGGTATCAAGGTCCGGGTCCTTCAGCCGGAAGGAATTCTTCGAGCCGGTGCTGTGGAAGTACGGATAGACCCAGTCGTCGAGGTCGATCCAGCCGTTGTCGAAGCCCCAGGTCATTGAGGCTAGGTCACAGCTGTCGTCGGCAATCGCCTCGGCTATGCGCGAGTAAGCCTGCGTGAGCGTGCGGAGCTTGTCTATCGGGATGCCGAGGTTCTGGTTCATGAACTGCTTCCAGGTGCCGACGAAGTTCGGGATATAGCTGGGGATATCAGCGAACCAGATTTGAGGGAATTCCGGGCTTCCCGCCGCCTCGAACAGCTGCCGGGCTTCCGTGACGTCCTTCGTCCGTTCGTCTTTGGTCTGACGGTAGCCGGGCAGCGTCAGGAGCTCGTCATACGGAAGTGCCCAGTACGAGATCGCGTTTCCAACGGGCCCCTGCATCCTCCACTCGCCGCTGCCGATAACGTCCACAACCTGCTGGCGCTCGGTGGCCAGGTGAATGGCTTTGCGGACTCGAACGTCATCGAACGGCTTGCAGAACACCTTGAACCGGCTGTTGATCCAGCCGGAGATCCAGCTGCGGAAGAACTCCAGGTCGGGCTTCTCCCGCTTGATCTTGAAGACCCACTCGGGATTTTCGATGAACCCGGCGGTGTCGACCTCCTTGCGGCGGAACAACGCCTCCAGGCTGGTATCGTTCAGGCTGCTGCCGGAGACTGTGTACCCATCGAGATACGGCCGCTGCAGACCGGGTTCGCCCCAGCCGAACCAGGCCGGGTTACGCAGGGCCTTGTACTCGATGCCAAACTTCAAGTCTCCCCAAAAGAAGGGCCCGGTCCCGATCATCCGCTCCCCGGGTGCCGGCCCGCGGTTCGTGTCGACGGTGTCCAAGGGCAGACCGCCGGGCCCGGGTTCCATGTCCACGATCTCCTTCGGGACTATCATCGCGTTGGTGTCTGCCATAAAGTGATAGAAGGGCGCAATGGGCCCCTTGGTCTTGATCCTGATGGTGTAGTCGTCTACCGCCTGAATCGTGTCTATAGTGCGATATTGACTGGCGCGGTAGTAGTACCCCTTCTGGATGCTGTCGGGGTTACGTTGCCGGTCATAGCTGAAGACCACGTCCTCGGCCTTTAGCTCGCGTCCGGCCAGGTCGGGGAAGTGACTGCGGATCGCGTCCGTGTCGTGGAACTTTACGCCCTTGCGCAGCTTCACGACGTATTCCGTCGGTGGGGTGCCGATCATCTCCGGAGCGCTCTCCGCCAGGTCCGGCACGATGTTTTCCCACGTCGGCTCGGTGTGGCTCTTGTACATGTAGAGCTTGCTGAAGACCGCAGAGAGGTTGGCATACATCGGCCCGAATTGGGTCTGGTGTGGATCATGTCGGTCTAGTACGACGGGATCGAAACCCTGGAAGCGCAACGTTCCACCCCGCATGTCGGCAGGCGCTGGGACTACCTCCCGCCGGGCATCGATGAATTGCGGCACCTGACTTTCGAGGTCTTCGCCGAGGCCGCCTTCTCCGCCCCCGTCAGATTTGGTCTTGTCTGTCCCGCTTTCATCGCCGCCGCAGCCGACTACGACCGCGGCAGCCAGACCGCTACCTGTGAGCGCCGCCCCCGTCAGCAACCGCCGGCGGCTGAGCCGTCTACGCCAGAACCGGTTCCAGTAAGTAGGTTCCTCCATCAGGCTCGCGCTCCTTTCAGCCCGCTGTCATTCAATACGTTGCCAAAGCAGAGAAGGTTCGCGGGCGATTATCAACCGACGCGCAGGCGGGGATCAAGAACGTCACGCAGTGCATCCCCCGCGAGGTTGAAGCCGAGTACGGCCAGCGCGATCGCGCCGGCATAAGCAATCACCGGCCACGTATGTGTGTCCACGCCCTCCCGCTGGGCGCGCCCGAGATCGAGTCCCCAGGAGGCGCCCTCCTGTGGAACAAACTGCGGGACGATGAAAGCGAGAGCGGCTTCAGCAAGGATGACTACGCCTAGGCCGGTCGAGAACACGACGATGACGGAGGCCATAATGTTCGGGAGAATGTAGAACGACATCGTCCGGGTGTCGGTAGCCCCAATCACCCTTGCCGCCTCGACGTACTGCTGCTCTCTCGTCGACAGCACGACTCCCCGCACAATTCGCTGGACCTGCGGTATGCCGACAAACCCTAAAGCGAAAGCCACTACCAACAAGCTTGGCTGTGACGTGAAGGGAGTAATCGACAGGATGAGTATCAGCGTGAGCAACGGCGGGAACGACTGTAATGCGTCGAGAAGCCGCTGTACGGCTGTATCGAACCATCCGCGAAAGTAACCGCTGATTACACCGATAACAGTACCAATGGCGGTGGCCAGGGCTAGAGCCCAGAGCCCGATGAACATCGACCGGCGGGCGCCCCAGACAACGCGCGTCCAGTTGTCCCTGCCGGAACCGTCAGTCCCAAGCCAGTGCTTCGTTGAGGGCGCCGCATCAGTGTTAAGGCGCCCGTTAGCGTTCTTGAAGTTCTGCTCTTCGCCGTAAGGTGCGAGCCACGGCTGGCCGAGCTTGAAGCCAAGGGGAGAGTGCGGCAGCTCCGGCACCCCGAATTCGGCCTTCGGCGTGCCCAGCGTCATCGCGATCATGAAAAGGACGAAGAAGAAGCCAAGCGCCCCGAGTGGCTTTCGCCGGATAAACTTGAGGACATTCCGAAGTACGCCGGGGCGATGGGGCAGCGCGAACTCCGGCGCTGCCGGACCGATGCTGGGAATAGCCTGTTCTTGCGCCATCTACGTCCGTCAGCTGTAGCGAATTCGCGGGTCTAGCCAGCCATAGGCGATGTCCACCAACAAATTGATGAACACCAGCATTACAGCCACCACCAGCACTATGCCCTGGATTACGGGGAAGTCTCCTTGCAATGCCGCGCTCGTCACAAAAAATCCGATGCCGGGGATGTTGTACTGCGTCTCCAATATCACGTTGCCGCTGATGACCGCGCCAAGAAGAAGTCCGATGACAGTTAGCACCGGGATCATGGCGTTCTTCAACGCATGCCTCACAATGACGACGCGTTCACGAAGCCCCTTAGCCCAAGCGGTCCTGACATAGTCCTGGCGCATTACCTCCAGCATCTGAGAGCGCAAGAAACGCATGAGCACTGCGCCTGTGCCCAGCCCACCGACAAGCGCCGGCCCTGTCACCCGCTGGAGATTCTTCACCGGGTCCTCCCAGATGTCCTTCCAGTCAGACCCGGGTCCCAGCCATTGGTCCAGGCCGGTCCCGCCAGCGTACCTTGTCGTCAAGAGAATCACGAAAACAGCAATGATGAACACGGGTATGCCGAGGAAGAAGATCGCGACAAAGCGGAGGATATAGTCAATCCACTTGTCCTGCCTGATCGCGGAGATTACGCCCACTGGGACGCCAACGAGAAGCGCGACCACGATCTGGAGAAGGCCGAGCTCGATAGACGGAGCCGCGCGCGAGGTGATTTCGTGCAGCACCGGCTTCTTCTCCGAGAACGTCTTGCCAAAGTCAAGTGTCAGCGTGTTCTTCATGAAGTCCACGTACTGCTTGGGAATGCTTTCGTCGAGGCCCAACAGGTTCTTCGCGACGTCCTTACATTGCTGGGTATCCTCGCCCTGGTGAAAGCAACCTGCGGCGAACCTGTTCACGACCTGATCCGAGTCAACACGTAGCGCCGCAAACACCATCGTCGCCACGAGTAACAGCACAACCCCGTTGAGGAGCATGCGGCGAATAATGTATTGCTGCATTTCCTACCCGGGCAGGCTCTTGGGGTACCGTAGAATCTGCAATGGGGCGAGCATCTTGGGCACGTGTCGCCGGCCTCCCGGGGGCGACTGGTGGCTAGAAAATTATCACCGGCGTATTGCCGTGTCAAGGGATCGTTAATATTCGTTACTTATGGTTAGAAAATTATCACCGGCGTATTGCCGTGTCAAGGGATCGTTAATATTCGTTACTTATGGTTGATCTTCCTGCGTGTGTTCCGGCTGCATTGACACCCTGCCCCTTTTCACCTACGATAGTTACTGCAATCACAAGTGTGATGCGCCAAATCCGCTTAGGCGGACCGGGGGAGATGAAGTGGGGTGAATCCCCGCCTCTGGCGGGGTAGGGTCAAGGGCCCTTTCGACCCGAACCCGTCAACTAACCCCGGCGGCGGAGGAAAGGGCCGCGCCTAAAAGTGGTGAACGGCCTTTTTTGTCGTGTCTAACTAGGGAGGTGGGCTCGGATGCAGACTGCTCCGCCGCGCAGCTGTCCGCGATGTGAGGGCTCGATGCTATTCGAAGAGGACTGGTACGGCGCCTACAGCACCTGCCTCTCCTGCGGATACGTTTACGAGTTCGGCGCGACTGCTGCCCTAGAGCTCGAAAGCGACGGCACTGGGGACCAACGCCAGCGTCGGCGCCAGCCTTCTCACGGCAAGCTCCGTCTATAAGGACTCGGCTCTTCGCGAGCCGAGTAGGTGAAGGGCCGCGAGCCTCTATCTCTCGCCTTCCGCATCGATTCTTATTCTCTCTATACAGAATATTAACTAATCTTGCGGCGCTCTCCTCTTGCCTCTTCTTCCGCGCGGCTCTTATGCTGAGCTTGCGTGAATACCAACCGTTACGAGCAGTTGACCGTTGAATACCAACCGTTACGAGCAGTTGACCGTTGAGGGAGGGTTCAAGGGCATGCTCTCTCCAATCAAGGAGAGCCAAGGTGGCGCCTTCTCAGCGCTTCAGCTTCACTTCCTCCGGCGCTTGAGTCGGCTCCTCCTCCTGCGTGTCGAGCAGTCCGGGCAGCTCAATGAAGAGGGTCTCCACCTAATCGATCGCGCCATCTATTCCACCTACTGCGATGCGGTCGACCTCGGGGTAACAGCGGAGGCCCAAAAGCTCCTGCACCGCACTGCTCAGTCATCCGCAGGCTAGACCGGCAAAGATTAGCGCCTGCGGCTAAAGGGCCTAGCCGGGCCCGGCCCCAGTCGGCGGCGCCTGCCGCACGACCGAGTTTCGAAGAACCCCAATCCCGCCGATTTCCACCTCAACGATATCGCCTTCGAGCAGAGTCGGCGTCTCCCCAGGGGTGCCCGTGAATAGAAGGTCGCCCGGTTCCAGCGTGCATACATGCGAGGCGAAGGCGATCAGCGCGCCCACGCTGTGCACCAGCGCCACTGTATTCGTCCTCTGCCGCTCTTCGCCGTTTATACGAGTCGTAAGTTCTAGTCCGCCGGGATCGAGCTCTGTGGCGATCACCGGGCCGATGGGCGAGAAGGTATCGGCGCCTTTCGCACGCCACCACTGCAGGTCATCGCGCTGCCAGTGCCGCGCGCTTACATCGTTGCCGCACGTATAGCCAAAGACGTATTCGAGAGCTTCATCCGCGCTGACTCCCCGGCATGCCCGACCGATTACGGCCACGAGCTCGCCTTCGGCGTCCACCCGCCGGGCGCCCTCCGGCAGAACGATCGGCTCATCGTTTCCGATAACGGACGACGATGGCTTCAGAAACAACTGCGGCTCAGGCGGCGCCTCTTCGCTCTTCGTGATTACCCTGGCCCCCGGAGCGTGCGACTGATAGTTCACGGCCGCCGCCAGGATCTTGCCGGGCCGTGGCACAGGCGCGAGAAGGACGGCTTCGGACAGCGCGATCCCGACTTGCGCCTCCAAATGCTCTCCGAAGATGTCGCCTTCCAGCTCATAGATATGCTCGCCCTCAATGACGCCGTACGCTTCGCGAGCGCTATGGCGAAAACGGGCGTAGATCATGCCGGCTAGAAGAGCAGTTGTATCCGGCGGAAGCGCTCGGCGTAGCCGCCTTCGGCATTGCGCCAGAACTCCCGCACGCGTCCAGCCATCTCCTCGAAGTTCTCGAACTGACTTTCATGCTGCCGCAAAGCCTCGAACTTCGTCTCAATCGTCTCCGTGATGTCCACGTCAAAATTCGTTTCGGACGCCGTCCAAAGGTAAAGCTCCTTGACGCTGAACGGCTCCAGACCTTCCTTCAGCAACTCGGGGAAGGTCGGCCGGTTTCGCGCCATCGGGTACACTGCGTCGATCGCGACTTCTCCCGCATGGCGGTGGTCGGGATGGTTCACGAATAGGTTGCGGGCGATCTGGTCTGTGTCGTGAGTGAACACCGCGATCGGTTTGAGTCTTCGTATGTATCTGACGATGTCGCGCATCAACTCTCGGCTGTAGTCGAGTTCCCCATCCACGTAGTCGAGAAAGAAGACTTCCTTCACGCCTAACACCCGCGCAGCCGCGCGCTGTTCCTCCCGCCGCAGCGGCACCAGCTTTTCCGGCGTCATCTCCGGGTCCTCGCTGCCCTTCGAGCCATCGGTACAGATGAGGTAATAGAACTCCCATCCGTTCTTGGACCAGAGAGCAGCCGTGCCCCCTACACCAAATTCTGAGTCGTCAGGGTGCGCCGCAACTACCAGCGCCCGCTTCGGCAGCCGTGCCCCCTACACCAAATTCTGAGTCGTCAGGGTGCGCCGCAACTACCAGCGCCCGCTTCGGCCCTTCCTCTTCCGGCATTGGCATCCTCACGTCTTCTAGTCCGCTCGCCATCGGGCGGTCATTGTCCGTTCTGGGAATGGGTAGCGTCCGGCATTGTAGCAAATGCCAGCGCGAGATTGACAATCGAACGTATGCTCTCTAAACTTTTGTTCTAAAAGAACAAAGGTTCGGTCGCGATGGGTTGGCCGGGCATGGAGGAAGCGATGAGAGAGCAATCGCCGAAGCAGACGCGAATCCTGGAGTTCATTCGCAGTTTCATCGACAACCACGACTACCCGCCAAGCATCCGGCAAATCCAGGAAGCGTGCGACATCAGCTCAACGTCCGTAGTCGACTACAACTTACGTGCGCTTGAGAAGAGCGGCCAAATCCGTCGCGACCGCGATGTCTCACGAGGAATAGAG